>ENA-ORXM01004367-ORXM01004367.1-marine-metagenome-genome-assembly--contig:-NODE-4367-length-12502-cov-3.927324_pt1 | contig 12502 bp, 7 predicted proteins | sample MGYA00237867_ERZ511480 | MGnify/ENA primary metagenome ERZ511480 (study PRJEB26309, sample SAMN06266103) | marine metagenome | isolation source: Algal blade | place: United Kingdom:Sidmouth, United... | reverse complement strand
TTATTTAGAAAGCAATTTTGTCGTTGACGATTTATTGCAAAGTGCAAAAGTATTGTTTAATGACCCGATTACAGAATACATTAATAAAGTAGCTGATGAGTTGCTAAAAAATGACTTGGAACTTCGCAAAAAAGTACGTTTTTATGCTGTGCGTTCTTCTGCTGTAAATGCATTTGCTACCAATCAAGGGATTATTTTTGTTAATGTAGGTTTATTAGCTCAATTGGAAAATGAAGCTCAATTGGCATTTATCTTAGCACATGAAATTTCTCATGTGCGTCATAAACATGCCCTAGACATGTACATGGAAGCTCAAAAAATCAATCGCTATTCTAGTCGTTCTGATTTGATGGAGAACACTTCCTTTGATGACAAAATGGTAGCAACCAACTACTATTCAAAAGAACTAGAATCAGAAGCTGACCAAGAAGGCTTAGAGTTATACTTAAGAAGCAAGTATAGCCTAAATGATCTTGATGGTGTTTTTGATGTTCTTCAGTATTCTTATCTACCTTTTGATATTCTACCTTTTAAAAGAGAATTTTTTGAGAATGAATTTAATACTTTTCCTGAAGATTACTTTTTATTGGAAGAAGATATCAATGAAATTAATGGTGAATATGAGGAAGAGGATTCTAAAAGCACGCACCCTAGTATCGACAAGAGAAGAGATGCTTGTGCTGCTGTTGTAGCCAAAAACAACTCTAAAGATCGAAAATCTTTTTTAGTCAATACACAAGAAGTATTTCTCAACATAAGAGATATTGCTCGTTTTGAGTTGACGTACTATTATTTGCACGCATTTAGATACCAAGATGCTATTTATGCTAGCTATATTTTATTGCAAAAATACCCCAACAGCTTCTTTTTAAAGAAAATCATTGCAAAATCATTATATGGTTTTACAAAATTTCAAAACGAACTGAAGGGCGTAAAAACTTATTCTGTTTCATATAGTGACGATGGCGTTGACTCAGATTATATGAGTCGTAGTGCTTATAAAAAGATTGAAGGTCCTTCACAACAAGTCTACTACTTTTTATCTCGATTAAAACCAGATGAGTTGACGGTCTTTACACTTCGATATGTTTGGGATTTGACGGCTGAATATGCTAATGACGATGAATTGAATCACATCAAAGAAGATTTGTTTTTAGAATTAGCTTATCACTATAATAAACGTTCTGAGTTTTCTACTCAAAGCATTGTAGAAATTGAAGCTGCGGAATTAGCACAACAAGAACAAGATAGTGTTGACAAAGTTAGCAATACCACTTCTGATAATACTTCTAACAAATTATCTAAGTACGACAAAATCAAAAAGCAGAAGAAAAAACAAGAAGTTATTACAGAAGAGGAAATTGAAGAAGAGGAGTATGCAAAATATACTTTTAGAGACATTTTGGACGAGACTGAGTTTAAAGATTTATTCTCACAAGGGCAACTTGAAAAAAAGGAACGAGAAAACCGCAATGAATATTATAACAGTAGTGCTGGCAGAGCTGAAATACGTAAGCGCAAAAAGCGCAATTCTGTTGCTTTAGGAATTGATTCGGTCTTAGTTTATTCGCCTTATTATGTCAAAATAATAGACGGTAGAAAAGCAAAAATAGATCATCTAACTTCTGAAAAAAATCAAGCTCTATTGACTGATTTATTACTTAAGAATGCTAAAATTGCAAACCTAGATATTACGCTCTTGAGTAATACTAATTTATCAGCATCTGATGCTGAGGCATTTAATGAACTTCGTGTTTTATCGGATTGGATGTCGCAACAAAATCGTTTTGGAGGGAGCTTATTAATGAAAAGTTTCAATCAAAACTACACGGATGCAATTGTCAAAAAATATGGTGTAAAATACCTTTTGTTTACGGGGGTAGCTTCTCTTCAACGCAATAAAACACATTGGTTATACTGGTCTGTTGTTTTTGATTTAACAACTGGACGATATAGTGTTATCAAAGAAGATTATTACAAGAGAAAAGATACCAAAACGCAATTAAATGCGCATTTGTTTGATGCTTTGTTTCAAATCAAATCAAAACCAAAAAGAAATCGCTAAAGCAGAAAAACAACCAAGTTGTAAAAACCAAACATTATTGCTTCCTAGCATCATCATATAATTGCAAACCATGAAACACTTTTTATTTTTTGTAACCATAGCTTTATTTTTAGTTAACAGTACTCAAACACAAGCTCAAATACCTGGTTATCAAGGAAAACGTTTTTTCATAGAATTAGGGGGTTCTTTTTTCTTTAATTTAGGATTTCCTACGGCTCAAAACAAAGGTCCTAGGTCCTTTCCTTTTGACGAACATACTGGGCATTTCACTTTAAAAGATCGCTATAACTTATCGGTTCACTATGTTTTCAGTCGTAAAAATACGATTAAGTTAGCTTATAACTATCAAGTTTCGGGCTTAAATACGACCGCCTCTACCCCTAGTCTATTTCAATCTAGTCAAGATTTTCATAATCTATTTTATCAGTTACATGCACACGATATTAATTTAGGAATCAACGTTTATGGGAAATCAAATGCGAATTTAGCGCCACTTGGTTTTTATTGGGACTTGGGACTGCGTTTTATATTTGTAAATGGTGTATTGAGAGATCAACGAGTAGAGTATGCAGACAACCGAGCAGATAACCGCCCTTATCCAGACCAAGTAGCAGCCTTAACACATGAAACATTTACCTTTATGCTTGGTTTTACAGCTCTTTGGGGCTATAGAACTGTGATTGCTGATCGAATTACGTTTAGGGTAGGTATTGAAACTACTATTTTTCCACAGTACCTTTTTGTTGCTAGTCCTGCTGGTGTGATTCCTAATCCTCTTTCTTTAGGTGGTAGTACTGAAATAACTGCTTATCAATTACAAACGATCCAAAACCTTCAAGATCGCTACCTTTTTGGAATACATATTGGTGTTGGAGCCTTACTTTTCTAAGAACAAACAACAATTGGAGTATTTTTTGAGCCTTAAAACAGAACTAACCCTGTAAAATTATTCTATTATGAAATATATATATCTAAGTTGCTTGGCTGCCTTTTTGTTTTTGGGAATCAGTAGTTGTACTAAATATGAACCCATATATGGGGTGGCGGGGAATTCCTCTACAGATCCTATTCAGTTAAAAAAAGATTTAGCATACATTCATCGCAACGATATTTACTTAGTTAACGAAATTTTATCTGAAAGAAAAAAACTAAGCAGTAGTCCAACGAGTACCAAAACGCATATTGCACTTAGTCCTCAACACGATAAAATTGCTTATCTAAATGCAAACAAAACACCCGTTATTATTGATACTTTAGGGGCACAGATAGATGTTTTGAATCAATATACCAATGTATCTGATCTTTTTTGGCACAAAAACAATGGTAATCCAACTTTGGTGATCTTAGTCAACAACGAACTTGAATTTTATGGTCCTACTCTAGCGGTTGATAATAATCCATTTGAGTATGCCTTTCCTTCTGATGTTACTTTTCAAGCAGTGGATGCAGTACACATCAATGAAAACCTAGACATCTTATTTACCTTTAGATTTCAACGTCCATTTACACCAACATCCTCTCTACGAAGATACTATCATGGTGTTGGCGCAAATCTTAGTTCAACCAATTTTGACAAAGAGATAGCTACAGAAGATGGTGTTTACTCTCCTTCTTCTTCTTCTTATAGTAATCAAAATTACCCTTATTATCATATGATAAAATACAATAAAGCAGACAACAATGCTACTATAGGTCTTATTAGCAATGGCAATGAAAGTAACTACAACGCATATAGTTTAGCCTCTTATCGTTATACAGGGAGTTCTAATTCTACGGGCAATCAAATTACAACCTTGAATAATGCGGAGAATTATTACCTTGAACGAAACAGAGGTAGTGTTACTTCCAATCCTTATCAGATTAGAAAATACTTAGAAAATTTGCCTGTAGGTGTACCACCTCCAACAGGAGCAGCTAATATCTATACTATTGATTTTTTAACTCAGAATAGCTCTGCACCTACTTATTTTGATTGGAATCCTTAAGTTTTATACGTCGGTAGATTTTGTTTTTTAAAATAAGTAAACGATCAAACAATGGACTAACTATTAAGAATGGTTAGTCCATTGTTTGTTAATTACACCAAGACTTAATTCCGTATAATTATTTATTTTGTTAACAACACTGCAACTACTTTGTTATCGTTCTATAAGTTATTCAAAAACAAAACATCAATCCACATTATGACTATCAAAAACACACAACTCAGCAAAGGTTTTATTCTTGCTGGATTAGCCAACATGACTGCTTTAATTTTTTCAAGATTCTTTACAAACACAACCATCACTGAATTTGATCCTGTAGTCATGTCTAACTTTGGATTAGTGATGATTCTTGTCTGGGGATTAGCTTATATCTCTATTGCAAAAAGTTATCAAGACGTAAAATGGTTAGTCGGCGTTTTTGCAATTGAAAAACTCATTTATGGTCTTGTTTGGATCAATTGGATATTTCATAATAACCTTTCAGCCGTTTACGAAAAAGACATGATGGCTGGATTATTTTATTCTGTTTATGGTATTAATGATTGGTTATTCTTTATTTTCTTTTCATTTGTTTTTATCCGTCTGAATCAAAATAAACACCGCATCTAAATACGCTACTATAGATGGTTTCAAACGCTACTTTTTATTCGTGGATTATCTTTGGCGGTGAGTCAAATGTAATGCTAAAAAAAAAGCAACTAGAAAAAGAAACGTAATTTGGTAATCTAGCATCCATCCTATAAGTACCAATACCTACAGGTGACAAGCATTCTATATTAACCATTTGATAATTTGGGTTATACTTTAAACCTCCTAATTTAATCTGATGTTAAAGGAATATCATAAATTAGTACTATCCAAAATATTTAATGAAAATAAATTTCAAATATGATTGATCTATAGGGGTTAATCTACTTTCAAGGAGTAAATTTACTCGTAGGAATTGAACAAAAGTAGATGCAAAGCAAAATAAAATCAAACAAAATTTCACCCTTTTTTTATAGACCCAAACTAAAAAACACAACATAACTAACTAATTATCAACAAACAAAATTCACTTATTTTCCCAAAAACAGTACACTAACAATACTTATTTTTTTTATATAAAAAATAGATTAACTATCATTATGAATAGTCAACCTATTTTTTTTACATGTACAGGGCAAACGTTTTTATTAGACTTATTTGTCTTTATGATTACTGTTTTTTCATCCAGTCTAGAACTAATTGCATCGCCTTTGGCGAGAACGTTTCTTCTATCTTAACATATTCCTCTACCGCTCCAGTTTCTGCCGTTTGAAACAAATGGTTTAAATTAGGCAAAGAGACAATCTTTACATTTTTATTTTTAGCGGTTGCTAAGGCAGCTTTAATAGCCTCCAAATTAGGTTTAGCAGCAACTTGTAAATCTTTTTCTCCATTAATTGCCAAAACAGGACATTTCACTTTTTGGAGATATTTTTTGGGTTGGTAACGAATAAAATAGCGCATCCAAGGCGATTGCAAAGTCGTAATACTTTGCCTAAGGCTTGCTTCATCCAAACCGATTTCCTTTCGTGTTTCATCATCCAACTTTTCGGCATCTTCTTTTACCAATTTTACAATGTCGCCTACTCCTAACTCCTCTTTTGTATCTTTAATAACTGCATCATAGATTTTTTTACTTATTTTTTGAGTAATAACTAATTGTTCTTCTTCAATGCCTTGTTGTTTCATAATATCGTACCCCTGTTTCAGCATCAACTCGTTTCCAGCTACACCTGGTCCTGCCAACAACACAATGAACGCAACATCCTTATTTTTACTCGCTACAATAGGCGCAATCATTCCTCCTTCACTGTGCCCTGCCAAGCCTATTTTTTTTGCATTGATACGGTCGTGTTTCTTTAAGAAAAGTACACCAGCTTCTACATCTGTTGCAAAATCTGCACTAGTCGCTTTTGAATGATCTCCTTCTGATTCTCCAACTCCTCTATCATCAAATCGCAAAACAGCAAAACCATTTCTAGTCCAATAATCTGCCAATATCCAAAATGGTTTGTGCTTCAAAATACTTTCATCACGGTCTTGAGGCCCCGATCCCGAAATCAGAATAACGACAGGATGCTTTCCTTCTCCTTCTGGTATGGTCAACGTTCCTGCTAAGTTAATTTTAGCTTTTTTGTTTTCATATTTTACTTTCTCTATGGTATAAGGAAACGGTGCTTTCGGCTCTTGTGGTCTAGCAATACCTTTTGCTTTACTTCGCTTCAATTCCAAGGGAAATGACATCCCTTGTATCCAGTTTCCTTGAATACTTTGTTTGTCTTCGCTCAATGTCCCTACAAACTTTGCTTGTGCTGCCTTTAAGCTCATATTAATTTCCTTATCGTTTTTAATGGTAACCTCGTCCATTTTTAAGTCGTAAGCCATCTGATCAGGGCTATCCATTAATGCTGTCCAAGTATTGTCATCTCCTTTTTTAAGGTGAAAAACAATACGAAGTTCTTGGGCTCCTATATTTAAATCGCCTTCCCATGTTCCAACCCAATCATTTTGAGCTTGGAGGCTGGTACTTATTAATAGAAATAAGGTGCTTATGATTAAATATTTCATTTTTTTGGTATTAATTAGTTGATAATTTAAGTTTCATAATTCATTTAGATATTTATCTAAATATATAACCATAACTCTATAACCTTCCAAAAAGTTCGCCTAGAGGCTTTATTTTATTAAAAAAATCAGAAAAAAATTTCTAGATAGAGTTAACCACCCAATTAACTTGTAAGAGGACAAAATATTTATTTTGGTTTACAGAGAAATTCATGATAAACTCTAATGAATAATCAAAAAAGTCTTACATAACAGCCCATTATTAAGAACTTTATTCAGTAACTTACACTTCATACAAAACCACATTTAATTAATTACCACCTAGATAAACCTCAAACACTCGCACAAAACAATAAAAAACTAATAGTCAATCTAATGCATTCTTATCCCCCTAACACTATGCGAGTTTTTTTTTTTTCAAAAACAGCATTTTTTTGATAAAAAGTTTTTTTTACATAAAGTCCATTTAGAATCATAAAATATTCAATTGAAATAAGTTTATTTTAATAATTAGATCTACTTTTGAGGTATCGTTTTTCTATCAAGTACCCCCCTTTCAAGTTTAGGCTAACTAAAACTCAGCGTTCAATACGCAAAAGTCATATTTTTTCATTACCAATAATACATCAATACATGAAAATTTTATTTACTATTCTTTCCTCTTTTTTCTTAATCTGTAGCTCCTTTGCACAAGTCAAAATAAGTGAAAACACCAACCCAACAGATCCTGACGTCAATGCTATCCTTGAACTAGAATCAACAACACTTGGCTTCATTCTATCTCGGTTAAGCACCACTAATCGACCCATTGCAGATGCATCTAATACAGGCATGCTTATTTACAATACAGATGACCATCAAGTGCAATATTGTAATGGAACATCTTGGATTGGCTTAGTAGCAGCAGACAATTTGGGTAATCATACTGCAACATCAAATATTAGTATGAGTGGGAATTATATTTCTAGAACAGGAACAAGTGCAGGACTCTACGTAGATACAGATAATAAAATAGGTGTAAATGAATCTATTCCTCAAGACTTGCTCCATCTAACAGATGCAGCTAATGGAACAAGAGTTCGTGTAGAAAATTCTTCAAATGGATGGGCTGGTATGGTAAGTAAAAACTCTGTTCGAGAAATTTTTATAGGCATACAGGGCGCTTTTGATGCCAACCCAGGTGAATTTCACATCTATGACAATACTGCAGGATCAAGAAGATTAGTAATTGATGCTGCAGGTGAGGTAGGTATTGGTAAAAATAATCCCTCCGTAAAACTAGATGTTAATGGTTCCGTCAACTGCACAGGAGGAACCTGTAGTTCAGATATTAGATGGAAAAAAAACATACAAAAACTTACCACGCCTCTTGCTAATATTCAAAAATTGAGAGGAGTAAGTTATTATTGGAAAACAAAGGCTTTCCCAGATAGAGATTTTAGTGACGACAAACAAATTGGACTCATTGCCCAAGAAGTAGAACAAATATATCCTGAATTAATCAAAACAGACAACGAGGGATATAAATCAATGGATTACATGTCACTATCTGCTGTGTTATTAGAAGCCATAAAAGAACAACAAAATGAAATTGAAGCACTAAAAAAACAAAACAATCAACAATTATCTACTAACAATGAACTAGAAGCGAGACTAGAGAGAATTGAAAGACAACTTAATTTAAAATCAACAGCTAATAAATAAGTCTATGAAAAAAACTAGTCTTTTATTTTTCGCAATCTTACTTGTTAATAACATTCTTTTTAGCCAAAGCGCACTAAAAATTGCCAATGGGACTGTCAAAATTTCTGGCGACGCCAAGTTGGTCTTAAAGGATGCAAAGTTAATTAACAACAGTACTTTTACAGCTACTAATGGAACTGTTTATTTAACAGGTACTACAGCAACATCCAATGCGTCTATTGAAGGGGTCAATAGTTCAACTTTTCATAATTTGACAATTAATAAAACTGCTAACAATGCCCAATTGGGACAAAACATAATCACGAATAATACGCTTAATCTTGAAAACGGTCAGTTAGACTTGGCAAATTTTAACCTTACATTAAATGGTGGATACACATTGAACAATGGAAATTATGTTCTAACATCAGGCACTGGAACCCTCATTCAAGAAGTTCTCAATGGAGGTAGTAAAACATTCCCTATTGGGAATAATACCTATACTCCTATTGAAATTCAAAATGCTGGTACTACAGACAATTATGCCGTTAGATCAGTTGCTGAAGTTTTGGACAATGGAAATACAGGAACTCCAATTGTTTCCAATGTTGTTAATAAAACATGGTTTATTGAAGAATCAACGATAGGAGGAAGTGATTTAACCTTAACAGCAACTTGGAATACAGCTGACGAAATGACAAGTTTTGACCGAACTCAGTGCTATATTTCACATTATATAGGAAGTCGCTGGGATGGTGCTTCTAACAATGTAGCTTTGGGCTCAAATCCATATACGATAAGCCGTTCTGGCATTACGTCCTTATCTCCTTTTGCTATAGGAAGTAATGAAGTATTACCAATTGATTTATTATCTTTTAAGGCAGTAGGTAGAAGAGAGAAAGTAGAATTAAATTGGTCTACGGGTACAGAAATTAATTCAGCTTATTTTGATGCTGAGTATTCAATTGATGCTATTCATTTTGAGAAAATTGGGAATATACCTGCTAATGGATTTTCTAATTCAACTATAGATTACGCTTTTTCACATAACAATCCAATCCAAGGTTTTAACTATTATCGTCTTAAATTAGTCGATATTGACGGAACGTTCAAGTATTCGAAGATCATTTGTGTAGATTTTTTATCTCAAGCATTTGCTTTAGGAGAATCATTTGCTCTTTATCCAAATCCTGCAAGAGATATTTTACAGTTACAATTTTCAGAAAAAATAAAATCAGCTCAATTAGAGTTATACAATGAACTTGGGCAATTAGTTTTAGAAAATAGAATTCACTCCACTTCAAGAACTAGCCTTTCTATTTCACAATTGCCTTCTGGTGTTTATTTTTTTAATATAATAATTAATGATAAAAGATGGGCTCAAAAGATAACCATTCAAGATTAATTCTTTTAAAAATTCAACAGACTATTAATCCATCTCTTAATCTGAATTTATAAGCATTTTAAGTTGTTTGTAAATTCGGGTACTACAAGTTGAATTTTCTTAAATACGCATAAAAAATTAAGAAAAGGTTCTAAAAGAACGTTTTCTTAATTTTTTATGCTGAATAATTGGTAGATTGAAATTCTTTCGCAATCACAAGTTATCAATTACTCGCTTTTTGTCCTGTATCAAAATATTTCTGTAAAAAACAAACCTCGTAGAACCTAGCTCACGCAGCATAGCGAGTAACAAAGCTTCACAAACTAAAAACGATAGTATTCACCAAGCAAGTATTATTTACAAAAATTGATACAGCAATAGCTTCCATATCATTTTAAATCTGTTTTGCTCATGAACGTTTGGATTCAAAATAATGATTCTACTCCTATTCAACTTTTCGATACACCTCTTGCAGGAGGAGGAGAAGGGAATTTGTATGCCATTGAGGCACCTAGTGATTATCAACATTTAGTTGCCAAAATATACCACCCCAAACGTAGAACAGCACTCAGACACCAAAAAATACTCTACTTACACGAGCATCCCCCTCAAAAATTTGCAGTAGATAGTCCAATTACCTTAGTTTGGCCACAGGAGTTATTATTTGATAAAAACAATCAATTTGTTGGTTTTTTAATGCCCTTAGTAGCTGGCGAGAAACTGGAGCTTTTATCCCTTCCCAATATTCCAAAAAAACATACGATTGCTTGGAATGAGTTCGATTTTGAGGTAGATTTAAAATTAAAAAAGCGACTAGATCTCTGTTATAAAATAGCTTCTAGTATTCAATACATCCACAATACAGAACGCTATATTTTAATTGACATGAAACCTGACAATATCATGGTAACTCCTGAAGGAGAAGTCGCTTTGGTTGATTTGGATTCTGTAGAAGTGGTTGAAAATGGGGAAACACTTTATGATGCACCTGTTGCTACCCCGGAATACACACCGCCAGATTCTTATCTAAAAAATAATGTGGTAGATCCCACACAAGAGGATCCTTGGGATCGTTTTGGTATGGCAGTAATTTTTTACAAATTATTGCTCGGCATCCACCCCTATGCTGCTTCTGGCAAACCGCCTTATGACCAGTATACAAGCTTGTATCAAAAAATTGAACAAGGTTTATTTGTACACAACTCCAAGCTGCGTTCCAAATTATTGGCAATTCCTGAACGGCACGAACGCTATCAAAAATTACCTTCAGCTATACAAGAACTCTTTGAGCGCTGTTTTATAGCAGGGCATCACCGTCCATTTGCTCGTCCTAGTGCAGAAGAATGGGTTCGAGTGTTAAGAACTCACAATGTAAAGAGAACTTTGCCTGAAGATCAAGTCAAAATACCTTCTATTGCTTTGCAACAAATTCCCGACAACCTTAATTTGAACCAACTTTTTGTAATCCCTACTACAAGACCAATTAGTGCGGCTCCCAAAATCAAAATTAAGAAACCAATAGAAAAGAAGGAACTCCAACAAGCTACAACACTTGTAGAAGGACAAGATCCCAAAAAAGTACAATCTCAGCGTTTCTTTAATTTTATTATACTACTGCTGATTGTTGTTATTGCAGCAGCTCTATCTCTTATGATGCCTTGGTTTGTAGCCACTTTTATAGGAATTTCAACCTATCTAGGTTTTAATTACCTAACTTATAGAAGTCGAAAGTATGCAGATAAAAAGGACACCATCAAAAGTATTCTAAACAAGCAAATGCAGTATTTTAATGACTTGATTCAAACCGCTGAAAAATATGAATCTAGTATTGCCGATTACTTAAAAAAGATAAGAACTATTCAAGTAGAGATTCCTAAAGAACATATTCGTAATTGTTTGGATGGTAGAGTTCTTATTCAAGAAAAGGTTCATATTTTTACGAAGTTTATACAAAAAGAAAGACATCAATTAAATCAATTAAAACAAGAAGAAAAAGCACATTACGAAGAACTATACAACTATTATAATCAACAGGTTGATGCAAAAACTGTACTGCCAGATATGTTAGCACAAACGTTGCGACAAAAAATCGTTCTATTAAAACGCAAAAAGCGGCTTGGAATACTTCACGAACAAGATCAATTGCGTTATGACAACGACTTGCACATTTTAGAACAATTGTTAGCACAGCAAGATATTGAATTGGCAGAATTGGAACACAATTATTATGAAAAAACACAAGACATTATCTTTCGTTGCAAAGAAAAGCACAAAGAATTAATGGAAGACATTGATCGCTATCATCAATTGGTTGGTAAAGAGGAAGAGGAAAAAATTAAAATTACGATTGAAGAACAACGCATTAGTCTACGAGAACTGGAACGTTTAGAATATGATTTGCAACAACTAGAAAAACCAATTCAAGATCAAGTTGGTGCGTGTCGTCGCGCAAAAAGAGATGCAGAGTTATACAGAAAAGTCAATTATGGTCGCCATTTATTAGAAATGGTGGGCTTGGCAAAACCTCTGTAAAGATACTTGCTTTTTCATATAAATACTCCCCAAAAATGTAGTAGATACTCCCAAACATATTCTTTCATGAAAAGAGCTTATATACCATTCCCTACTTTCTAAGTTCTATAGGTATCATACGATTAAACTAGTTTTATCTTTACTCCCTACTGTTATAAAACAAAGCTGATACATTTCCTTCCCAAATAATATTCAAATAGTTAATGCTATGCGTAAGACATCAACAGATTTACATCAACTCATCAGAAGTCTGACTAAAGA
>ENA-ORXM01004366-ORXM01004366.1-marine-metagenome-genome-assembly--contig:-NODE-4366-length-12503-cov-4.028891_pt1 | contig 12503 bp, 7 predicted proteins | sample MGYA00237867_ERZ511480 | MGnify/ENA primary metagenome ERZ511480 (study PRJEB26309, sample SAMN06266103) | marine metagenome | isolation source: Algal blade | place: United Kingdom:Sidmouth, United... | reverse complement strand
ATTGTCGGTTTCGCGGCCTTCTCTTCGTTCTACCAAGGAACGCTTCGCTTTTCCGAGCAAACCGCCGCAGCCCAATCAGCAGCGGACACTCGAGACACCATTCGCATCGACTACGCAAGGGACGTGGTGATGCGTCTCGCAATATATGGCGAGCTTGAGGAGCGAGTTCCAAAAGCCCTTGATTACCGTGGCCAGAGCGCCGCAATTCTGTTCGACTCACTGACCTTCCGTGATTCCCCTAGCTACCCGAATCGTGTCACGTCGGTCGGATTTGGCTACCAGACACGTGGCTCTGGCGGCGTAACCACAAGTATTTATGATGAGATGCTCGCGAATTTCGGCTGGGCTGGGTTGGCCGCAGCACCTTGGATTGTTGTAGCTATCGCTCGTATTGGGGCTCGCAGGCGCAACGAGATTACGATGCTGCTCACACTTTTCGCAGTGATCGCTATACAAGTGGTGCATCTGCCAGCGTGGCTCCCAGTCTTCGCGGCCTGGAGCGTATTAGTCGCATTCGGATTTTTTTCTGACGCGCAAGGACCAGTCGTGTCATCAGAAAGGGAGGCTTGTCATGTCAGAGCGTAGGGCTCTTGGGAGTGAACCACAGCGTATTCATTGGCTGTATCGCTCCTACGGCGGACCAAATGTGAAGTCTGCTGAGGAGTTCGTCGCCAAGGTCAACGAGGTCTACTATCGAACTTGGGCGTCCGAATATGTCGAACGGCATGTTGCCGATATTCATAGCGAATATCGGCGCCTTGCTTCGCAAGTTTCGGATCTTACGTCGGGTGAGACGACGGTGGTAAATATAGGTGGTGGCGCCGGCTTCGAGTTGGAACTTGCGGCTGACTTGGGCTGGCGGTGGAAGGATTTCGTGCTCATCGAACCTGCTGCCGCTATGCGCGCTAGCGCGACGGAACTTGCGGCCAGAATTGATCAGCCAGTTACGATTTTGGCCGGTGGCGTAGAAATCCTCGAAAAAGCGTTGGCTCCGAGTCAAGGTCCGCGGCTATTCTGGATCAACTCCGCAGTCCACCACGTGGTCTGGTTTCAAGCGTTTTTCGAGGAACTTGGTCATTCAATGAGGCCCGGCGACCGTTTACTTATCGGGCATGAGCCCCGCAACGAGTTTGCGAGATCTCCATGGTTTCTTGGCTTGGCTACAGTGTCGTCTATCAGGCGCATGCGGCGGCGACTGATTTCAGCTGGCGATAACAATCGACAAGATGCTGATCGTTGGATGCGAACGCTCAATGCTCTGGACGAGGCAGGCGTAACGCACGGCAAAGTCCCGCCGCTTGCTGTAAGGCGAATCGTTGACTACGGCGTTGGAGTCAAACGGGACGTTGGCCGGCTCGGTCTTAAGTCTCGTGACGATGAGGGCTTCTGGACCCTCGCGGACTTGAGGGCTGCTTTGACAATACAAACCTCAATCGAGTACAGCTCGTCATATCGCCACTTCGGTGATGCTGGAGATAGCGCTATAGTCCACGCTCTCAACCGGTTAGCAAAACGAGTCGCCCCCGGCTCTGGAAGTCAATTCCTAGCTTTACTCGTCGTAGAAACGTGCTCGGTCGACAACGCCCCCGGTGCGGTTTAGCGAGAGTTTTCGCTGCTGCGTTGTTCAATTAAGCGGCTCGACACGAGCAAAGTGACGTGGGGGCTAAGTAACGTCCGGTGTTGCGGGGCAGATGCTGATGCCCGTTGTGGGAATAGGGCTATGGTCACCACTCATGTCTATGTCGGCTCCAATGCGCGTCTCGGTTCGATCTCGTTCAGCTGAGACTTCGGCGATCGCGTTGATCGCACTTGCGTCTGCGATTGGTGCGGCCCTGTCTAAGGCAGCGCCAACGGGCACCCCAGTATGGGATCCGGTTTTGAACGCAGCGCTCGGGGCGATGTTCGTGGTCGCGGCCTCTAAGGCACCAAGGTGGTCGGTCATTTTTATGGCTGCGATCGCTGCTGCGGCGTCCTTCGCAACGCCATGGGCTGTAGGTGGCTGGCTCGCAATAGGCATATCCATCGTGGCTGCTCTACTGGGCCGTCGGAACCGAATTGTTGGAGCCACAGCGGCGGCTGTAGCAATTCAGTCGCTTCTCCGTTTACCGGAGGCAGGGTTCTTTGGCCTCCAGACCATTGTAGCGCTCGTAGCTATTGCGCCTGTGGCTGCCTCTGGATATCGGTTCGGCACGAAGCGAGCACGTCGGGTCATCCGATGGACGGCTATGGGAGTCGGGGCGGCGGTTGTAGGGATTGGTCTGCTCGGCAGCTTGTCGCTGTTGAACGCCAGGTCTGATGTTGCTCAGGGGATCACGGCTGCTCGCACGGGTATCGAGGCAGCGCGAGCTGGAAATACTGAAGGTGTCGCTACGGGCTTGGATCGCGCCCAGTCATCATTCGCTCGCGCAGGGGATGAGTTGTCTGGTCTTCGAGCCCGTTTGCTGCGCCTCGTACCCGTTGTATCGCAACATCAGAGAGCAATTGAAGCAGCTGTCAGCCAGGGTCGCCTCGTTACGGCTGAAGCGGGGGCTGCGGTCCGAGAATCAGATATCCGGAACCTGCGACTCACTGGTGGAGCACTCGACTTGGAGGCGCTATCTCAGATGGCGCCTCGGCTTCAATCAACATCAATCGCACTCGACAATGCAGTGTTCGAGATCCGAGCCGCCACCTCGCCTTGGCTGGTTGCAGAGCTTTCCGGTCGCATCGGTGAGCTTCTTCGAGAGATAGAAGAATTCCAGCCCGAGGTCGAGCTGGGCGCCGTAGCCGCCGAGGTACTGCCGGACATGCTGGGCCGCGGAGGTCCAAGAACCTACTTCGTCATGTTTGGCACTCCAGCAGAGTCGAGGGAACTCGGTGGTTTCTTAGGCAGCTGGGCGTTATTGACTTTCGATCAGGGTCAGCTGGAACTCGGTGAATCCGGTCGAATCAATGAACTCTACGACGTAGCCGCTGCAAGTGAAGTGCCCGCTGGCGTCGTGAGCGATTGGTTTATGGAGATGGCGCGCCCGACGCAGTTTCCTCAGAATCTACCGAGCTCGCCCGACATGGCCCAGGTCGCTGCCGTCTCTAAGCAGGTCCTCGCCGGTGCAACTGATAGCCCAATCGACGGATTCGTCTATGCCGATGGGTTCGCTCTCACCGACATGCTGCAACTCAGCGGTCCCGTCACAGTCCCCTTCCAAGAAGAAGCGATGACGTCGGACTCTGCGACGGAGTTTTTCTTCGCAGATCAATATCAAATCACGGGTGGCGCGGAACGCAACGACCTGTTCGACACCCTTGCTCAGGTGGCTGCTGGGGTGGTCACAAGTATCAATGGCCAGACGCTCCCTGGTCCTGAGGAACTCGGTCGTGTCATGGGGCCTGCGGCCCGCGCTGGCCACTTGCAGGTGGTCACTTTTGACGAGCAGGCGAACGACTTCTTGCGGTCGGTAAAGCTGTTGCGAGACTTCGGACGCAACGAAACACAAGATTTCGTGGGTCTGGTGCAGACGAACGGGCTGTCGAACAAGATGGATATTTACCTGCATCGAGAGCTCGACTACCAGGTCGTGATCAATGGCGAGAGCGAACTCAATGCAATCGCTGCGGTCACACTGCGCTCTGATGTGCCAGCCGATGCACCTCCTTTTACGTTGGGTTCAGGCGACGACGTGGGCGTCAACAAGGTACTTCTGTCGCTGTATAGCCCGCTTTCGCTTGACAGCGTGACCCTCAACGGGTTGCCTGTTGATGTCCGCATTGCCTCGGAGTTCGATATGGGTCGATACTTGGTCGAAGTGGATGTACCCCCGAATGCTGGCCCTTCTGTCGTCGAATTCTCGCTTAGCGGCTCGGTATTGACGACCGTGCCCTACTCACTCGAGGTCTGGCACCAGCCTCTGGTTAACGATGACGACGTTGCGGTCTCAGCAGTTGGACCTGATTTTGAGATCTCTTGGGATGGAAAATTGGTGGAAAACCTGGTTGTTTCTGCCGACCCCGACGAAGCGTCATGAAATCGCCACAAGAAGTTCGCGGAATGGATTGTCATTGTCGTTACGCGCGACTACTGTGTGTCGAAGTTACTTCTTGACCCGGAGATTTTCCATGCGTTCATCACTTGCCAAACTCTCAGCTGTGGCACTCGCTGCATTGCTCGTGTTTGGCTTCTTTGCCATCACGCCTGCCGCCTCGGCGCAGACGTACCCACCAACCTTCCCCACTGGACCCGCAGGCCCAACCGGGGACCAAATCCTGTTTGGTATCCAGGCAAACAATGCAGCTGCGGCTGCAGCGAGTGCGGCCGCTCGTGGCGATGCCGCAGGCGCACAGGCAGCTGCCGACCAGGCTGCCGCAGTTCTCAAAGCTGCGAAGGCAGCGAAAGCTCCCGCAGACATCATCGCTACCGTCCAGGCCGCTGTAGCCCGAGCCAACGCTTCAGCCGCCGCAGCTGCGGCCGGAGCCGGTTCCGCCTCGGTTCCTGCAGCAGTGGCAGTGGCAACCCCGAAATTGGCCTTCACTGGCTCGAGTGTGAACCTGCCACTGGCAGCTGGTGCCATCATGGTGGGTGCTGGCGGCTTGGTGCTCCTCGCTGCTCGCAAGCGTGAGCAGAGCATCTGATCAGCGAGTCGAAAATCAGCTCTTAGTGATGGCGGCCTTCGGGCCGCTATCATTCGTTTTCGCCGAAACACTCAAGCTGAGCCACGCCGGGGCGAACCCGGAACCTACACTGTCCGTACCTGCACGGGAAGAACTCTGTGAACGCTGAATTAACACTGAGCGACTACATCCAAATATTTCGCCGCCGGCTTTGGATCGTTGTCTTCAGCTTTCTGGGTGCCGTTGTACTGGCGTTGTTGTGGACCGCGCTGCAGACGCCGATGTACCAGTCGACCGCCCGTATTTTGATAAACCAGAATACGGCGACTGATATCTTCGACCCGGTTACCGGTGCACCAACGAACCTGTCTGATCGTGTGGCCACCAATGAGGTGCAGCTCTTGCGATCGCAACTGGTACGCACCGAGGCCGAGGAACAGCTTGGATTCGAAGCCGACATTTCGGCGCGAGCCGAGAGTCAAGCAGACATCGTCGTTGTCAGTTCCAGCGATGCCGACCCCGTCCGCGCCCAACTCGTGACGCAAACCTATGCCGAGGTCTACCTCGATGTTCGCCGTAGCGAGTTCGTTGCCGAACGGCTGGAGACGGCTGAAAAACTACTGGATCGCATAAGCGAGCTCGACCTGGAAATATTCGCGCTTGGCGAAGAGGGCGACAGCAGGCGCCAAGAAGCGCTGCGCGATGACCTGTCCGACAGCTATGACCGCCTGGTTATCACTGCGGACCTGGGAAATAACGGAAGCGCTCGCATTATCGACGACGCTGACCTGGCCGAAGATCCGTTCACTCCCCGGGTGAACCGTAATCTGGCCCTTGGTGGTGTCCTGGGGCTCATGCTGGGCGCTGGCATTGCACTCCTACTGGAAACCCTCGATACCAGCATCAAGTCTCGCCAAATTCTCGAGGGCATGACCCCTGGTATCCCGACACTGGCATCCATTCCAACCGTGAAGTCGCCCGACCCAGTGGTGGCATTGGCACATCCCGGGGGGCTTGAAAGCGAAGTGTTTCGCACGTTGCGCGCTGGCGTGGAATTCGCGGCAGTAGATGGCGAAATTTCGGTCATTCAAGTGACCAGCCCCGGCGCCTCTGCGGGCAAGACAACTGTGGCCGCGAACCTGGCAGTGGTCATGGCCCAGTCGGGCAAGACGGTCGCCGTGATCGATGCTGACTTGCGTCGGCCCCGCCTGCATACGGTGTTCGAACTCGAGCAGGTGCCTGGGCTCAGCTCGATCATCATTGGTCGCTCACGCTGGGATGAAGCGGTCACGTCGCTCACGTTGGACAACGGGCGGTTGTGGGTGTGTCCGAGCGGCCCTGTGCCGCCGGGGCCCTCGGAACTGCTCGGAAGTGAGCGCGCCAGTGAGACCATTGCCATGCTGCGCACGATTTATGACGTGATCATCATTGACTCGCCACCGGTTCTGCCAGTAGCTGATGCGCTGGTTGTATCTCGCCTGGTCGATGCCACGATCGTGGTGGCCAACGCCAAGTCGACGTCGCGCGACGACATCCAACGAACCATGGAACAGCTCGAACAAGCCGACGCCAATGTCGTGGGCACGGTGCTCAACCAGGTCAGCGGCCGATCCGCCGGCGGTGACGGCTACGGCTACGGTTACGGGTACGGATACGGGTACGGCTACGGCCAAAGCAGTGGTGGTGCCGGTGGCCTCTTCGGGCGCTCCAAGAACGTGGCTCCGGAACTGCCGAACACGCAAACGATTGGCAGTGAAGAGCTACCCAAGTTCAACGCTGCGCCGCGTGCTGGAGCAACGACCCCGGCCACACCGGTGCGCCGAAGTGCCCCTTCCTCGACCGCCAGTGAAGGTGGCGGAAGTTTCAGTGCCGCCATGGGCTGGCTCGATGCGCCACCGGCCGACCAGTCCCAAGGCCATCAGCGTGCCGGCGCACGACGCCAAGCAACCGGGGCGGCAAAGCAAAACGGCAGTTCGCAACCGGCCGCGCCGCAGCCCAAGAAGCGCACCAGGCCAGGCGCTGCCGGGAACGCAAAAGCTGCTACCAAGCCCAGACCGGCCACCGCCAAGTCCAAGTCCAAGGCGGTGGACGCAGTAACTCCGACAGGCACCGCCGACGCGAGAAAGCCGCAAAGGAAGCCCGGAGTTGACGAGCTCGTCGAGCGGGCCCTGTCCGACGAAGAGATCAAGGACTGGGGCGACGAAATAACTGTTCGATAGCCACCCGGCTGGGCCGACAGCCCGGACTGACGTAGGCTCAGCGAATGGTGCTCCGTCGCTTCCGCCGAAAACGAGATCCCGAGGCGCGTCGTTATGCGTACTCGCGGTGGGACGGCACCCAGAGCGGTTTCGACCTCAATGCCCATGACCTGTTCGCCGAGCTCAGCGACGAACTGATTCACCACGGCGATCCAAACAGTGCGTTACGCAATCTGTTGCAGCAGGGCTTCGACGTCGACGGCAACCATATCCAGGGGCTGCGAGAGATCCTGGACAAACTGCGCCAAGAACGACAGGAACGCCTCGAAAACCACGACCTGGGCGGGGTGTACGACGAGATTGCGCAAGAGCTGCGTGAACTGGTCGCCGAAGAACGCCAAGCGCTCGACAAGCTGGCCGAGGAAGCCCGCAACTCCGGCGACGAACGCCGCAGCGACCTGACCCAGAACTCGGTCACCGAGAAGAACTTCGAACTCGATCTGCTGCCATCGGACCTGGCCGGGCAAGTCAAGGGCCTGGAAAACTACGACTTCCAGTCACAGGAATCGCAGCAGCGGTTCGACGATCTGATGGAGAAGCTGCGCGAGCAGCTCATGCAGCAACAGCTCGACCAGATGGCCGAGGGCATCAACGACATGTCTCCCGAAGACATGGCCCGTCTCAAAGACATGATGTCTGAGCTCAACCACATGCTCGAGCAACGCCAGAACGGCGAAGAACCCGACTTCGACGGCTTCATGGACAAGTTCGGCGATTTCTTCCCCGAGAACCCCCAGAACCTCGACGAGCTACTCGAACTCATGGCCCAACGTATGGCCGCAGCTCAGGCAATGCTGAACTCGATGACCCCCGAGCAACGCCAACAGTTGCAGGCGCTGTCGGACCAGCTACTCGAAGATATGGACCTGAAATGGCAGGTCGATCAGCTGGGTCAGAACCTGCAGCAGATGTTCCCCGACGCCGGCTGGCAACAGTCCTATGACTTCTCGGGCTTCGATCCGCTCGACATGGGCTCTGCCCAAGACATGATGAGCGATCTCAACGATCTGGATCAGCTCGAGAACATGCTGCAGGGCACCACCAACCCCGGAGCGCTGGCCGAAGTCGACATCGAGCGCGCCCGCGAGCTGATGGGAAACGACGCCGCCAATTCACTCGAACAGCTGAGCCAGCTGTCGAAGATGCTCGAAGAGTCCGGCTTGGTCGACAACAACGACGGCAAACTCGAACTCACCCCTCGGGCCATTCGCCGCATTGCGAACCAGGCGCTGTCCGACCTGTTCGCCAAGCTGGCCAAGAACACCGTTGGCCGCCACCAGATGAACGAATCGGGCCAAGGTCACGAGCGTGAGTACACGACCAAGCCCTATGAATGGGGCGACCCGTTCAACCTGCACATCGGCAAGACGATCCGCAACGCCATCACCCGCACCGGCGGAGGCACACCGGTTCGCCTGACCCCCGACGATTTCGAGGTCGAGCGCACCGAGCACCAGGTGCGATCCTCGACCGTGCTGATGCTCGACATGTCACTGTCGATGCCCATGCGAGACAACTTCTTGCCCGCCAAGAAGGTCGCCATGGCGCTCTATGGCCTGATCTCGTCGCAGTACCCACGTGACTATCTGGGTGTGGTCGGGTTCAGCGACGTGGCCACCGTGATCGAACCCACCCAGCTGCCTGGCGTGCAATGGGACTTCGTCTATGGCACCAACATGCAACACGGTCTCATGCTGGCCCGCGACATGCTGAAGAAGCAGACCGGCACCAAACAGATCATCATGATCACCGACGGCGAACCCACCGCCCACATCGACGACTACGGCCGGCCCCACTTCAACTATCCGCCGATCCAGGAAACCATCGACAAGACCCTGATCGAAGTCAATCGCTGCACCCGCGAAGACATCCGCATCAATGTGTTCATGCTCGATGCCACGCCCTATCTGACCCGCTTCATCGAGAAGATCACCCAGCTCAACGGAGGCCGAGCGTTCTTCACGACCCCGCAAAACCTGGGCGATTACGTGCTGGTCGACTTCGTGGAGCACAAACGAGCCATGCGCACCGGTCGTCGGTGAACAGCATCGCCCGACGTCTCACCTGGAGCCACGCGAATATTTCCTCCGCATCACCGTGCTCGCTGCACTCTCTTGTAGAGTGCTGAAGCCCTTCAAAGGACAAGACTCTGCACAACGTCGAACTAAGTCTGAGCGACTACATCCAGATTTTCCTGCGCCGAGCGTGGGTCGTCGTGCTGGCCACGACGCTATTCGTCGTGCTTGCATTGGCGTGGACGACAAGTCGCACGCCCCTGTACAGCTCTTCGGCTTCGGTATTGATCAATCAAGCCAACGCGAGCGACCTGTTCGATCCGGTGAGCACGGGCAACGCTGCAGCTGGTGGCCGCCAAGTGGCCACCGAGGCTCGCTTCTTCACCTCGGGAATTGTTTCTGACGAGGCGATCGACCGCCTGAATTTCGAAGCATTCGTCGATGTAAGCCAGGATTCGTCAGCCGATGTGTTGACGGTGCGAGCAACCTCGCCTGACCCTGTCGAAGCTCAGACTATTGCCCAGACCTATGCCGAGGCCTACGTCGACGTTCGCGAAGAGCGCTTTGCCAGCGAACGCACGGCCACGGCAAATGAGCTAGCGGAACGACTTGCGGACATCGACCTGGAGATTGCAACGGCGGCGGGCGCTGATCTGATTCGCCTGCAGTCGTTCCGAGGCGATGTCGCCGAATCGCTCGATCTGCTCAATCTCACTGCTGGTCTGGCTGCGGACTCGGGCATCATCATCATCGACAACGCATCGTTGCCTGAGGACCCTTTCCAACCCCGCACGGCCCGCAACATGGCGCTCGGGCTAATTCTCGGTCTTATGACTGGCGCCGGCTTGGTATTGCTTCTCGAGGCACTCGACCACTCGGTAAAGGACCGCGAGACGCTCGAGTCGCTCACACCGGGTGCCCCAAACCTGGCCGTCATACCTGCGCTCGGCAAATCCATTGAGCGTCGAGACATGCTGGTCTCGAAGAGCGATCCAAACGGGCTATCGGCCGAAGCGTTCCGAACGCTGCGGGCTGGCTTGCAATATGTTGCTGTCGACGACAGCGCGCACGTGATCCAGATTGCCAGCGCACACTCAGCCGCGGGAAAGACGACGGTCGCTGCCAACCTGGCCATCACGCTGGCTCAGGCTGGCTATCGAGTGGTTGTCATGGATGCTGACTTGCGACGACCCCGCTTGCATCAGCTCTTTGACACGCCCCAGGTTCCGGGCCTGACATCGGTCATCATTGGCACATCATCAGTCAACGATTGCATCCAGCGGGTCGTTGGCGACAATGGCTCGACGCTCTATGTTTTGCCGAGCGGACCGATTCCGCCGGGACCCGCCGAGCTGCTGGGTAGTTCGGCGGGCGAGAAGGCAATACGCCAAATCAGCAAGGCCGCTGACTATGTCATCATCGACACGCCTCCCGTGCTTCCGGTGGCGGACACCGTGGTGTTGTCTCGATACGTCGACGCTTCGATCTTGGTCGTAGACGCCTCCAAGACAACTCAGGAAGATGTGACCTTTGCGTTCGAGCGTCTCGGCCAGGCTGGCGCTCCCGTGATCGGCACGGTCCTGAACCGAGTCAAGCGGTCCTTCCGGGTTGGTGGCTACGGCTATGGCTACGGCGGCTATGGGGGTTATGCGCCCGCAGACGATGTCAGCCAATCGAAAGTCGCTAGCTGGTTCTCACGAAGTCGAACGGACTCCGCCCACATCGAGAGACTGTCCGACGCAAATATCCCTCGTCCGAAGGTAGCCAAGAAGGATCGCCCTGAGGCGAGGACCAAGTCCGGGGTCAAGGCAGACACGGCTAAAGCGGCTAGTCGGTCGCAGATGACACCAAATAAAAAGCCGAGTGCGCCGGCGAGGACCACGGCGGCTCAATCTGGTGTGAAAGCCGATGTGCCCTCGATAGCAAAGCAGACTACGTCTGGTATGACACTCGATGCGCGGGCAGCGAGCGACTCCAATGCGTCGTCGCAGAAATTGTCGAGTGGCTCTGGGCCTTCGTCGAAGAAGTCGTCGTCGAGTGTGCCGGAGAAGACAGCTTCGACTCCTGCGCAGAGTGTTCAAGCTTCGCCAGCCAAGTTCACAGCGGATGTAGCGCAGACGACCGCATCCGCAGCTGACTCGAGTTCAACACCAGCGGCGAAGGGTGCAGACTCGAGGCAGAACGGCAGTTCCTTATCCGATGATCGCGACTCTGCCCAGTCCGCAGTGGACGACACGAGTGCATTCAGTGGCGCGCTGGGCGGCGAGGAAGTGGTGCCAGCGAGTTCGTCGAGCGGGCACGACGCACAGCTCGATGACATCGTTGGTTGGGCTGACCAAATCAAACTGACTCCAGGGTTGTCCACCGACAAGAACTAGCTCAGTAGCTCCACCGGTCTCATCGACGGTTACCTGGCGGTGTAACCGGCGTCGACGTGCACGATCTCGCCGGTCATGTAGCTGGCGTCTTTGCTGGCCAGGAACACCACCACATTGGCGATCTCGTGTGGTTCCGCCAGTCGCTTCATAGGAATGGTGGCGTCGGCCAGGGCCTGCAGATCTTGCTCTGATGGGGGAGTGGCGCGCTGGCTCGACAACATGGGCGTGCGTACCTCGCCGGGTGCCACGGCGTTGATCCGGATCCCCTGCTCGACATGATCGAGCGCCATGGCCCTGGTCAACTGGTGCACGGCTCCCTTCGACACGCAGTACGCCGTGGAGCCCGCCGAAGCCACCCCGCCCCAGATGCTGCCGAAGTTCACGATGGCGCCGCCGCCCTGCTCGGTCATGCCACGGACCGCCGCCCGGCTCAGATAGAACATGCCATCGACGTTGACCCCCATGACCCGGCGCCAGTCATCGTCGCTGGTGCCCACGGCATCGGCGCGATGGATCGTGCCTGCCGCATTAACCAGCACATCGAGCCGCCCATGGCGATCGATGATCGTCTCGATGGCCTGCTGGCAGAACGCGCTGTTGGCGACGTCGCCGATAATCGGCGCATCGAGTGCGAGCCGATCGGCCACCGCCAGCGCTCGTTCCTGATCGATGTCGATGATCGCCACCGTGCCACCCAGCTCGGCGAATGCCGCCGCACAGGCCGCTCCCATCCCCGACGCTGCGCCCGTGATCGCGATCACCTGGTCGGCGAAAGAGCCGGCGGCGAAGTTCACTGTTCGCTCTCTCGTAACACGTACTGACTTCCGCCATAGGTTTGCTCGGTGGGTTGCAGCTCGATGCGATTGATGTTGATGTGTGCAGCAGCATTGATGGCGTACAAAATGGTGTCGGCACACTCGGCCGCGGTGACTTCGTGGGCGCCGGTGTCGAGAATCGCCGATCGAGTGGCTTCGTCGTCGACCGCTACCTGGTAGAACTCGGTCTGAATTCGCCCAGGACAGATCTCGGTCACCCGCACGCCGGTGCCCTGCAACTCCAGCCGCAGGTTCGTCGACAGACGATGCATGGCACCCTTGGTGGCGCCATAGAGCGCAGCGCCGAGTGGATACAGACCCGCCATCGACCCGACATTGACAATGTGGCCCGATCCCCGCTCGATCATGGCGGGCAGAGCGGCCTGCACAATATGGATTGCTGCGGTCACATTGGTCGCCACCGTGACCTCGATATCGGCGTAGGTGGCTTCG
>ENA-ORXM01004364-ORXM01004364.1-marine-metagenome-genome-assembly--contig:-NODE-4364-length-12513-cov-4.505388_pt1 | contig 12513 bp, 8 predicted proteins | sample MGYA00237867_ERZ511480 | MGnify/ENA primary metagenome ERZ511480 (study PRJEB26309, sample SAMN06266103) | marine metagenome | isolation source: Algal blade | place: United Kingdom:Sidmouth, United... | reverse complement strand
GTCAATAAATTGAAAACGTTCATCGGCCCTGGCTTTGGTTCCTTGTACATTAAAACCCATTCTGTTGGCACAATTATCCATCTGGCGACACTGCACATGCATTTTGGTGCCATCGCCATACTCAAACTCAACATAATGATGATCGAATATTTCTCCATGATCTGGGCCTTCGAGCATTGCCCTGCCACCCATTCCGCTTGCTTTGATGGGGTAATCTTGTTTTATCCAGTTGATAACGTCTATCTGGTGTATGGTCTGGCCCGCCAACTGCCCGCCCCATAGCCAATTGAAATAATGCCAGTTACTGATTTGGTATTCCAATTCGGTCTGACCTTCTTTTCGAGGGTATACCGTAGCTTTTCCGACATTATAATACACATCGGTAGAAAGCACATCGCCTATTTCCCCGGAATGTATTTTAGCAACCATTTCGTTCAAGGCGATTTCATAACGCGATTGCAACCCAACAACAACATTTAACTTTTTGGCGGTCGCCTGTTTTCCTGTTTCGATAACTTTGCGATAACCCGGACTATCAACGGCCAAGGGTTTTTCCAAAAACACATGTTTACCTGAATCTACGGCATGTTCAAAATGCTCTGGGCGAAATCCCGGCGGTGTGGCCAAAATAACCGCATCGCACTCTGCAATCACTTTCTTAAATGCATCCAGTCCTAAAAATTGGCGCTCTGTTGGTACATCAATCTGCCCAGAAAACCTATCTGATATTCGCTGAAAACTATTATCCAACTCATGTTTAAAAACATCACCCATAGCGACCAATTGCACCGACTTTGAAGCTGTTAATGCTTGAAAGGCCGCTCCCGTGCCACGACCACCGAAACCGACCAGCCCCAATTTTATCTTTTCCTGTCCGAGTACATTGGCATTTGAAAATAAAGGTAAATGACTGAATACCATACCGGCCGCCACCGTCTTCGCAGAAGTTTTTACGAAAGTTCTTCGGCTTGTAATCTCTTTTTTATTCATCGTCAATCCTTTTTCATACTTGGAATACCCAATCGATAATCAATATCTTTCGATTCATTTTCAGGTAAGACCCGTTATTCATCCAAAACTATCTGCCAGAACTTTTTCTGCTCTTCAGGTGTGGGCTGTTCTTTCGGACTAACCAATCTAAAACCTACGAAGTTCGAGTCAGTAAACCACCAAAAACTTTTCGGAATTTGCGGATCTCTCTTTTGTAATTTCAGACTTGACCCGGTTCTCGCCGCCGAGCGAAGTTTGTCGGCATCATCGTCCCAGGAGCCTCCTCGATACGATCTTGGATGTATTACCTTAGGCGTCACCCATGGGTTTTTACTTTCAGTGCTGGCATATGCGTCTTCTTTATATTCATCTAGCGTCCACTCCGCCGCATTACCGTGCATATCGTATAGGCCCCATGGATTCGGTTTTTTACTACCAACTTTAGCATACTTATTATCGGAATTTTTATAATATACCGCGTATTCGTCGATTGAAGCTGCGTCATCTCCGAAACTATAGGCTGTTTCGGTACCCGCCCGGGCGGCATACTCCCATTCCGCTTCTGTGGGAAGGCGATAGAACTTTCCGGTGACGGTGCTGAGCCATTTGCAGAATACCAGCGCAGAGTAAGCAGACATACTCACCGCGGGAAAACCGTCTTTCCCCATACCGTAAGAGGGATCTTCATAAGGAGGGCTAGGCCGTGTTATCGCATCGATTTTCATCACCTTGTCGTCTTCCAATTTTACAAATATTTCTTTGTTCTGCTTGAAAAAGAGCTCGAACAGATCCCAAGTCAATTCGTATTTTCCCATATAAAAAGGGTCGATTTCGATTTCTTTTTGTGGACCCTCATCGGCTTTTCGATTCGCTTCAGATTCAGGGCTGCCCATGGTAAAACTACCTCCAGGAACAAGGAGCATGTCAAAACTGACATCAGTAGCAGGCACCGTTTCGGTATAACCTTCCATAGATTTCATACCCGTTTCGTCACTTTGATCCCCGGAAGCCATAGTCGTCATTGAATCGGTAGGCTTCTCACGAAGCATTTCTTTTGGCGTTTCTTGGTCAGGAACCGGTTTGATCGATTTGCAGGATTGAATGGCTAGGCCCAAAAAGCAAACAAAAAAGATTGTCGTAGTAATCTGGTTTTTCATCTAATAGTATTTTTCTAAAAATAATAGTTTTTTTTGATTAGGATACTGTTTTGAAATATATCGGGCTTTTTCTGAAAAATGAAATCCTAAATTCTTTGGAAATCACGTCGCCATCCATATTTTGATATTTTCCTTTACAAAACTATCGTCGTTCAAATCAGGATAGTCGCTATATACCCTGTCAATCTCTTCTTTTTGCCCTGCGGATAAAGTCTCATTTTTTTCCAAACACCAAATACCTTCTAACAAACCTTGTCGACGCAGTACTTCGTGGATGCCGGCAATACAACCGCTAAAGTTATTGGCTGCATCAAAAAACGCTGCATTGGTATCGGTTACGGCAGCGTTTAATGTTATCATTTCATGCGGTATTTCTCCTTCTGATCTTTTTATTTCATGTATACTGTCCAAAAGCTCTACGGCTTTTTTTGTCCATACCGCCCAATGTCCTAGCAAACCGCCTACAATTTCTTTTTTAACCATTCCAGAATCTGTCTTAACGGAGTAGCTCGTTAGCAAATCGACAATAATGTTATCGTCGTTTCCGGTATACAGGGCAATCTCGGCATTTCGTTTAGATGTACAGACGGCACGAACTACCTCTAAGGTTTGGTAACGGTTAAAGGGTGCCATTTTTATGGCATGAACATTTTCGATTTCCGAAAAGGCTTTCCAAAAATTATAGCTCAACACCCGACCCCCGACCGCTGGTTGCAAGTAAAACCCAAAAACAGGCATAATCTCGGCTATTTTTGTAGTACGTTCGAGTAGGGCCTCTTCCGACCAATCGCCCAAACCATTTGTGCTTACCAGAACAATATCATAACCAAGTTCAGCACATATTTTTGCCTCATTAACGGCCTGTTCGTTCTTGCCGCTTACACCGGCCACCCGAATAAAAGGTCTGTCTAAATTGGCATTTTCGATTTCTTCGCTCGCGAGTCGTAAAACTTCACGGTACAAATTTATTTCTGGGTCGCGAATCTGAAATTGGGTCGTATGCACCCCAACGGCGATACCGCCTGTGCCTGCGGCCAGGTAATATCGCGTCAACAGGCGCTGTCTTTTCTCGTCGAGCTGTCGGTCTTCGGTAAGTGCCAAAGGGTGGGCCGGGATGACCGTACCTTTATGGAGCAGTGTTCTTAGTTCGGGCTTTAGCGGTTTCATTTTATACTGTCTGATTTAGATGCTATTTGGGCCGAGTATTAGAAGGGTCAAGTCAAAAATCGCCCTTTCGTTCTTGAAAGTGGGTGGGTTTATCGAGTTGCTCACCCTCTATTTCTATCCAATTGGCGGTCCATTGAATCATTTTTTCCAAGGAAACCAAAGGATTTCCGAATAGGGTATGGGCATATTTCGAGTTGTTCAATAATGCGGTCTCGGCAGGTGAGCTTTTAAAAATCGGTGGCTTATCGAATCGTTTTCCAAACTCCTCTGCCAACCATTTGACCGATATCGTTTCAGGACCGGTAACATTTAATTTTTTGGCCGGGGATTCGCAATGCAAAAGGCTTCGAAGGGCATACTCGTTGGCATCGCCCTGCCAAATCACATTTACGAAACCCATGCTCAAATCGATTGGTATTTCGTTCTTTACCGACTTGGCGACTTCCAACAGAATACCGTATCTGAGGTCAAGCGCATAATTCAGGCGGTATAGCAGCATTTTGGTTCCATTTTTTATGGAGAAATGCTCGAAGACACGTTCTCGGCCCAAGCATGACTGTGCATATTCACCAATCGGGGACGGGCTCACCTTTTCGACCGCGCCCCCACTTTCTATTGGCATAAAGGGATACACGTTTCCAGTAGAAAATACTACGATGTTCGAATCTTTGTATTTTTCGGAAACCCTGCCCGGTAAATAGGCGTTCATAGCCCAGGTAAAATGTTCGTTGCCCGATGTGCCGAATTTATTACCGGCCATATAAATGACATTTTTTGCGTCCGGAAGCTTCGTTAAATCGCTATCGTTCAAAAGGTCAACTTTGATACAATCAATTCCGAAATCGGTGAGCTCTTGAAAAAGGCCATGGTTCGAAAAGCGAGAAGCGCCGATAACTCTTTGGTCGCTTCCCAAAACGTCTATAGCCCTTTTTGCGAGTTTGGCCAAAGTAGGCCCCATCTTTCCTCCCAATCCCAAAATCATTATATTGCCATCAATATTGCCAATATCGTTTATGAGACGTTCGGAGGGTTCTGAGAGTTTATCTTCCAAATCTGAAATCGTGCTGATCATATGCTTTCCTTCAAAATGATTTTCTACTTCGACCCGTAATACCCTTGAAAGTACTACTGCCTATATTCCACTATTTTATAAAAATATTATACGTATTGGCTCCGGCCAAAACCAAGAGTACTAGAAGGCCCAAAATCAAAATTAATTTTAAGGATATTCCAAACTGTATTACTTTCTTTTCGGCTCTATCCAGGGCAATCAGAAAAAGCATCAATCCGATTGCGGGTACGATTATAATCGTCAGGCCCTGAGCCATTACGATAAGTTCTATGGGAAGGTTGCCGAAAATAATCGCTACCCCAGCACCTATGACGATAACAGACATAATGACGTAGCGTACTTTCTCTGATTTTAACCTTGTTCCGATGTTCAAGGCATCGGAAAGCAGCACTCCACCTAAAGTAGCGTTTCCTATTAAAGAGGAAAACGAAGCCGCGAAAAGACCCGCCATAAAAACAAAAGTGGCATACGAGCCGAAAATGGGCTCAAAGGTTTTTCCCATTTCTGTAGCGGAATTTACCTGAATCCCTTGGGGAAATAGCACTGAAGCTGCGGTCAACATTACCGTCGACGTAATAATACCCAGTACAAGAACACCTGATAGACTTTCACGTTCGTGAGATTTTAATCCGCTCATATCCCACCCTTTTTCCTGAACCAAATAAGACTGGTAAAACGCACCTGCAACTGAGAAGCTAGAGGCCACCAATGCCAAGGCCAAAAACTCGGAGCCATTAGGCAAACTAAAATCAAATTGGCTTATCAAAAGCGAAATATCAGGTTGAGCGATGATAAGGGTAGCAAAAAAAGACATGAGCATAATGAGCGCCAAGGCAATCATAATCTTTTCGAGAATCTTAAAAAAGGATTCAAAAAACAGCAGAAAAATAGCAATGACCGAAAAAGAAATTATCCAAGGTATGGGCGATGCATTGAGTATTTCTCCAAAGACCATACCCGCCCCGATAGCATTGCCAGCTTGAAAGGAAGCTGCAACGACAAACAGGCCAACACCAATAAAAATACAGAAGGCATTACCATATTTTTCACGTATCAATTGAATCAATGTACGGTCAGAGCTGAGGCCAATTCTCGTCGAAACTACAGTGAAAGCCGCCATAAAAAGTAAACAGATCGGTATTACCCACAGCAGGCGAAATTCATAAATTGCACCAATTTTTGTGGCAATGGCAAGACTACCCGGGCCTAATACCAAGGCGGCGGTAATAAACCCTGGCCCAATCAATGCGAATAGGTTTCTAGTTTTTTTCTCTGCCACGTAAATATTGTATAATTCTTTGGAGCGGTCCTTACCAAACCCGGTAAAATGGTCTACTAGTAAAAATGCATTAAGATATGTAATCTTATGATACTAAGGAAATGAACTTCAATGCCAGTTTTAGAATCCCTATTTGGTATCTATAGCTGCCTTTTTACAGAATTATATGCAAAAATTTACCACAGCCGATTATGACCAAAATATTTTATATTTGGACGTATGCACTAAAAAATTAAACATGAAGAAACTGCTTTATCTAGCCTTTAGCCTTTTGGCCTCCCTAAGCGTGTTGGCCCAAAAAGAGAATATCCAAGAGCTGGAAAAATTTACGGAAGTAAAAGCCTACGACAGAATAATCGTAACACTAGTAAAAGGTAGCGAGAATAAAATTGTGATTACAGGAGACGATAAAGACGAGGTGAACATCTCGAACAAAAACGGACTTTTGAAAATAAAAATGGAGTTCGACAACTTTATGGATGGTGATGAAGCAAAAGCCACTTTATACTACACCGAACCGCTAACTTTAATCGATGCCAACGAGAACGCCAAAATCAGGTCTGACGAAACCGTACAGGGAGACCGAATCGAAATCAAGACACAGGAAGGCGGAAAAATCGATTTAAAAATCAACCTGAAAGATTTGTACGCTAAATCGATTTCAGGTGGCGAAGTCACTCTTACCGGTAGCGCAAACGTTCAGGAAGTTATGGTCAATACCGGCGGAAAAATATACAATAAAAAATTGAACACCGAAAAAACTACGGTCGTGGTGAACGCAGGTGGGCGGGCAGATGTCAAAGCCTCCGAAAAAGTGAAGGCCAAGGTAAGGGCGGGTGGCTCTATCTATATTTATGGAAACCCGAAAGATGTAGATAAGGATAAAGTATTCGGGGGTAAAATCGAGGTGGTGGATTAGGAGACTGTTTTTAAGTATCTAAGAAGCTATTTCAACAGATTTAATAACATCGCCCTTTTTGTGCCGCAACCTATTTATCAACATCAATAAAGTAACTACCAAAAAGATTACGGTTCCGATAACAAATACCTGAGTTTGTATCGTTTCAAATAACATTCCTCCCAAAATGAGGCCGAACATGCTGGCCATGCTTCCCATGCTATTGCCGTAACCTTGTATCGCACCTTGCATTTGAGGGGTTCCTTTTCTCGACAAAAGCGACAAAAAACTGGGCCACATTAATCCATTTCCAACAGAAAGTAACGTATTGGCCATGTAAAGCACTATAATGTGCTCCACCGAAAGTAGAAAAAAGCTAATGCACAAAAAGGAGGAACCTACCAAAATCAAGGATCGATTGTCGAACCGATTCGAAAGTTTTGATAAAAGTGGGCCCTGAACCAATATCATTATCAAACTCGAATAAGCCAAAAAGATTCCTAAATCGACCGCCGTCCAATTTAGGAGGGTGTTTGCATAAATAGGTAATCCGGCATAGAACAGGCTAAATGCCAGAAAGGTTAAAAAATAAACGGAATACAATAGTGGAATGCCCGGTTGGCCCAATACCGTTTTCCATCCTTTTTTTGGTGGGCTTGCCTCTAAATCACCTTCTTCATAACAGTCTTTATGCTCTACTTGAAAAAATCTACGAAAAGACTGTGTTTTCATCACACCCGTATCCACAACACACGGATTGCTTTCCTTTAACCGTGTCGCGATGACGAAAATGGCAATCAATGAAATCACTGCTGCCAGTATAAGTGGTAAAATCGCTCCCCAAATGGTAGAAGCCAGCAAACCCGCTACCGCGGGACCCAAAACGAAACCGGTGCTCGTAGAAGCACCCATTTTACCAAAGTTTTTATCACGGTCTTCATCTGTAGATATATCGGAAAGATAGGCGTTGGCCACCGATACGTTACCGCCCGTAAATCCATCAAATATTCGAGCTATAAAAATGAATACCAAAGGGAGTGTCATCACGTAGTTTCCGGTGAGTTCGGTATTCTGCGACCATAACTCGGTGTCGGGAAGAGCGAAAGCCAATAAAAAAAGTATCCAGGCCAAAAACGTACCGGCCTGGCTTATGATCAATACCTTTTTTCTTCCGATACGGTCCGAAAGACCGCCTAAAATTGGTGCTCCAATGAATTGAAAAAAGGGATACATAGCACCCAAAATACCATAGATGAATCCGTTACCGCCCATATCGGTCACAATGAATATGAGAATGGGAATAACGATACTATATCCTAAAATACCGATAAAATTCACCAGTAGTATGGGAAAAATTTTAGATGGAATCAGTTTGGAGAAATCCACTGGAACGATTTGTATTTATATAGTTTAAAAATACGGTTTCTTCTAGTAGGATGGTAGTTTTTGCAATGGCTTTACTGGCCAATATCCATTGCCTCGAACCCGACCAGTTCTCCGTTCTGAAATGCCGGGGTAACCGCTATTGGATTACAGCAAACCTCACAGTCTTCGATATAAGTCTGTTCGGGAACGGAAGGGTCAAGCAACATCGATATTTCTTCCCAACAAAAGGGACATTGAAAGTGGTGTTCGTACATGGGTAAAGTTAAAGCTCAAGTTCAATTTTGGTGTTTGGTGTTTGGTGTTTGGTGTTTGGTGTTTGGTGTTTGGTGTTTGGTGTTTGGTGTTTGGTGTTTGGTAAAAGAATTCTTTTTCCTATTTAACTTGAATAATAGATAAGCCTTCTTAGGTCGAACATTATCTTTACCCAACCCTAAAAAGAACTAATTTTTTAGACTCTTAATTTTTCTACCGATTTTCCCCTCCCTCTAGGGGCGGGGCCGGGGGAAAGAAAAATCCTGCTGTATCAGCTTGTTAATTATCAACGGTACTTAAAGAGATACTAACTTCTCCATTTTCGAAGATTCATAGATGGCATTGATAACCGCGACGGCTTTTCGTGCTTCTGTGCCATCGACCATTGGTGGGCGGTTTTGTTCGATGGCGAGCAACATATCCAATATTACCGTTTTATGGTTTTGATGTCCGATTGCAGTGGGGTCGGCAGCACCACTGCCACCGTTATCGTTTGATTCTAGTATTGGGGAAGGCATATCTTGAACGTTCCATTGAACAATTTTACCGGCTTCCATGAGAATGCTACCCTTTTCACCATAGAATTCCAGTCTTTCTGGATAACCAGGGTATAAGGCCGTACCTGCGGTAATGTTGCCGATAGCACCATTCGAAAAATTGAGGATAGCAGAACCGACATCTTCCCCTTCAATATCGTGTACTGCGGTTTTTATGGTAGCAAAAATCGAAATCACATCGCCCATAATATTCGTTAGTAAATCAATAGTGTGTATACCTTGGTTCATAAAGGCCGCTCCACCATCGAATTCATATGTTCCCCTCCAATCGCTATTGGCATAGTATTCTTCGGAGCGGTACCAGTTGATATGGGCGTTACCCATGAGCAATTTACCTAGTTTACCCTCTTTTATTGCGGTTTCGACCCTGCGATAATCCGAGCTACATCTATTCTGCAAAACACAACCCAATTTTACATTTTCATCTTTACATATTTGAATGACCTCATCGATTTTTTCAGTCGTCACCTCCAAAGGCTTTTCACTGAGTATGTGTTTTCCTGACAGCGCAGCAGCTTTTATCGCCTCGCCGTGTCGACCACTTTCATTGCAAACACAGACCAAATCGATTTCCGGAAGCTTCATAAAGGCATCCATATCGCTTAAAACAGGTACTCCGAAAGTAGTCGTTGCCTGCTGCGCCCTAGCTTTGGACTTCGTGTAGAGTGCCACTAATCGGGCATCTTCTATTTCGTAGATACATTTTTTATAGGTGTTTACGATTGAGCCCGTTCCAATGATTCCGATACCGATTTTCGACATAATACTTTTTATATAAAAATAATGATGTATCCCAAAGATAAAGAGGTTTGGTCGTAAGGCGCAAAAAGAAGGTACAAAGGTTCTGAAAAATAATCGGAAAAAGAATTTGATGTATGCTCTGCTCCCGAGTCTTAGTTTTTTACTAAAGCTCGACGTTCAATAATTGTCCGGTTAATTGCAACAACTGGAGCTCGGACAGTTTGGCATCGTACTTTGCCAAATTTTTATTTGTTTGGGCGTTTAAAAGATTGATTTGTGCCTGTCGAAATTCTATCGAGGTAATCCGCCCCAATTGAAACTGTTCTTTCGAGCGTTCGAAGTTGTTCTGGTTGGTGATTACATTCTGTTCTTGAATCTTATAGATGTTCAACCTGTTTTCGAAGATGGCTAGGGCATTCTGTATATCACGCGCTACTTCGAGCTCCACCTGTTCTTGTAGTAGCTCTTGGTTTTCGTAAGCGATTTTCGAATTTTTTACGCGAACGGTGGTTCCTCCACCATCGAAGAGATTCCACGTAAGGCTCGCGCCAAGCCCAAAATTTCTCGTGTTATTTACATTCACTCCGGGGAAAAAAGCTCCAGGTGCATTTTGGTTCAAGTTCCAACCATACGTACCATTTAGCCCAACCGTTGGCAAATAGCCCGATTTCTCTACTTTGATATCATAGGTATTGATATTGAGATTCCGTTCTGTTTGCAATAGAGCTACATTGTTCAGGTCAGCTTGGGATATATATTCCTCCAATTGTAGCTTTGGAATAAAACTGACCAAAGTATCTACCATGAATATTTCATTCAAGTTTTGGTTCAAAATGACATTAAGGTCCCGTTTTGTATTTGCGAGCTGTTGTCTCGTATTCAAAAGATTAATACTGTCATTGGTGACGTCTACCTGGGCGTTCAAAATATCCAATTTTGTATTTTGACCATATTCAAAGGCATACTCGGCTCTTTTTATGCGCTGTGTGGAAATTTCCAAGGCTTGGGACAATACATTTTCATTTTCGGATAAACGGGCGACCTCGAAATACACACTGAACAATTGCAGCATTGTATTCTCTATGGTTTCCCTCGCCTGAAGTTCGCTTAACTGGTATTGTTCACGAAGTCTTTTGTAATTATAAAATCTACCTAGACCGTCAAATAGCACATAGTTGGCCGTTAACGAAGCATTGTATCGCTGTGCCTCTGCCTTATATAAATCAGTTTTAGGTCTTGCAACGGGGTCTCCGCTATCGGGATCTATCAACAGATCACCATTTTCATCCTGTAGAAACTGCCCGGGAAATTCGAATGTAGAATCATCACGTTGATAATTGGCCCCCGCATTTCCTGTTAGGGTCGGAAGAAATCCCGAATTCAGAACACTTTGGTTGTTATCGGCGATTTCTACCTGATTACGGGCCACCCTGATTCCAAAATTGTTCACCAAAGCCAATTCTACAGCTTTATCTTTGGATAGTAGCTCTTCTTGGGCAAAAGTGCCTGAAAAAACCGTACAAAATAGAATTAGGAGGAATAGACTGTATTTTATCATTCGTTTACCTCGGTTACTTTTGAAGTTTCCTTTTGAGTTGTGGAAGGCCCGGTTATTTTATCGACCCCATTTGAAGAGTGGGATAGTTCACCGTTTAAATGCAATTCGTCTTTTTGCTCTTTGATCGCCCTCTCTACCTCTTCCTTAGTAATCTTATTACCGGTTACTAACCATTTGGTACCTACCTTGAATTTATTGCTGAAAGATAAAAACAGGGGAAGCATAACCAAGGTCAATACGGTCGCAAAACCGATACCATAAGCAATCGATATGGCCATGGGAATCAAAAATTGGGCCTGCCTACTCGTTTCGAATATCAATGGCGTTAAACCGGCAATGGTCGTTATCGAGGTCAGGAAAATAGCCCTGAATCTAGAACGACCTGCCTCAAAAATGGCTTCATCGAAGGTCATACCACTTCTAAGGTTACTATTAAATCTACCGATAAGTACAAGCCCGTCGTTTACCATAATACCTATCAAAGCAATTATACCCAATAAAGAAAGAACGTTCAAGGGAAAATCATGCAACCAATGGCCGAAGGCAACTGCCGTCAAACTAAAGGGAATCATTAAAATCAACATTAGGGGTTGGCTAAAACTTCTAAATGTGAAAGCAATCGTAATATAAATTAGGGCCAATACAGAAAGCCCCACCACTTTTAACGATCCCGTCAACTTACCCAGTTCGCGGTTCTGGCCCTCGTAAGACGCACTCACCGTGGGATATTTAGACTGTATTTCTGGCATGATATTGTTTTGAATATCGGCCATTACTTCCGTAGGACTGTCCTTTGGGTTCTTCATATCGGCAGATACTTGAATCTCACGCCTACCCTCAAGACGATTGATTGAAACATCGCCTCTTTCGATACTATATTCGGCAATTTCTTTCAGAGGAACCCGACTACCATCTGGGGTCGCAATTCGCATCTCGTCCAAATCTGAAATTGAAGAACGGTTCTCACGATCATAACGCACCCAAACACGTATTTCATCTTGACCACGCTGAAAGCGCTGCGCTTGCACACCGAAAAATCCGGCACGTACCTGATTCATTACCGTTCGAAGGTCAAGACCTAGCAGATAGGCATTTTCCTTAAGGTTCAACCGTATTTCTTTGATTCCTGCCGGATCTGTATCGGCAATATCTTTTAAGGATGAATTATTCTGAAGAATACCTTTGAGCTCCTCCTTGGCAGCTTTGAGTTCATCGATATTATTACCCAACAACGATACCGATACCGGGGAACCCCCAAAATTACCCCCAGATCCATAGATTAGACTCTCAACACCTACTACCGGACCAACCAGTTCTTGTAAGCGACTGGTTACCATATCGGCCGCAATTTCATCAGGCCTTTCTTCGCCGGGCAATAAATTGATCGACAAAGTAGCCGAAGATGACCCGGGACCTACTTCTTTTATCATATTTTCAAAAAGTATCTTATCGGTAC
>ENA-ORXM01004363-ORXM01004363.1-marine-metagenome-genome-assembly--contig:-NODE-4363-length-12514-cov-2.832838_pt1 | contig 12514 bp, 11 predicted proteins | sample MGYA00237867_ERZ511480 | MGnify/ENA primary metagenome ERZ511480 (study PRJEB26309, sample SAMN06266103) | marine metagenome | isolation source: Algal blade | place: United Kingdom:Sidmouth, United... | reverse complement strand
AAAAAGAGTTCCATTTTAGCCCTAAGCAGCGTTGCTATTATCCTCAGCGCCTGCGCGACAAAGCCAGAGCCTGTTGCCCAATTGCCTCCCCCTGTCCCGGTAGAAAGAGCGCAAGCTAAGATTGCTGCGCCGCTCCCTGCTCCTGCCCCTGAAAATTACAACGGCGAAGATGCAATTGCGGTCACGGGTTCAACGATTATGGATGGCCCTATCCCGGGCTCAACCGAAGATTTTTCCAAAAATGTCGGCGACCGCGTCTTTTTTGGATATAATGAATATACATTGTCGCCCAGAGCCGTGACGGTTCTACGCTCGCAATCGCAATGGCTTCAGGCCTATCCGTCCGCAATTGTGGTTATCGGTGGTCACGCAGATGAGCGCGGAACGCGCGACTACAACCTCGCGCTAGGCGCAAGCCGAGCTGAGGCTGTGAAAGACTTCCTCGTTAGCCAAGGCGTAGACCCGAACAGGATCACGACAATCTCTTATGGCAAAGAACGCCCTATAGATGGACGCGCGACCGAAGAAGCGCATTCTCTTAATCGCAATGGCCATACTGTCATTGTCTCTGGCACGAATAGCTAATCGGCGGCATAATCTATACATGCGTATTTTATTGACAATTTTCCTTGTTCTGCTCACCGCCCTTCCGGCGACGGCGCAGAGTAAAAAAGAGATGCTGGCCAAAGACGCCGAGCTGGAGCAGCGCGTCTATACGCTGGAAAACAGGTTTTTAACGGGTGATCCCGCTGCGGAGCGATTGCTGCGCCGTATGGACGAGCTTGAAGCACAGCAGCGCGCCCAGCAAGGCGAAATTGAGCAGCTTCGCTATGAACGCGACGCGTTACGCAAGGATGTCAAAGTTTTATCCGATAAGCTCGCGGCCTATGAGGCCGTTGAGGCGCGAATGAAGCAGCATTTGGATGCTGTTGACTTAGCAGCTCAAAGCGCGCCTGCGCCTGTGGCTCAGTCTTCAATTCCTGTGCAAGGTTCATTCGATCCTGCGCCCAACACCGCGCAACCGCCGCCAGGTCAGATGGGAAGCAGTGTCATGCAAATGTCTGAGCTTGTGACCATTGGGCAGGATAAATTGCTCGCCGGAGACTTCTCGGGCGCGCAGCTCGCTTTTCGCCAATATATCGATTTGAACCCTAATGCGCCTGACATTGCCAATGCTTATTATTGGTTAGGCGAGACACATTTGGTACAAAATGGATTTCCGGATGCGGCGGACGCTTATATTAAATCCATGAAGGCTAATGCCCAAGGACAGTTCGCTCCGCGCGCCTTGGTCGGGCTGGCCGGCGCATTGCGCGGTATGGATAATAATGAGGGCGCATGTCAGGCGCTGGACACCTTTGCCGTTGAATATCCCGACGCGGAGGCCAGCGTGAAAACCAAAGTTCGCACAGAGCGTGCCCGCGCGGGCTGCTAGGTCTTGAGCGAAGCTCAATTCGCGTCATGGCTGCGCGAGGCATATCCTAATCCCGCCCTACCGATTGCCATCGCCTTTTCCGGCGGCGGGGATAGTCTAGCGCTTCTCCTTTTAACTTTGCGGCATGCGGGCGCGCGGCCTGTTTACGCGTTAAGTGTCGATCATGCTTTGCAAGAGGGCAGCGCGGGTCAGATCGCTAAAGCCGCACAGCAGGCCGAGGCGCTCGGAGCTATTTCTCATCAATTTTATTGGCATCACGGACAGATTACATCCGGCGTTCAAGAGGCGGCCCGCAAAGCCCGTTATGGATTAATGGGCGCGTTTTGCCGCGAGCATGAAATCTCTTCCCTAGTAGTGGCCCATAGCCGCGATGACCAAGCCGAGACACTTTGGATGCGAAAGCAGTGCGGCGGGGGATGGCGCGCTATGGCGGGAATGAGCGCAGAGAGCTACGCGCCCGTCTGGCCGCAGCTTCGGGATATCACCTTACTGCGCCCCTTACTTAATTGGTCACGAGAGAGTTTAAGGGATGTGTGCCGACAAGCGGGACAGCTTTGGCACGACGATCCGTCTAATCAGGATTTAAATTATCTACGGGTCCAAGCGCGGCAAGCCTTGGCCGGCGATACTGTTCTCGCCGGTAGTTTGTTAGAAGAGGGCGCCGCGATGCGTGCGCGCCGCGAAGCCGAGCAGGCCGAGGCGCTTACTCAACTCCGGGAGATAACATTATCGGGCTGCGGCTCCGCTCATATTTCAGGTGACGCAATACTAAACGAAGTGGCGATGGCGCGGCTCTTAATGTGCGTTTCGGGTCATTCGCAAATGGCGGATATGGCCCGCGTCAGAGCCTTGCAAGATGCGATGGGGGGGGGCGGTTATGTTTCTCAAACATTGGGCGGCTGCGTTATTGAACGGATGGACGGTGGATTTGGAGTCGCGAGAGAAACAGGGCGCTGGCTAAAGCAGCAACAACCGGAGCCTTTGCCCGCTCATAGTCCCTCTGTTTTTGATGGGCGGTTTGAAATTACGGCCACTGATAAAGGCCTCACCATTGCGCCTCTATGGCTCGCACGCGACCAATTAGATACATCTGAGAAGTCGGCTTTGCACCGTTATGGCGCGCAAGCCCGGCGGGGATTATTTGGCATTTTCAAGGGCGAAACTCTTATTGCCGCACCGCAAATTGGGCGCGGCGAAACGAAGTGGCGCTGTCTTGTCTCATCACGATTATATCAGGAGCGGCGCGGAACTGGCGTAAACCCTGCATAAGACAGGGACATGCGACAGTGTGGCGGCAACTTTATACACCTTTATGGGGTTTCCATCAGGGGGCCACGTCCCATATGATACACGAGCCGTATATATGAATATCGGTAAGACAGCGGAGCCATGAAGAATGCAAAAACGTAACCTTATGATCTGGGTGATGATTATCGGTCTGGCCCTCTTTATGGTCATTTCGACGCAAAATACGACTGCAGGGTCTGCGAGTAAAATGACCTTCAATGAAATTGAAGAGATGGCTGAGGCCGGTCAAATTGAGTCTATCACTTTGGTTGACGACAATATTTACCGGGCCAAGGGCAAAGATGGTAAAACATATACCGCGCCCGGACCCCGCCAGATTAATGGTTTCGAGGTCGAAGAGAAATTCGAGCCGATGGGCGTCAAAGTCGACTACGCCCAAGGCTCCAAAGCTGCCGGATGGATTGCCAATATCCTCGTCGGTATTCTGCCTATTTTGCTGCTGGTTGGTCTCTACGTCTATTTCATGCGCAATATGCAGGGCGGCGGCGGTGGCCGCGGCGGCGCAATGGGCTTTGGGAAGTCCCGCGCGAAAATGCTAACCGAAGAATCCGGTGGCCGTAAGACATTTGATGATGTGGCCGGCGTCGAAGAAGCCAAAGCTGATCTGACCGAGGTGGTTGAGTTCCTGCAAGACCCGACAAAGTTCCAGCGCCTTGGCGCGAAAATTCCAAAGGGCGCGCTTTTGATCGGCCCTCCGGGTACGGGTAAAACCTTGCTGGCACGCGCTGTTGCGGGCGAGGCAGGCGTCCCGTTCTTTACGATCTCTGGTTCTGATTTTGTTGAAATGTTTGTCGGCGTTGGCGCGTCGCGCGTTCGCGATATGTTTGAGCAGGCCAAGAAAAATGCGCCTTGTATCATCTTTATTGACGAGATTGATGCGGTGGGTCGCCATCGCGGCGTCGGAACTTCCGGCGGCCACGAAGAGCGCGAGCAGACGCTGAACCAGCTCCTCGTTGAGATGGACGGTTTTGAAGGCAATGCCGGAATTATTCTGATAGCTGCCACCAACCGCCCCGATGTTTTGGATAAAGCGCTTCTGCGTCCGGGCCGTTTTGACCGTCAGATTGAAGTGCCACTTCCGGATATCGCCGGACGCGAAAAAATCCTCAACGTCCATATGCGCGACGTTCCTGTCTCCAAAGACGTGGATAGCAGCGTTGTTGCGCGCGGCACGCCCGGTTTCTCCGGCGCGGATTTGGCAAACCTTGTGAACGAAGCCGCCTTGCTGGCCGCGCGTCGCAACAAGCGCAAAGTCACGGCCCGTGAATTTGATGATGCCCGCGACAAAGTCCTCATGGGGGCTGAGCGCCGCACATTGTCGATGACCGAAGAAGAGAAAGCCAATACGGCTTATCACGAAGCCGGTCACGCCATTGTCGGTCTGAACATGCCGGGCAGCTTGCCAATCCATAAGGCAACGATTATCCCGCGCGGCCGCGCATTGGGTATGGTTCAATACCTTCCTGAACGTGACCAGATCAGTCAGTCGCGCGAGGAAATGATTGCCCGCATGGCGATGGCTATGGGTGGCCGCGCCGCCGAGGAGCTGAAATTCGGCTATGATAAAGTCACATCCGGCGCGAGCTCGGACATTGAGCAAGTAACCCGTATCGCGACTGCAATGGTCACGGAATGGGGTCTGTCCGATGAAATCGGCCCGATTGCTTATAACCACAAAGATCAGAACAGCTTCGTGCCGGGTATTGGTCGCGGTTCATCAATCTCGCCCGAAACCGCGAGCAAGATTGAAAATGAAATTAAGCGCTTGATTACGGATGCCCATCAAACGGCTTTGTCCATCCTTAAGAAGAAAAAGAAGCAGTGGCACGCTTTGGCCGAAGCTTTGCTGGAATATGAAACGCTGACAGGTGAAGAGATTGCAGCCCTTATGGAAGGTGAGCCGCCGAAACGTCCTCCGACAGGCGGCGCAAAACCCAGCGTCTCGGCTCTGCCAACCATGCCAAAGCCCAAGCGCAAACCGAAAGGCGGCGGTGATCCTGCGCCCGCTTAGACAATAATTTCAAACGCCGTCTCAGATATTTTGAGGCGGCGTTTTTATTTGAGTGAGATTACCTTCATATTTCACAAGCCGCCCCAAAAAGGGCGCGACGATATCGACGTGAAACATGAATTGTCCGTCTTTAACATTTTCAAACATATCGCCGCGCGGGAATAGAAACTTTGGCATGGGAATGCCGAAAATCCGAAAGGCTGTCGGAATTAGCCATAAGCGGCCATCATCGCAGGCGAGCATATTAAGCCGGGCCGAAACCGGGCCGAAGCGTTCAATGATCTGAAAGGCGTCTTGGCCTTTGCCGGCCTCTTGGCTGCTAAACATTCTCTTGCCGTTGAAATGGCGCACCCAATGCTCCGCATTTCCGTGGCGGGTCAGAGATACCGTTACGGGAACATTGTTGCCAGCTTTCGGGAAACCGAAAATATTAGCGACGATATTCGCGAGTGGATTGCGTCCGCGCGTAATATTTGCCGTTCCGGAAAACGTTTTCCCTTTGCCAATATCATGCAGCTCTTGGAGCGGCGTAGGCAATTTATCATAGGCAGAGCCGAGTATGTGGCGGTAAAGGCTATCGTCCCTTGCGCTTGCTCCTCGAAAACCATGTGTAATGCTAAGCTCCTCAAAGCTGTTTTCGAAATCCTCTAAATCCAAGAGATCGCTTCCATAATGCGGGCCGGAAGGGAGCACCTCATCGCGCAGGGCTTTCTGAATGAGAATGACGGCGGGGAGCGCGGGGATGAAGGGGCCGCTGTCGCCGCGAGCCACTAAATGCCAGCTCCGAGTGAGCGGCGCGCCAGACATATCTTCACCGTGGATATAGACGCACATTCCCCCGCGATCATCGCGCGCGGGCAGCGCGTTTTGAACGCGGTGCATAAGGCTTGCGAAGCGGCCAAGATTGGGGAGCAGCTTTGCGGCGCGAAATTTGGCCATGAGAATGAATAGCCAATGCAGGGCGCGCGGGCGCGGACCTGCGCCGCACCATATATCATTGATCTTGGGGAATAAGCGCGGCAGGGCATCTGTTTCCGGCGTGTCGGCGCGGCTAAACAAGACACTCCCGATGATTGGCCCGCCGGGCGGCGCGATGCGTAAATGACGCGTTCGCGTCATGGCCGAAACGGTTTTTAGCGCGCCGTGCTCTAATGCGCGCATCGGCTCTCCGGCTTTGCTGGCCACAGCGCCAACAACGCTCCGTCCCATATCAGTCGAGGGCGCAGGAGAAATGCCGGCCTCGATTTTAGTGATGACAGAGAAATGCTCAGTTGCCGCTTTGGCTGCGACGGTGGTTAAGACGGGATAAGTCGATAGGCCTGTGACGACAGGCGTCTCGGAGGTTTTCGACATAACGCGCGCGCAAAATGCGCGGTCATCGGAGAGATCAAAATAGGCAATGCCGCTAGCGATGCAGTAATCCGCGACAGCTTCATCTACGTAATTTTGAAAGGGACCGGAAGCATCAATGATAATATCAAACTGACTGTCCAGTTGAGCTGAAATGGGCTGTGTGCGGTCAAATTTCAGGGGACTCAACGTAATGGCCGCGCCTTCGAACTCTGTGCAAAGCTGCGCGGCTTTGCTCAGGTTTCGCCCTGCAATGGTAATATGCAGTCCTGTCTCGGAGGCGAGGCGCGTCACGATACGCTGTCCAAATGTACCGTATCCACCGATGAGTAAAACTGTCAACATCGCCGCAAAATAACGGGGATGCCCGCTTTGTCGATGCGATAAATGGGGAATGTGTGGATAGTCGGGATATTTGCCTCCGGCGCCGATTTTAGGATTCGCCATGGGCCGCGAAATTGGCTAGTAGCTATAAAAGTCTAAAGAACAGATTCTTTACGGCGCGGAGCGATAACGCTTTGCGCCGCTTTTATGTGAGAAATTGCTATGTCCAATGTCGTCGTTGTCGGGTCTCAGTGGGGTGATGAAGGGAAAGGCAAGATCGTCGATTGGCTCTCCAGCCGCGCCGATGTTGTCGTCCGTTTCCAAGGCGGGCACAACGCCGGGCACACGCTCGTCGTCGATGGCAAGGTGTACAAATTATCGCTCCTGCCCAGCGGCATTGTACGCGGCGGAAAACTGTCCGTCATTGGGAATGGCGTGGTCATTGACCCGTGGGCGCTTGAGGCCGAGATTAAACGCATTCGTGACCAAGGCGTGCATATTGGCACGGACGCGCTAATGATTTCTGATACAGCCCCGCTTATCTTGCCGATTCACGGCGAGCTTGACGCTATTCGCGAAAATCGTGCTGATGGGATAAAGATCGGCACGACGCGCCGCGGCATTGGCCCGGCCTATGAAGATAAAGTCGCGCGCCGCGCCATTCGGGTCTGCGATCTGGCTGATACGGAGCACCTCCGCGCGCGTATCGACAATTTGCTTCACCATCATAATGCTTTGCGTGTGGGCCTCGGACATGACCCGGTGGACGCGGCAGAGTTAACGCAGAAATTAATCGATATTTCGCCGACAATTTTGAAATATGCCGGTCCTGTCTGGCATCATTTAGATGAGGCGAGCCGCTCCGAGAAAAAAATCCTGTTCGAGGGCGCTCAAGGCGCGATGCTGGATATCGACCACGGGACATATCCGTTCGTGACCAGTTCCAATACAATTGCGGGCCAAGCGGCCGCGGGATCCGGTATGGGGCCGCGCGCGCTGAACTATGTGCTGGGCATCACCAAAGCCTATACGACGCGAGTCGGCGAGGGGCCTTTCCCAACAGAGCTTGAGGACGAGATTGGTCAGCGCCTGGGTGAAAAAGGTCATGAATTTGGCACGGTCACAGGGCGTAAGCGCCGCTGCGGCTGGTTTGACGCGGTCATGGTTCGCCAAGCGATCATTACGGGCGGGATTGACGGTATCGCGCTGACGAAACTTGATGTTTTGGATGGTCTGAGCGAGCTTAAAATCTGCACCGGATATAAGCTCGGCGACAAAATTCTGCGCCGCTTCCCCGCCGGTATGTCCGATCAAGCCGCGGTGACGCCGATTTACGAGACGATGCCGGGATGGAGCGGGTCTACACAAGGCGCGCGCAGCTGGGCTGACTTACCGGCCGAGGCGGTCAAATATGTGCGCCGCCTCGAGGAAGCAATCGGCTGCACTGTCTCAATGGTGTCTACATCGCCGGAGCGCGAAGATGTCATCCTGATACGCGATCCCTTTAAGAGTTAAATCACACATCGAAACGCACCAATTCCACTGAGGCAATCGTATTACAATCAGGCGCGGGTCACTCGCGTTTCACATTACTGTTAGCCGCAGTATTGCGGACTTGCGCAGGACTAATTGCCTGATAAGTTTGCGCAAATTAACGAATAGCTTGGGGTTAAACCATGGACGGATTAAACGAGACAATTGCAACAAATGCTGATGTGCGCAGTGATGTGCAGGAGCGTTACGCGGCGGGCGCAAATGAATTTGAAGCGGCTTTGTGCTGCCCGATTGATTATGATCCGCAATATCTGAAAATCATCCCCGAAGAAGTGATTGAGCGCGACTATGGCTGCGGTGACCCGTCCCGTTACGTCCGCGAAGGTGACGTGGTTTTGGACCTTGGCTCCGGCGGCGGCAAAATCTGTTTCATCGCCAGCCAGATTGTTGGCCCAAAAGGTAAAGTCATCGGAATCGATATGACGGACGATATGCTTGAGCTGTCCCGCCGCACAGCACCTGTGATTGCCGAGCGCGTTGGCTATGCCAATGTCGAGTTTAGACGCGGCCATATCGAAGATTTGAAAACCGATCTTGATGCGCTCAATAAATGGCTGGAGAAAAACCCGGTCAAGTCCGCCGGCGACATGGAGCGCATGGAAGAAGAAATTTTGCGCCTCGGTAAAGAGCTGACCATGGTTCCCGATAATAGTGTCGACGTAATTGTCTCCAACTGCGTTCTGAACCTTGTATCTGACTCTAAGAAAAAGCAGATGTTTGCAGAAATGTTCCGCGTTCTTAAAGTTGGCGGACGTGTTGCGGTATCGGACATCGTATCTGATGAAGACAGTCCTGAAGCCCTTAAGAATGACGCCCGTCTGTGGTCCGGCTGTATCTCGGGCGCGCTTCGCGAAGACGAGTTCTGTACTGATCTTGAAAAGGCAGGTTTCCACGGCATCTTTGTTGACAAATTTGAATATGAGCCGTGGCAGATCGTTGAAGGTATTGAATATCGCAGCGCGACTTATCTGGCCTATAAAGGCAAGCAAGGGCCGTGTTACGAGAAGAATCAAGCCGTGATATACAAAGGCCCGTTCCGTCAAATCCAGGATGATGATGGCCACACATTTATGCGTGGTGAGCGTAGCGCGGTTTGTGAAAAGACGTATAACCTTCTCAAACGTGAGCCTTATGCCGATTTGTTCTATTTTATTGATCCGGCGACCGAGGTTACTGAGCAAATCGACTTCCCGCAAAATTGCGCCGTGCGCCGCCGTGACCCGCAGGAAACCAAGCTCGGTAAGGCGAAGATCACATCTGACCCCACACAGCGCGATAGCGCTAGCTGCTGCTAAACAATCGCTGCGCTATATTATTCAAAGCCCCGACATGTTCGGGGCTTTTTTGTGACGTCAAGATGAATAGCGCCGCCGCTGATAAATCTTATTCCAGTCATAGTTTAGCCATGTGTTTTAGGGTATGAGGGGCTAATTATATCTGAAAGGATTATTCATGACCTTACGCGACATCCTCCTCGCTTCATCCCTGGTAGCTTTGATGGCCACGTCGGCTTGCCGCACCATTCCCGATCCAGAGCCGGAACCGGAGCCGGAGCCGGTTAAAATTGAAGTTGAAGCGCTGACCTGCATACCGCCTGAGCAATTAGAGCGTATTGTCATTCCTGCCGTCATAAAGCGCGGCACTTATTCGACGGGCATCGTAGATGAGCCGCAATATGTGACTGATCCTGAAACAGGCGAAGTTCGCGAAATTCCTGTCGGCGTGGAGAACGTCGTAGAATATGAAAATGTTATTGAGCCGGAGAGAATTATTTGGGTGAATGAAAGCGGCATGCAGGTCACTGACATTTGCTTGCCCGAAGGCGAGACGCCGGAGAGCTATATTCCAGAAGAATAATATTTAGCGTAATTTCGCTTTGCGGTGCATGATGTTATTGTTAGTGTAACATTATAACTGCGGAGAGATTTATGGATATTATACTGACAAATACCTCGACACTGCCGGGGCGCGAGGTGATCAGACATCTTGGCCTTGTTCAGGGTAATACGGTTCGCACAAAGCATCTTGGCCGTGATATTGCCGCCGGATTTAAAAATCTCGTCGGCGGAGAGCTGCGCGGATATACCGAGCTTCTTGGAGAGGCGCGTGAAGAATGCACGGCGCGAATGGTTGAAGACGCCGGAAAATTGGGTGCAAATGCCATCATCAATATCCGCTACGGCACGTCATCCGTAGCCAATGGCGCGTCAGAACTTTTCGTTTACGGCACAGCTGTTGTGGTCAGCTAAATGGACATATTACAAAAATTTCAAATCGCCTTTTTCTTCTGGCCGCTGCTTTTGTTAGTTTTTGGCTTTTTCATAGGCCGTATCATTTCGAAACGTCACCTGGGGCGCATTGAGCAGGCTGAACAAGACTTAGAGCATATCAAGCTCTGGACGACGGGCACATTTCCCGAAAGCTTGGCGATGATACCCGCAGGCGAAAATACGCTCGTTAATGGCAATGTAACATTGTCTCTGGATGTGTTTCGTCAGTTAATAAATACATTTTCAAACATTTTTGGGCGTAATCTTAAATCCTCTGAGCGGCTCTGCGACCGGGGGCGGCGCGAAGCGATTATTCGAATGAAGCGCAAAGCGCAAAACTTTGGCGCAGACCAAATATTGCACGTTCGCTTTGCTGGATATTCTGTTTTGGGCAAAAGCGGGCGGGCCTCAGGCTTGGAGTTTCTGGCTTATGGGACAGCTGTTAAATTAAAACATGGAGGCCGCAATGCGCCGATCAGTATTTAAATTTCTTTCCTTTTCGACCTGTGCTTTGGCCATCGGGCTGGCCGCGTGTAATGCTCCGCCCTCTGTGCAAAAAATGATTGATGAGAAAGAAGCGGAAATCGAAGCGGCCAAGCCAAAATTGGAAAACCCGGCCCAGATTGCGGCTCAAGAGTCCGGCCGTGAATTTTATAATATATTTGTCAAAGGCACATGGGCCTCCCAAGGGAGCTGCAGCAATGATGAGTCGTCGCGCTGGGTTTTCGAAGATGATAAATTTACAACATCACGTGAACGCACCTGCCGACTTGCGATTATCGAAGAACTTACCGACGGGCGTATTGCCGTCGCGGGATATTGCCCGCGCGTTAAACTTGACGAAGAAGCGGTTGTGATGATGATCGGGCGGACTGGTAAGGATAAGATCGTTGTAAATAGCGATTTTGGCGGCGGTCCTTTGGTGAAATGCAGCGATTAGGGTTACTCGGCCGGTTCAAGCTCTATCGCGGGTTTGAGGCGCGGCGCGGGCAGGGCGGGTGTGTCATCTAAGACGCCTTCATGTGTGACTTTGGAAAAGAGTAATTCCCAGCGTCCGTCATGATGCTCGACTAAGGCGCTACAGCTCTCCACCCAATCGCCGTCATTCATATACGTTATGCCGTCAATATCTTTGATCTCTGCGACATGGATATGACCGCAAATAACGCCGTCAAAGCCTTTGCGTTTACAATATCCCGCCACTTGTTCCTCGTAGCGGTGGACAAAGGCAACGGCCTTTTTTGTTTTAGTTTTGAGCCATTTCGAGAGCGACCAATAATCGAGCCCCAATATGCGCCGCACTGAATTAAACCGAACATTCACCCACACTGCAAAATCATAGGCATAATCGCCAAGGCGCATGAGCCATTTACCATCGCTGCGCATCAGGCGATCAAACATATCGCCATGCGTGATGAGATAACGCTTACCGTCTACACCTGTATAGACATGGCGGTTGGACATTTTTACGCGTCCGAATGTCAGGCGAAAGCGTAAAAAGGCGCGGAAAAACTCGTCGTGATTTCCGAGAATATAATGGACATTTGTGCCGCGTTTTGCCGCCGTTAAAATGCGGCGCAGCACATTGCTGTGCGATTGCGGCCAATACCATTTACTCTTTAGCCGCCAGCCATCAACAATGTCTCCGACCAAAAATAAATTGTCGGATGTGTTCTCTTTGAGAAATTTCGTCAGGGCTTCGGCTTGACACCCCCGGCTGCCCAAATGGACATCCGAGATAAATATGGAACGATATTTTTTCATATGCCGGGCTCATAAAAGGCTTATATGACAGGACTATGACAGTGCGCCGAAGTGGACATCCTCCTCGCTTAGAGCCGCACTTAAAGCGGCTTGGCGCGTTTTGATCTCATCGTTGGTCATCGCCGTTAGCGGGGCATGGCCCCAAATTGCTCCGGGCCAAGCGGGATCGCCCGCGCGGCGCACAATGTGATGCACATGAAGCTGCGGCGTCATATTCCCCAGCGCCGCGACATTCATTTTATCGCCTTTGAACACCGTCATCATAGCGCGGCACAGCGCCCGGCTCTCCGCCATCATCTGGGCATGCTGGCCTTCGGAAAGCTGATAAGCATCTTTGATATTTGCGACGCGCGGAACAAGAACGCACCACGGATAGGCGGCGTCATTGATCATCAGCAGCCGGCTGAGCGCAAACTCGCCAAGCGTGATGCCGTCACGCTCTAAGTCAGGATGCAGCGTAAATCGAACCACTATTTCAATCCAATAAGGCTCATCACG
>ENA-ORXM01004362-ORXM01004362.1-marine-metagenome-genome-assembly--contig:-NODE-4362-length-12515-cov-2.803345_pt1 | contig 12515 bp, 9 predicted proteins | sample MGYA00237867_ERZ511480 | MGnify/ENA primary metagenome ERZ511480 (study PRJEB26309, sample SAMN06266103) | marine metagenome | isolation source: Algal blade | place: United Kingdom:Sidmouth, United... | reverse complement strand
ACGTATATGCTCACTAATTTATCCAAGTCTTCGATTTATACTGGCCACAGCGATGATTTAACAGCCAGAGTTGAGCAGCATAAGACAGGAGAGTTTGGCGGATTTACGTATAGGTATAAGTGCGACATTTTAATTTGGTTTGAGGTTCACGATAATCGTCACGAGGCATTTGTCCGCGAACGTCGAATTAAGAAATGGAAGCGTGTTTGGAAGGTTAGATTAATTGAGACGAATAATCCGGGCTGGCGGGATTTATCCCTGCAATTGATTATCGGTGATTTATATGACCCAAAATTTATGTCTGACGCGACGCGTGAGCGGTATTTGGAAACTCTAAATCAGACTTATGAGACGAGATCCCTGCCTTCGCAGGGATGAGCGGGGGAGATAGATATTTCCATATCATTTTAAATTTTGCACACAATGCAGTAGGAGTTTGATTTCTAGTTCGAAAAATGAGGCCTAAGAAAGTCTGCAAAGATTATTTTTAAAATTTAATCCTTCTTTCCCCTGTTAAAACTTTCCACTAAATCCCGCTCATCCCTGCGCATCGGGCCGCCGGAGCGGGCAGGGATCTATTCTGTGATGCTATCGGGTGATTTACCCCGCGCGCCGGCTCGTCGCTTGCACCCTGACCCGTTTTTTCAAACTCTGCTCGGGGCGGTGGGTTAGCGCATCATAGGCGGCTTTGGCCTCCAAAAACGCGCTTGCATTCCCATAGGGACTATCCGGGTGAAACAGCTTGGCTTTGGCGCGCCATGCGCTGCGGATTTGCGGCTCGCTGGCATGGGGAGGCAGTCCTAAAATTCGCAATGCACGCGCAGCAATCATCTATACTCTCCGGCTTAAGCGTATAGTATGAGACACAAGTTTTAACGCGATGCTAACTATAAGAGATCTGATGACAAAATCTGTTATTCCCCCGACGCCTTCGGCCAAAGACTACACCCAAGACGCGGCCTACCAAGCTGTGGTGAAGGCCAATGCGCGGCCCATATTTGACCGCGATGATCCTTTTGCGCTGTTTAGCGAATGGATGGCGGAGGCGCGGGTGAGCGAGCCCAATGACAGTAACGCCATGGCGCTCTCCACGGTGGACGCATCGGGAATGCCCGATGTGCGTATGGTACTTCTTAAGGGCGTCGATGCGCGCGGTTTTACCTTTTATACCAATAGCGGCAGCGCGAAGGGCGAGCAGCTGGCGTCCGGCGGCGCGGAGGCGCTCTGTTTCCATTGGAAAAGTCTGCGCCGCCAAGTGCGCGTGCGCGGGGCAGCCGTAAAAATCGGCGACGCGGAGAGCGATGCCTATTTCGCCTCGCGGGCGCGCGGCAGCAAGATCGGGGCTTGGGCCTCCGAGCAGAGCCGGCCTGTTGAGAAGAAAGAAGATTTAGCCGAGGCCGTGAAAGCGGCTGAGGCGCGCTTTGAGGGCATGGATGACATACCGCGACCCGAAGATTGGTTTGGATGGCGCGTCGAGCCTATATCAATCGAGTTCTGGCGCGACCGTCCTTATCGCCTGCATGACCGCTTGGTGTTTTCGCGCGAGGATGCGAGCGCCGATTGGGGCAAAACGCGCCTCTATCCATAGCTACGCGGCTCTGTTACCACTTGCGAAAAATTACGGGGAAATATCATGGGTAAGTTAAAGTCAATTATGCGAATTTTGGCGTGGGTCGTGGTTATCGGCCTGCCGCTTTATTTTTTGGTCGCGACATGGGGCACGAAATTCGGGCTGGTCAGTCTGAAATTTGGCTTCGGTAAAATGGTCTATGGCTGGGGCGCTAAGGTCATGATTGGCTCTGCAGTGATCGGTTTGATCGCCTTGATCGCAGCCTTTCTCAAGCCGCGCAAAGGCGTTGGCGTTGCGGCGTTGGCATTGATTCTTCCTGTTGCGGGTATTCTCTATGCAGGCAGCATTAAAAAATCCGCTGAAGGTTTGCCATTTATCCATGACGTGACAACAGACACAGCCGATCCGCCTATGTTCACCCAAGCGATTTTGAAACAGCGCGGCGAGGGGACGAACCCGACCGATTATGTCGGCAAAAAAGACCCGCGCGGCAAAGAGTTAGTCAGCGTGCTTCAGGCGAGCGGATATCCGGATATTAAATCGCAAAATTTCAGTTCTGATCGCGCTGCAGTTTCGCAAGCGGCGCGTGAAGTGGTGGTCGATTTTTACGGTCACGCCGAAGACGATGCCGCTGATGGCGCAAATGCCACCTTGGTCCAAGGGACGCACACCACATTCTGGTTCGGGTTCAAAGACGATGTCATCATCCGCATCCGCGATGACGGGCAGGGCGGATCAATTGTTGATATGCGCTCGCTCTCGCGCGTTGGCGGATCGGACATTGGCGCGAATGCCGCGCGCATTCGAAAGCTTCAAGCGGCGCTGGATAAAAAGGTCGATTAGATGAAAAAATTATTGATTATCAGCTGCGCGGCGATTGCTCTGGTCTCAGGGCTTTCGGGCTGTAAGCCTAATGCGGAGTCTAAGGCGAATTCTGAGGCGTCTGTTTCTGCAGAGAAGCCGCGCGATGAGTGGGTATTAAAAGACTTTATAGACGAGGCAGGGTCTGACTACGTTATGTTGGGGCTGCAATTTAAACCCTATGACAAAAATTATGTCGATGCCTTTACAGGCGATCCCGCGCTGCTTGAGCAGGCCGAAGCAGAGCCTCGTCCGCTCGCAGAGATCATAAGCCGGACAGCGGGTCTGCGGACCCGAATAGACCGCTTCGAAAATTTCGAGAGTTTCAATGATGATGCTGATTTAGTTGCGCGTCACAAACTCCTTCGCGCAGATGTTAACGCTTTAAATATTCGCGCGCGTATGATGAACGGCGAAACATTCACATTTGATGAAGAAACGCGTGAGCTTTATGACGCTGTTGCGCCGCAATATAGCGAAGCGGATTTTGCCGCTGCCCGCGCGAAAAATGATGCGGCAAATAAGACCAAAGATAAAAGCGGCGAGCCGCCGACGCGCATCATTCCCCAAGACAAAGTCCGCGCCGTCATGTCCAAAGCTATTGAAGAATGCCGCACGCGCACGCTGGCCCATTATGATTTGCCCGAAACCGAGAGCTTTGATCTGGAATTTGTCACAGATAAGCCGTGGAGCGCCTATAATTGGTATAAGGGCGATTATCGCAGCCTCATAGAGGTGAACCAGGATATTCCGCTCACGATTGAGCGCGCGCTCGATTTGGGATGCCATGAAGGCTATCCGGGCCATCACGTTTACAATGTGCGCGCCGAAAAGTTTCGTAAGCGGCAAAAAGGTTGGCCCGAAGCGCAGCTCGTCCCGCTCTATTCTCCGTCCAGCCCGCTCATGGAGGGCTCGGCCAATTATGGATTAGAGCTGGCCTTTCCCGGGCTTGAAAAGAAGAGATATGACGCTGAGGTGCTCTATCCGCTGGCCGGCCTGACGCCGCCTAGCAACATCACCGAGGCTGATCCCGACTTAGCCGATGCGCGCAGAGTGCTGGCCAATGTCGGCATCCATGTTGCCCGCGAATATCTGGACGGGCGGATGAGCCGCGATGAGGCCATTGCGTTTTACATGAAATATGGGGGTCGCAGCCAAAAACGCGCAGAGCAAGGTCTTGATTTTATTGATACTTATCGCGGTTACATCATCAACTACACGCTGGGCCAAGATGTCGTGCGCGACTGGGTCGCCATGCGCGTTGAAGCCGGAGAGGAGCCGTGGGAGGCATTTAAATATCTGCTCGACACCCCCGTCACCGTCGGTCAATTGCAAGATGATTTGAAGGGTAAATAGACCGCTTCATTTTTCAATGGGCAGCGTGATTTCTTCATTTTGTAACCAATAAGAATTATTTTTAATCCAGCGGCCGGGCTTGGCCTCGCCGTCCTGACCTGAATTTAAGCGGCTTTGCGCCCAGAGCACGCTGCTTTCAAACGGGTCATTATCGAAGCGCTCCGGCATAAATCGATACTGCCCGGTTCGCCCGTCGTAATTTCCGGTCTTGGTTTCATAATAGGTGATTTGGCACGGGCGCGAGAGATCAAATTCGCCGCTTTGATCAATCTGGCACCACTGCTTTTTATCCTCATTCGGAGCCCAAGCTGTGCCGCTGTCATAGCAGCTTAGCGCGCGGTGTTTTATGGGGATCAGCGTCTTTCCGTCGCCGTCAACCATGCCCCATAATCCATTTTCCGAAGTCAGTCTTGCGCCGCGCCGCACGCCCCGGCGCGGACATATATGCGATGCATTTTTTAGGATGGCATTATTGGCTGTGCTGTAATCTCTGGCATTGTAATTTGGCCGCGTCTCCGTGCGCTGATAAAGCTCGAACGTATCAAGGGTGTAGGCCGAGTTGATGTAATATGTTTTCGCGCCCTGTTTGGCCTGAATATGCCCAAAGCCTAAATCTTGAATCTCGTCATATTGCGGCGTGATGAAATAGGTCCCGTCCAGATCCATCAGTCCCCATTTTCCATCCTCCAGGACCCATTGTTTGGACTGTCCCGGCCATATGACTCTGTCGAATAGGCGCCCACCGACCAGCGTTCCATCGGTTAAAAGCGTGCCGACCTTTCCATTTGCCGTAACCCCCGAAGGCGCGCCGCAGCCGCGCATCAGCGCGCCGATGACATCTGCGCCACTGCTGTGAAACAGGCGGTCATTGCCCCAAACGGCATCAAAGTCATAGTCGAGCATTTTCTCCCCTGATGGGGATAGAACATGCATCGTGTTTTCGCCCGATGGCGCAAGAATGTAATTCTTACATGTCGCGATATTTTTGTCAGGCGTAAGGGTTCCGTCAGGCGCGATTAAAAACCACGCATAACGGTATTTCCCATTTTCAAGAATAAACTTTTTTACGCGGCCGCGCGTATCGACGTCTTCAAAATATTCGTCGCCGACAAGTTTGCCGAAATGATCGATGAGGCCATATTGCTGTCGCTTGCGGTCCCTGCGCGGGCCTTGGGAGGTTTGGCGATAACTATACTGACTGACCTTGGCATAAGGGTCACTGAAATCTGAGTGCAGACTTGGTACGGAGAGAACCGTTTCGCCGGTGCTGTCGACGGCGCCGTAAGAGCTGTGTTTACTGTAAATGGCGCGGTTATTAATCAGGGCGCGGGGATATTGGTAGCGCGGCTCCTTCTGCCAGCTGCCATCATGTTTCATCAGCCCGAATAATGTGTCGTCCGGGGCCGCCCAGACGTAATTTCTGGTTTTATTATCGAAAACGCGAAATGTCGCCGGCTCTGATGTGACCCAGCCTGTCTTGATATCGTAAAGGCGCTCTCCAGAGATTTTCCACGCTTGCTGCGGATTGGTTTCGTTATAATAGGCGCTGATAATATGTTTCCGGCGCGTAGGCGGGGCATTATTCGCTATGCCGCTATTATCGACGACATAGGACGTCTCGTCCACGGTTTGCGGCTTTGGGGGACTCGCGAAAATAAGGCTTGAGGTAAAGACAGTCGCCTCTGAAAATTGAGGCTCAACGACGATTTTTCCGGACAGGTCAATAACGCCCAAAAGACCGTCTTGCTCAATGATCGCGAGGCCTTGGTCAAAATCTCCGGCCAGAGTAAATTGAGGCGGAATTGCAAATTCGCCGCTCGCATTGATATATCCATATAGCCCGCCGGCGCGCACGGCGGCGAGACCGTTGTGAAACTCGGACGCTTTCTCAAATGTCGCGGGGAGGATGAAGGTTTCTTTCAGATATAGTTCTGACGCTTTTTTGTCGATATATCCGCAAAGATAATAAACGCCCTGCTGACAGACAGGTTTAAGATTGACGTCTGCGTGCTCTCTATTTGATGCTGTGTTCTGAGCTGAATTCGTACATGCCGTCATCAGGCATAGAGATAGCGAAATTAGCGTTCGTTTTGGTGTCATCGTCACAGCCCCTCAGCCTGAATAATAGGCCTTATGTGGCGGGTAAATATGGTTTGAATGAGATGGCAATGTGTCAAATTTCAGGTGTTTTCAGTGCCTTACCCGGGCGGCAGGCTATATGCGGCGCGCAGACTCGGGTTCCCGTCGCACAACACCCGGCCTGTTTTCACCATATGGATGATATGCGCCAACACGCTGTGCGCGGCCGCCGGGTGGAGGCGTTTATCGACATCGACATACATCGCGGCGACCATCTCCATGATCGTGGATTTGCCGCCTGAGATGGCATCGAGGATTTGCGCTTCACGTTTAAAACGGTGATCAATATAAGATTGAACGAACGTTCGAACGTCTTTGATTGCCGGACCATGGGTTGGCCAAATGATGTCAAAGTCGCGCTCTAATACGCGCTGCAGACTATCAAGGTTATCGCCCATATCGCCGTCCGGCGGGCTGATGACGGTTGTGGACCATCCCATGATGTGATCACCGCTAAAGAGCAGATTTTCCTCGGCTAATGCGTAGCACATATGGTTAGACGTATGTCCCGGCGTATGAATGGCTTCGATCGTCCAGTCTTTGCCCTTAATGATGTCGCCGTCTGCAACCTCTATATCGGGCTGAAAGGACAGATCGTCGCCGGCCTCAAGGCGCATTTCGCCGTTTTCCGGAAGCGGGCTTTGAATGCCGTAGCCATAGACTTTGCAGCCATGTTTGGCCGCCAGCGGCGCGGCCAGCGGGCTGTGATCAAGATGGTGATGGGTGACCAAAATATGGGTCACGGTTAAGCCCTCAAGCGCGGCATCGATCGCTGCCATATGGGCTTCGCTTGTCGGGCCGGGATCGATCACGCAAACTTCGTCAGTGCCGACAATATAAACGCCTGTTCCGGTATAGGTGAATGGGCCGGGGTTATCGGCGACGACGCGGCGCACCAGCGGCGATAATTGAGCGACTTTTCCGTATTCAAACTCAAATTGTCTGACAAAGGGGATCGCGCTCATTTTGTCGTCTTTTCCATATTTAACGCCTCAATTTTAGCATTTATGACCTGCTTTAGAGCCTTTGCCAATATGGCTGTGCTTCTCATTTTGCCCCGCAGAGGCAGGGCGATGGGCGGGCCCATATCCGTTTTGTTGACATCAACCACATAAATACGCCCGTCATTGCGATCACGCAGCACATCTATGCCGCCCCAATCCAGGTGCATAGCAGCGCAAAATTGGCTTAATTTACTTTGCTCATCGGTTGTGAGCCAGTCGTCAGTATTTGCCAGCTCGCATGAGGCATTCATATTGGCAAAGCGCCTATCGGCGGGGCGGCGCTTTAGATAAATAAGCGGAATAATGCCGCCGACGGTGGGGCATCGCAAATCCAGAACATTATCGCCTTCAACATTATCAATGACGCGTTGATAGACCCATCCCTCTTCGGGCGCGCACGGGCCTTGAATGATCGCGCCGTCATGGGCGCCATTATGCTCGCTTTTACGCACCATAGCGCCCTCATGCGAGGTCGGACTGACAGCGAGCGCGTAGCCGAAGATGTCCTCAAAGACCCGCGCAACATGGCTTTTAGAAATGTCATCGCAGCGAAAATTCAAAGCGGGCCGATCCGTGAAAGGCGGAGGCGTTTCTGGCTTAACGGTCTGATCTTCGAAATATATGGCAGCATCAGCGGCTTCAGGGCCGGATGTGATGGAAATACCGGCGCGGTGCGCGGCCGCCCAAAGTAAATACCAGCCGCGCGGCGGCGCAGGCTGGCAATAGAGGCGATAGGCGGGTTTTGAAAACAGACGGGGCAGGGCGCGAATTTTCTCGGCGGCGTAAAAGTTATACCAGATCAGCACATCCTTGGTGTGACTCCACGTAATGGGGACCAAAGTCTCAGTGGCGCGCACATAAATGCCGCCATCCCGATACCGAAATTCTGTCCACCAAGGTTTCATCCGCGCTCTTTAAGGGGGTAACGCAGTCACGCCAAGTCAAAGCCGTTCAAAAAGCCGTGGGTTAGCGGCGCGCTACTCAATTCGGCGGACGCGAATGCCGGGGCCTGTACCATTAACTTGGGCGAGAAAACTGCCAATCGCGGCCTTGCGGATGTGCAGCGTGTTGTCATCGCCGCGCGGGGGGCGCCTTAATCCGGCGCCGTCAACTTGTTCCCATATCTGGCCGTTTTCGGTGTAGAAATAGTAATCGCCACGCGCCTTTTTCCGTGTTCGTGTGATTTTCAATTTTGTCGTTGTGTCAGCTTTGTCATCATCATTTCCAAAGCTTGGAAATCCGATCTTAGGCAGGCTGGGAATTTTAAAGCCAAAGCTTTCTCGTTTAATCTCTTCTGCCGCCTGGCGGTCAATAGCCACTAATTCGCCGGTTTCCTGAGCCTGCTCCACTCTCCCGACGCCTGTATCATAACAGGCCAGGCGCGCTGCATCATCCGTAAGCTGCTTACATTTATAGAGCTGGCTTAAAACATCAGGCGTTGCAGGCGTAGTTTGCGCGTCTAACGGCGCAGCAAAACACAGAACCGATAGCGGAAAGGCGATTAAATGGGCGCGCATGTAGTCTCCAGTGCAATAAACAGAGGCTCACAACACTACACCTGCTGCAAAAGGTCAATATCTCGCATCAGCCTGAAAAATGCGGGTTTCAGTGTGAGCGAGACGTGCAGCCGCCGATTTTGGACGTAGAAATTAAATACGGGTAAACAGATGATGGCTCAATTAAGGTAAAAAATGCCACTTTGGGACATTTTTGCAACACTCAGAAATGAATCGCCCCCGATATGACCATTCTGTCACTAAAGGCCTTGAATCGCAGGGCCGGCAGCGATATTGCCCCGCTAATGGCCGAGATTCAATACGGTCCATGATTCTACCTATGGGGCACACTCATAGAACATTCCAAACCAATTAAGGGGTTTATATAGTGACTAATCTCAACAAAAAGCGTCTCTTGCTGACGACATTATTGTCCACAGCATTTGCGGGCACACTTGCTGTTCCTGCTGCAATGGCTCAAACAGCTGATGATGACCAAGTGGTCGTGACCGGCTCACGGATTAAGAAAAAAGACTTCACGTCTAACGCACCCGTTGCGACTGTTGAAGCAGCTCAGTTCGAGCGCACAGGTTCAATCAACACTGAGAACCTTCTCAATACACTTCCACAAACTGTTCCAGGTCTTGACCGTACGTCAAACAACCCGGGTAACGGTTCTGCGACTGTAAACCTTCGCGGTTTAGGTTCTAACCGGACATTGGTCTTGGTTAACGGACAGCGCGCTGTTCCATTCTCATCAGCAGGCGTTGTTGACCTTAACACTATCCCGATTTCACTTGTTGAGAACGTTGAAGTTCTGACAGGCGGCGCTTCATCCGTTTACGGTGCTGACGCTGTTGCCGGTGTTGTTAACTTCATCTACAATGACAGCTTCGAAGGTCTTCAGACTGACCTCGGCTATCAAGCGACTCAGGCTGGCGATGCCGGTCTATTTAATGCCTCTGTTACAATGGGTGCCAATATTGATGGCGGTCGTGGTAATGTTGCGTTGAACGTCAGCTATGCTGACCGTGAGTCTTTATTGCAAGGTGATCGTGATTTCTCACGAACAGCATTGTTTGATGATGGTGCAGGCGGTCTTGAGCCCGGTGGTTCATCAGGTGTTCCCGGAACGTCGATCTTCTCTACTTTTAACTTTGCAGACGGAACGTCCGGCCCGGCTACCTTTGATGCGGACGGCACAATTCGCCCATTCGTACTTGGCGGTCAGGTTAATGACTTCTATAACTATGCTCCTGTAAACTTCCTACAGCTGCCACAAGAGCGTATCGCTTCTACGGCTCTAGCCCGTTATGAAGTCAATGAGCATGCTGAAGTCTATGGTCGTTTCAGCTTCTCAACAAACGAAGTTGATTCAAAATTGGCACCTACGCCGATTTTCCAGACATCTACGTTCTCGCTTGACGGGAACCCATTCCTGACAAATGCAACACAGCAAATCATCTCTGACACGCTTGGTAATGGCGTTGATACAGATGGTGACGGCATTGATGACACAGCGACAGGCTTCCTGCGCCGTCGTCTGGTCGAAGTTGGTCCGCGTGAAACAATTGATACAAACCAAGCTCTTCAAGGTGTTGTCGGTATTCGCGGCGAAACTTGGATTGAGGGCTGGGACTATGATGTTTCATTGTCCGAAGGCCGTACACTTCGTTCACAGCAGCAAAATGGTAACGTAAATCGTGGCCGTTTCAATTCAGCACTCTTGCTTGCAGATGCCGATGGCGACGGTAACGTTGATCTGGACGCTAATGGTAATGCATCATGTGCGGCTGACTCCGGCGGCTCAACTGTTGCTTGTACTCCGCTTAATATCTTTGGCCCAGGCAATATTTCTGATGATGCCGCAGCTTATCTGCGGACAGCAACGAATGCCCGTGCCACATTTGATCAAACTGTTCTTCAGGCCAACTTCTCTGGTGACCTAGGTGACTTTGAAATTATGAATGCCGGTTCAATCGGTGCGGCATTTGGTTTCGAATATATCGAAAACGATTTCTCTTTTGACCCGTCTCAAGATATTGCGGCTGGCACAATCGCCGGCTTTAACGGTTCACCAGCAGTCTCCGGTAAATATGATGTCTACTCTGCTTACGGCGAGGTTTCTATTCCTCTCTTAGCTGACCTGCCATTTGCACAATCTGTGACTTTGGATTTAGCGGGCCGTTTATCTGATTACTCCACAACAGGTAAGTCAAACACTTACAAAATTGGTGGTGATTGGGAAGTCAATGATCAAGTCCGTATTCGTGGTAACTACAACACGGCTGTTCGCGCACCAAATATCGGTGAGCTATTCTCCCCACAAGGTGAAAACTTCCCTGGCGCGCAAGATCCTTGTTCTGCAGCGGGTGCTCCTGATGCGGCCACAACAGCTGTCTGTGTTGCTACAGGCGTTCCTGCAGCATTGGTCGGATCTCCGCTCATCAACACTGTGTCAGGCCAAGTTCGCTCACTTACAGGTGGTAACCCAGACCTTGAGAACGAAGAAGCCGAAACATTCACAGTTGGCGCGGTGTTCACACCAAGCTTTGTTGAAGGTTTGACTGTTTCTGTTGACTATTACGACATCCTAATTGATGGCGCGATTGCTCAGTTCGGCGGCGGTGCTAACAATGTATTGTCAACGTGCTATACAGATCCTGCCGGCGGTGTCGGTTCAGACTTCTGTAACGCAATTACGCGTCGTCCTGACGGATCTATTCAAGCTGTGTCATTGCTCAGCCAGAACGTAGCGGAAATCACCACAAAAGGTGTTGACGTTGCAGCGAATTACTCCATGGAAACAGCTGATTTCTTCGGTTCTGACTTTGGTGGATTGCGCTTCACATATTTGGGTACATTCGTACAAGAGAACGACTTTGTCGCTTTCGCCGGTGCTGATGCAATTGAATGTGCGGGTAACTTCGGCGTCGATTGTGGCGAGCCGGATCCGAGCTATCGTCATCGCCTGACTACGATTTGGGATACAGATCGTTTCTCAACTCAGCTAGCATGGCGCCTGGTTGGTGAAGTCGATGATGATGATGACAATACGGATTACACTGTAGATTCCATCGATACGACTCACTACTTCGACGGCTCAACAACATTTGATGTTAATGACAACCTTGCGTTCACGTTCGGTATCAATAACCTCTTTGATGAGAAGCCTCCGGTCATTGGTGACAATGATGAGCAAGCTAACACATATCCGGCAACATATGACGTATATGGCCGTACATTCTTCCTGAACGCGAAAACGCGCTTCTAGGCTGAATTAGCTTGATAAGATTTGAAGGCGGGCTTTCGGGCCCGCCTTTTTTTATGGAAAAATATGAGGGAGTCCCGTGAACAGATGAGTCGACTCTGCTTCGTCCATAGAGGATAAGGCACTATGGGATTACGCCTTGCCATAAAACGTCTGTCACTGGCCACGCTTGCAGCGGCGGCCTCACTGTCGACGACGGGCCTTGCTGCGCCGCAGCTTGTCACGGGAGAACGCGGTAAGGCCGCGCGCATTGTCGATGGCGATACGCTTTTCCTCGATAGCGGCCTGAAAGTTCGTCTTGCGGGCATACAGGCGCCGAAACTGTCTCTGGGGCGTGACCATGTCAAAGATTGGCCGCTGGGCTATGAGGCCAAGGCGGCGTTGATTGCGCTGACCAAGAAACGCCGAATTGAGCTGCGCTATGGCGGGCAGCAGCGCGATCGTTATGACCGGGCCTTAGCGCAGGTCTTTACGCTTAGCCCTGATGGGGAAACAGATATTTGGGTGCAAGAAGATATGGTGCGCAGGGGCCTTGCGCGCGTCTATCCGTGGCCGGACACGGATCAAGATACGGCGCGTCTTTATGATGCCGAGCGCGAGGCGAGGGCCGCGGGGCGCGGCATTTGGGGCTTGCCTTATTACGCCATCCGTAATCCTGATCCCAATCCGCTGGCGCAAGATGTTGACAGCTTTCAAATCATAGAAGGCATTATCACCTCGACGGCCAATGTGCGCGGGCAGGTCTATCTGAATTTCGGCAGTGATTATAAAACCGACTTCACGGTTTCTCTGACCAAAGAGGGGAAGAAAGCCTTCAA
>ENA-ORXM01004359-ORXM01004359.1-marine-metagenome-genome-assembly--contig:-NODE-4359-length-12520-cov-3.388733_pt1 | contig 12520 bp, 10 predicted proteins | sample MGYA00237867_ERZ511480 | MGnify/ENA primary metagenome ERZ511480 (study PRJEB26309, sample SAMN06266103) | marine metagenome | isolation source: Algal blade | place: United Kingdom:Sidmouth, United... | reverse complement strand
AGCCACCCTCGCGCGGTCGCCGCCGCTCGGCGAGCCGGTCGTGTTTTGGGCATGGATCTCTGCCGACGTCCTCGCCCTCGTCACCGCCACGAGCGTCTTTCACTGGACGGCCCCGCCGGATGATGCGGCGGACGCGGGGGCGGGGGCGGCCGCGCAGGCCACCGCCCCGGAGATGGTGTTTGACCGCCACGCGACGCTCGCGGGTTGCCAAATTGTCAGCTACAAGGCGGATCCCGGCATGACGTGGCTGGCCATCGTTGGCCTGAGTCCGGCGCCGGGCGGGCAGGGCGTGGCTGGCCGCATTCAGCTGTTCTCAACGACCAAGCAGCTGTCCCAGGTGCTGGAGGGCCACGCCGTGGCGTTTGCGGCGGTGCCCATCGAGGGCGTCAAGTCGACGCTCTTCCTCTTTGCGGGTTCCCCCAAGGAGGGGGTGCCCCCAAAGCGCCACATTGTGGAGGTTGGAGCAGAGACGAAGCCCGCCGGCTCCCCGCCGTTTGAGAAGGTGGCTTCGGAGATTTTTCACCCCCCAGAGATGGCCGGCGACTTTCCCATTGGCCTCCACATGAGCATCAAGTATCCGACCATCGTGCACCTGGTCACGCGCGGCGGCTACGCGCACGTCTATGAGCTGACCACCGGCGCGTGCGTGTATCAAAACCGCATCTGCACGACGACGCCGTCGCCGGCGGCGTCGGTGAGCACGGCCACGTCGACGCCGGGGACACCGACGGCCCGGGTGCCGCCCGGAACGCTGCAGGCCACCTGGCCGTTCGCCACGTTCGCCGCCTCGGCCACGTAGTGGCGGGAACCGCCCCCGTGCAGATCGACGCTGTCGCCCGCCACGTCGCGCGTCCGGTCGATGGTGTCGTCGGGAAAGGTCGACGGGTCGAGCGGATCGTGCACGGCGGGATCGACATCTTCGGCGAACAGCGACACGCCGTGGTAGCGCTGCCCGGCCCCGAGCCCGAGCGTGCGGGCGGAGACGTAAGCGAGACCCACCGGTTCGGTGAAGCGCGTCAAGGGTGCGGGCGCACCGGGCGGGGGAAGCGGTGCGCTCTGCAGGAACGCGTAATCGTGCGTCAGGCCGGTGCTGCCGTAGCAGACGTCGGAGTCGGTGCAGCGGAAGGTACCGACGCGCACGAGCGGTCCGTAGGCCGAGGGCATGCCGTCGTCGTCGAGTGCCAGCACGGCCGCCATCTGCACCGGGTTGTTGCCGCTCTTGTCGCCGACGAGGTGGCCCGCCAGCGTGCCGCCGGCGGGATCGAACGGCGCGTTCAGGCCGGCGTCGAACAGAAAGTCCACGCGCTCGATGTTCTTCGTCGTCGGAGGGCGGTTGGAGAACAGGTCCAGCGCCCCCCGGTTGAGCAGATCGGAGGCGAGCAGCGCCGCCGTGTCGCAGTTGCCGTCGGGCAGTGCCGGGAAGTCGGGGGCGAGTCGGGTGCCGGCCGTATCGAGCGTCTCGGCGAACAGTCCGCACGGCGAGCCCGTGGCGACTCCCGGACGATCGACGCGACGGATCTCCGTGCGCTCGGCGGAACGGAGCGGGAGATAGCGTTCGCCGCCCGCGACGAACGCCCGCAGCACGCGGTTCGGGCCGAGTCCCCACTCGAAGACGGTGTCCCCGATCGTGTAGTCGCTCCGAGTGGCCGGCGCCTCCTCGGTCTCGACGGCGGAGACTTCACCGGCGGCATGCGCGGTCGTGGAGACACTGCCGGCCACGGCGAGCAGGATCGCCCCGACACGAGGGGCCCGTGGACGATGAGAACGCGGAGCCGATGACTTCGTCATGAACGCCTCGATCGAAATGGCCGTGCAGCACAGTATCGCCAGCATATGTCGTGCGCGGCACGTCTCGGTACCGGCTCGACTCACCCGCCGATCGTGCATCGCACCCATCACCGGAGATTACCCGATGCGGGGGGAGCGGTCGTGATGTCCGTCGACGATCCGGCCGGTCGACGATCGCTCGATCGGCGATGTCGTGAACGTCGTCGCCTCGTGCCGACGACCCGCACAGTGCGGCCGCGCCGTGCGGTCACCGCGCCCACGATCGAGCGCTCTCCGTTCTCCAAGTGTCACGAGCCTCCGGGTATCACGCCATCGAAGTCATTAGATTGACGGTAGTGGTTCGTTCCGAGCCGCGACGAGCGTTCATCCGAGACAGCCATCGAACGAAATGCAAGCTCGACTCGACGGTCGACGATCGGCGATAGCGGTACGTCTTCGCCCATCCACCGTGCAGGGTAGTGAACTTTCGCGGTCGGGCACAACTGACCATAGGTAGGGTCCGCGCTTCCCGAATCGACGGCGGCCGCGGACGCGCGTGACATAATCGACGGCCCCTCACTCGACGCGAGATGGCCGTGTTCCTCAGTTGCGGCGACGCCCTCTTCGATCTCTTCGCTGGCCCCGGCGGGGATATCGCCACCGTTCGGCTCGAGGGGCACGTCGGCGGCTCGCCGCTGAACGTCGCGATCGGGCTCGCCCGGCTCGGCAACCGGGCGGGCTATTTCTGCAAGAACTCCTCGGACCTGTTCGGGGCCCGCATCCGCGGCTATCTCGACGCGAACGGCGTCGCTCTCGATTGGCTCGTCCCGACCGATCGCCCGAGCACGCTCGCGATCGTGCAGACCGATACGTCGGGTTCGGCGAGCTATGTCTTCCATATCGGCGGTACCGCGGATGTCTCGATCGAGACCGCCGAACTGCCCGAGACGCTGCCCGACGCGATCGAGGCCGTGCATGTCGGCTCCTACTCGACCGCCGTCGAACCGACCGCGAGCGCGTTGCTCGCCCTCGTCCGGCGCGAGCGTGGGCGCCGGCCGATCAGCTACGATCCGAACGTGCGACTGCCGATCGAGCCGGATCTCGAGCTCTGGCGCTCGCGCTTTCGGGAGTTCGGTGCCTGTGCCGACGTGATCAAGGCGAGCGACGAGGATATCGTGTCCCTCGCCGAGCCGGGGGCGACGGGCAAGCCCCGCTTCGACGAGTTCGCCGCCGACGCGCTCGCGCTCGGAGCGAAGCTCGTGGTCGTCACCCGAGGCGGTGAGGGCGCGCTCGTCTACGCGGCGGACGGGCGCACGAGCGAGGCGGCCGGTGTCCCGGTCGAAGTACAGGACACGGTCGGCGCCGGAGACACCTTCCAGGCGGCCACGTTGCACTGGCTCGCCCACCACGGAGCGATCTCCGAGGGTGGTCTCGATATCGAGGGGGCGGACCTGGCCGATCTGGCCGATTTCGCCGCCTGCGCCGCGGCGATCACCTGCACCAGGAGCGGGGCGAACCTGCCGACGATCGAGGAGCTCGAGCGCTTTCGCGCGGACCGGGGACGGGCCTGAACGGGCGGTCTCGACTCGGTCCCGGCCGGTACCGTATCGCTGTCTCTCCTCGGTCGATCGAGCACGGGAAACGGCGAGCGGGGCACGGCTCCGTGCCGCTTGGCGAGCGGGATGCTCGGCTCAGGGCGGGCTCTCCCGCCAGCTCTCGATGAAGTGCGCGATCGCCGCCTCGACGATCTCCCGATCGACATGCGGGCGGTCGAGGTAGAGCTGGCGGGACAGCGCGAGCGCGGCGGTGCCGTGCACCCCCACCCAGAGCGCTCGAGCGCCGAGCTGGAGGCGTGTCTCGTCGGCCGACGGAGCGAGTGCCGCGAGCTCCTCCTCGACCAGCCCCAGCAGCGACCGAATGCTCTGCGACAAGGTCGGCGGCAACGTCAGGCCGGTGACATCGACGCGTTGGAACAGTAGATCGAACTGGTGTGTGCGGTGCTCGGCGAAGTGGAGATAGGCCAGTCCCATCGCCCGGACCGAGGCTTCGGGCCCCACCGCCTCGCGCCGGGCCGCGACGCAATCGGCGTGCAGCGTCTCGAGGCTCACGGCATTGACGTGCAGCAGGATCTCCCGAAGGTTCGTGAACGCCGCGTAGAGCATGCCGGGGGTGTAGCCGATCGCCTCGGCGATGCGCCGGGCGGTGACGTGAGCGGCGCCGTGCTCGCGCACCAGCTCCAGCGTCGCCGCCACGATCAGCGCCTGCAGTTCGTCCTTCGTGTGTCGGCTGCGTCGAGCCATCGGCAAGTCCGGTACGACGCCGGAGCTCACGCGTCGCGAGCGCTCCGAGAAGGCGGCCGGTCAGTATAGCCAGTGCGCCCGACGGATCGTCGATCGAGCGCGCGGCTCTCGGGAAGCGTAGATCGGGAGCATTCGTTCCTCCGATCCGGACACGGAGAGTGGCGAGAGGAGTGGCGAGAGGAGTGGCGAGTGGTAGACGGCAGACGGCGGGCGTTCGTGCAGGGAGGCGAGGGAGCGCGAGCCCGACGCGATGCGCGTGTCGAATGCACTCGTTGCCGTGCGAAGGTCCGGGCGATCTGGCAGGCTCGAGTCTCGTCACCGATCCGAACGCTTTAGCCGCATGCCCGATACCGTCGCCGTCAACCTCGCCGAGCGTCTCGCGCGCTTCGAGGATCGCTGGTCACCGAAGGTGATCGGTCGGTTCAACGGGCACGACTTGATGCTGGTGAAGGCCGAGGGAGAGTTCGTCCGTCACTCTCATCCCGACACCGATGACTTCTTTCTCGTGCTGGAGGGCAGGCTGACGATCGAGATGGAGGCGGGGGACGTGACGCTCGGTCCCGGTGAGCTCTATGTCGTGCCGAAGGGCGTCGAGCACCGCCCCGTCGCCCACGGCGTGGTCCACATGTTCCTGATCGAGCCCGAAGGCACGCCCAACACCGGCGACGCGGCCACCGCCGCGGTCAAGGGTCGGATCTGAGCCCGTGAGCGTCGAGGCGCCGAGCGTGTCGATGCCCTATCGGCTCGGACTTCCGATCTGGGCCTATCCGAAGTGGAAGGGTGTCTACTTCGACGACGATCCCTCGATGCTCGCGAGCTACGCGCGGGTGTTCAACGCGGTCGAGGGCAACACGACGTTCTACGGCGTGCCCGATCCGGCCAATGTCGGCGGCTGGCGACGGTCGCTCGAAGGGGCCGACTTTCGCATGAGCTTCAAGTTGCCGAGGAGCGTCACCCACGAGCGGGCGCCGAGCATCGGGGATTTCGAGCGCTTTCTCGCGGCGATCCGTCCGCTCGGCGAGTATCTAGGACCGTTGCTGGTGCAGTTTCCGGAGCGGGCGGGGCCGGCCGAGCTCGACGCCTTCGAGCCGCTGTTCGAACGTCTGGCCGAGGTGCACCGCTGCGTCGTCGAGGTCCGTCACCCGCTCCTCTTCAACGAGCCCGAACGGCTCGAGCCGATGCTCGAGCGCTATCGCTTCGGACGCGTCGTGCTCGACACGCGGGCGATCTATCGTGGGGATCTGTCCCATCCGGACGTGGTCAACGCCGCCCATCGAAAGCCCGACGTGGCGGTGCTCGACACGGTCTACGCCGGCCTCGCCCTCGTTCGCCTGGTGCTCCACCCGGACAACCTCGACAACGATCGATGGATTGACGACTGGGTGGAGCGCGCCGCGGCGATGATCGAGCGTGGCGAGGAGACGACGATCATGATCCACTGCCCGAACAACCTCCACTGCACCCATCAGGCGCGCACCTTCCACGAGCGGCTGCGCGCCCGACTCGGTGCCTCGCGGGTGCCCGAGCTTCCGCCGTGGCCGATCCCGCAGCAGGAATCGCTGTTCTAACGGGTGTTCCTGCCCTAGCCGTGCCGAGCACCGACCTTCCCTCATGCGGCCGAGGCAGCGCCGTCGTCGTCGGCCGCGGACGAGGCGCTCCCGCGTCGTGCGGCGTGCGGGGCGCCGCTCCTTCGGGAGCTGACGACCGAGAGCTGGGGGAACGGGATGGTCCAGCCCTCACGGGTACAGGCCTCGATACAGGCACTCTGGACCAGCCGGCCGAGACGCAGGTACGACTTCGCCGCCCGGCTGTCCATCGTCACGAACAGCCAGTAGTCGAGCGAGGAGTCGCCGGCGGCCTTCGGCTCGACCTGCACGTCGCGTACGAAGGTGGCGAGATCGCTGCGCGCGAGCGAGTCGCGCAGGGCCTCGCGAAGCACGCGCGGCACGCGCTCGATCGCCTCGGACTGGTGGCGGTAGTCGATGCGGAACTCGCCCGACACGCCGAAGGTGCCGCCTCGCGTGAGGTTGGTCGTGGTCGCGTTGTAGAACGTCGCGCTCGGAATGCTCCGGATCTGCCCGCCGCGCTCGCGAAGCTCGACGGTATCGGGGTTCTGCTCGACGACCTCGAACGGCGTCCGGTCGCCGGCGAACAGGACGACATCGCCGCGCGAGCTCGGGAACCAGCTGTCCTTTCCCAGCGGGCGTGAGGTGATGCCGTGTAGCTCGCCGAGCGGAACGCGCAGCACGCCGTGAAGCTCGGGGTTTCTGAGCACGGTGAACATGTTGATCGACTCGACGCGCCACGGAAGACCGCGGTAGACGACACGTTCGGCCTCGCGCGTCGGGCCGATGTTCAGCAACAGCCGCGCCTCGCGGACGTACTGCGGCAGGAACTGGCGGACGGTGAGGGCGAGCCCGACGAGGAGCAGGATCAACAGTCCGAGCAGCAGCACGTCTCCGCGCTCGTAGAAGACGACGAAGACGGCGAGAAGGATCAGCAGAACCATCAGCGCTTGCACGCTGTACTCGGCCAGGCGGTAGCGCGTGCGGCTCTCCGGCTCGCTCCTGTCGAGGAGCTTGGCGCGGTAGCCGCGCATCAGGAAGCGCACCCCCGCCCAGACGCCGACGGCGGCGACCACGGCGAGCAACATCGTCAGGCCCCGCCCGGTGACGAAGTCGATCATCGCCTCCCAGATCGTCTGTGGCAGGGACTTGTCGCCGCGGAGCTCGGCGATCTGAAAGCGGGCGATCTCGATCGCGTCGCGCGCGTCGTCGCGACGTTTCGTCCAGGTGCGCCTCAGGGCGGCAAGCGCCTTGCCGAGGCTGCCCTCGGGTACGAGCGCGATCTCGGCGGCGAGCCCGGCGAGCGCGCGCTCGGCCGTGTCGAGCTGCCGCTGGCGTTCGGCGATGGTGTCGTTGAGCGCGGCGATGCGGCGCGGCTTCTCGGTCAGCTCCTTGAGACTGTCGATGACCGGTTGGGCGATCAGCGCCACGTCCTCGCGCCAGTTCCCCTCCTCGCTCACCGGCGCCGCGACGAACAGGCTCGAATCCACGCCGCCGGTCGCGAGCGTCTCGAGCGTGGCGCGGAGCTCGCGGATCTCGGCCGTCAGGTCGTCCGCCTGACGTCTCAGCTCGTCCCCGTCCTGCTCGTTGGTCGTCTCGATCCGTTCGCCGAGGGCGCTGCGCTCGGCACGTTTGCCGTCGATGACGCTCTGGATGTGCGCCAGGCGCCCGAGCCTGCGACGGGCGTCGGCCGCGCGCGCCCGGCTTTCGGCATTGGTCTCGTCGTCGGCGTCAATCCGGGCGTCCGTCTTGTCGGCGACGCCGGTTTCGGTCGCGGCGATCGCGCCCGTGCTCGGTGGGGCGTCCGCGTCGGCGCTCTCCGGATCGGCGCTCAGGGTGGCGGACAGGAGCGAGCCGAGCAGCGCGAGCGCGGCGAGCGGCGGCAGAGGGCGGCGGACCATCGCCGAACCCTAGCCACAAGCGTGCCGGGCACCGACGCCGACGGCGAGCGATGCTCTCGAAGCGCGCGCCGAGCGTCCGCGTCGTGCGCGAGACTCGGTTTCGCGAACTCGGTCGATACGTGATGACAGCCGCTTGGCCGATGGCGGATACTGCCGGTCCCATCCTCTCCATCATGACGCGAGAACCGAATGTCGAGCATTCATGACACCGCCGCCCAGTTCTTCGACGCCTGCGAGAGCGGCAAGGGTTGGGAAGGGTGCGAGCGGTGGTGCCACCCGGACGCGAGCTTTTCGGCACAGGCCGATTCGTTGGCCGAGACGACCACTCTCGCCGCGTACTGCGACTGGATGCGGGGACTGCTCGGTCCAATCCCGGACGGCCGCTACGAGCTCAAGGCCATGGCGGTCGACGAAGGTAGGCGGACGGCCGTGGCGTTCGCCGTGTTCCACGGCACGCACAGCGTCGACGGACCGGTCTCCGCCACAGGCGAGACGGTGGCCACCGACTACGTCTACGCGATGGAGTTCGACGACGAGCGGATCCGTCACATGACCAAGATCTGGAACGACGGGCATGCCCTGAAACAGCTCGGCTGGGCGTGAGCCACGGTCTGTCGTAGTCGGCCGGGCTCGGATTTCACGGTCGGAAACGTGTCGATGGAACCTCGCCGCGCCCGCACGATCGACGAACTGGCCACCAGGATGAGCCAGCTCTGTTCGCCCGACGGGCTTCGGCATGCACAGGAGTTCCGGGCGAGCTCCAGCGATGTCGTGATCGCCCCGGATGGCAAGTCCGGCACGACGTTCCTCCAGCACGTCGCACACGGCGTTCGAACCGGAGGATCGCTGGACTTCGAGGAGATCAGCTGCGTGGTGCCCTGGACCAGAACTGCCTACGATCTCGGCATCGACCTTACCGCCGAGCAGCCGTCAGCACCTCGGCTGTTCAAATCGCACGACGGGCCGGATCGCGTACCACAGGGAGCCCGGTACATCGTCGCGTTCCGCGATCCGGTTGAGCGAGTCATCTCGTCGTACCGATTCCTTGGAGACTGGGTCTTCGACACTGACGCGATCAGCCTCGACGAGTTCGCCATGTCGCGTCTGCCCGCTCCCGAGGACGAGTCGAGTTACTGGCACAAGCTGGTCGCGTGGTGGACGCGTCGCACCGAGCTGGACGCGCTGTTCCTCGCGTTCGAGCAAGCCACGGTCGACGTTGCAGGAACCGTCGATCGAGTGGCGGGCTTCCTCGGAATCGACATCCCTCCCCGGATCCGTTCGAAGGTGATTCACCAGTCGTCGCGGCCGTTCATGCTCGAGAACCTGTCACTGTTCGACGAGCACGTTCTGATGGAGAACCTTGTCGCGCGGGGCGTGCTGCCGCCGGGCGGTCGTGCACGCAAAGTGACCGCCGGCCGTCCGAGTACGCTCCAACTCTCGAGGCATGTTCGTGAGGCCTACGACCGGACGTGGTCCGAGCGCGTCCAGCGGATCCTAGGCTTCGATGACTACGAATCGTTCCGTACGGCCCTGAAGTGATCGAGCTCGACGGTCGGACCCGACCGGATGGCCACGAGCGGGTATCGCCGCGACCAGACTGATCGGAAGGCTCTCGGCGATCGATCCCTGCGACGGGGCGTCACGGCTTCGCCCGGTGCGCGACGATCGGCGCGGAGTCCGGCCGGGTCAGTCGGCGGACGACCGAGGTCGCAAGGCGAAGCGCGCGATCCGGCGTACCTCGGCCTGACGGTGGTACCAGTCGTTGATCACGAGCTCGAGCGCGTCGACGCGGCATCGGCCGAGCGTGCGCTCGCGCGCTTCGAGCATCGAGCCGCGAAAGCCAATTGGCTGCACCCCGAGAAGAAAGGAGCATCCGTCGAGCCCACTGGCGGGAGCGCCGCGCGCGGGGGCGAGCGAACCGCTCAGGGGTTTCGGACGAAGATCGGGAAGGCGGTGTTGATCCCGCCGCGACCGCTCGTGTAGCCCTGGATGCGGAAGCCGAGCCCGGAGGGGCCGTCGAATGGTTGCGCCTCCGGGTTCGGGCTCTCGTGATAGGCGTTCAGGATCGCCTCGATGACCTCCTCGTGCGACAGCGTGTCGGGAAAGAAGCTCGAATTCTTGTCCTTCCAGACGTCGCCGTCGCGGATCGCCACTCGGGCGGTGTAGACGCCGAGGCGGTTGGGCGCGTCGCGCACGTCGGTCACGCGCGCGTTGGCCGGATCCCGTCCGCCGGGGCGGGAGTGGAAGCCGACGGGCTTGCCGTCGCGGTTGATCTCGCCCTCGAAGATGTGCCAGAGGTTGAGGTTCGGCGAGGTCGTGGACCAACGAGGGTAGTCCGGAGGGAGCTCCGTTCCGTCGAATCGCTCCGTCGTGCCCGCGCCGTTCGAGCCGAAGGCGTCGGACGGGTCGTTCGACTCGTGCGGGGCGCTCGAGAACGGCTCGCCCCGGGCGAGCTCGCGCAGATCGATACCGTACTGATCGAGGCTCACGCCGGCCGCGACGAGCAGGGCGGCGACGATCGGGATGTAGCGCTTGTAGCGTTTCATGGGCGGTCAATCATGGGCGGCGATCAGCGTCCTTTCCAGACCGGATCGCGCTTCTCGGCGAAGGCGCGGGCGCCCTCGAGGTTGTCCTCGGAGCCGTAGAGGCGGTCGACGGTCGGGAGCTGGCGACGGGTGACGCGATTCATCGTGTCCTGGAAGCGGGCGCCCTCCGCCTCGCGCACGACCTCCTTGATCGCCGCTTGCACGAGCGGGGGGCCGGCGGCGAGCTCGCGGGCGAGCGTGCGGGCGGCGTCGGCGAGCTCGGCGGCCGGCAGCACGCGGTTGACGAATCCCCAGCGGTGGGCCTCCTCCGCGTCCAGCCAGCGCCCGGTCAGCAGCATCTCCATCGCGACATGGTAAGGGATGCGCTTGGGAAGCTTGATCGAGGCGGCGTCGGCGACGGTGCCGGAGCGGATCTCGGGAAGGGCGAAGGTGGCCGTGGTGGACGCGAGGATGATGTCCCCCGACAGCGCGAGCTCGAGCCCGCCGCCGCAGCAGATACCGTTGACGGCGACGACGACCGGCTTGTTCAGGTCCCGAAGTTCCTGCAGGCCGCCGAAGCCGCCGACGCCGTAGTCCCCGTCGACGGCGTCGCCGCCGGCCGCGGCCTTCAGGTCCCACCCGGCGCTGAAGAACTTCTCCCCCTCGGCCCGGAGCAGGGCGACACGGAGTGCCGGATCGTCGCGAAAGCCGGCGAACACCTCCCCCATACGGCGGCTGGTCACCAGATCGATCGCGTTGGCTTTGGGCCGGTCGAGGACGACCTCGAGGACGCCCTCCTCGGTGTGCGTGCGAATGGATTCGCTCGTCGGTTCGCTCATGGATCGGGTCTCGCGTTCGGAGAGGGGAAGGTGGGGGGCGGCGCGCCGTCGCCCGCGACGACGAGCAGCGCGTCGAGCGCGACGGCGGCGTCGCGGGTGCAGAGGAGCGGGTTGATCTCGAGCTCGACGAGCTCGTGCGCGTGCGCGACGGCGAACGTCTGCACCGCGAGCACGGCTCGGCAGACCGCGCGCCGATCGGATGCGGCACGATCGAGGGCGCGGACGATGCGCAGCCGTCCGAGCGCCTCGTTCACCTCTCGCTCGGTCATCGGCACAAGCCGAGAGACGCGATCGACGAGAACCTCGGTCAGCACCCCGCCCGCGCCGAGCGTCAGCACGAAGCCGTGCGCCGGATCGTGCACGACGCCGACGAGCAGCTCGACGCCGCGCGCGGCGATCATCTCCTCGACGAGATACGTCGCGCAGGGCATCGCGCGCCCCGCTCGCGCGACCGCCTCGGCATCGTTCATCCCGAGCGCCACGGCCCCCGCGTCCGACTTGTGCGCGATGCCCTCGCCCTTGAGCACGACGGGGAAGCCGAGCGCCGCGGCGGCATCGACCGCCCCCTCCGGACTCGTCGCCCGCGTGCCGCGCGGAACGCTCAGTCCGTGGGCCGCGAGCGCGGCCTTCGCCTCCGCCTCGGAGACCAGCGCGGTGCCCTCGGCGGCGTGCGCGCCGCGAAGGAGCACCGGTCGGTAGCCGTCGCCCGCAGCCCGGCTGTCGAGCGCGGCGGCCGCCCGCACGGCCGCGAGCGCGTCGTCGATGCCGGCGAGCGGGGCGATACCGGCCTCGATCATCCGATGCCCCAGGTGCTCGGGGAGGTTCTCCGGGAGCGAGGCGACGAGGGCGAAGCGGGCGCCGCTCGCGCGGGCGGCGCGCTCGAGCGCGGCGATGGGGGCAGCCCAGTCGATCGTGTCGCAGCGGTCCTCCCGCGGCAGATCGAGAACGAGCAGCGTCAGATCGATCCCGTCGCCGCTCATCGCGCGGTAGACCCGCTCGAGCGCCTCGCCGTCGCGCCAGATGCCGGTGTCGTAGTCGAGCGGGTTGGCGAGCGCGACTCGCGGGCCGAGCGCGTCGCGCAGCGCACGGCGCCGCGCGGCATCCGGTTCGGGGAACAGGAGCCGTACCGACGGGTCGGTCGGCGTGTCGTCCGCCGCGGCGTCGGCGACCAGGGCGGCCTCCCCGCCGGAGCAGCTGAGGGAGGCGAGCCGGACGGTGCGCTCGCCGTCGCCGGGCGTCGACCCGAGCGGACCCCGCGCACCGTGCACGTGCACGAGCTTGAGCGTCTCGAGCAGCGCGGGCAGGGTGTCGACGCGGGCGACGCCGAGGCGTTCGAGCAGCGCGTTCGCGCCCGCGTCGCTGCCGGCGAGCGAGGCGGTGTGCGACAGCGTCGCCTGGCGCGCGGCCGCCGAGCGCCCGGTCTTGAGCACGATCAGGGGTTTGCCGCATCGGGCGGCCGCGGCGGCGAGACTCTCGAACGCCCGCAGATCGCCGAACCCCTCGACGTGCAGGCCGAGCGCGCTGACGCGCGGATCGTCGAGCAGCGCCCGTCCGATCGCGGCGAAGCCCTGCTGCGCCTGGTTGCCGCTGGTCACGACGTAGGCGATCGGCAGGCCGCGCCGC
>ENA-ORXM01004357-ORXM01004357.1-marine-metagenome-genome-assembly--contig:-NODE-4357-length-12530-cov-3.035253_pt1 | contig 12530 bp, 7 predicted proteins | sample MGYA00237867_ERZ511480 | MGnify/ENA primary metagenome ERZ511480 (study PRJEB26309, sample SAMN06266103) | marine metagenome | isolation source: Algal blade | place: United Kingdom:Sidmouth, United... | reverse complement strand
AATTACAAACAGAGATACCAAATCCTTAGAAAAGTACTTTCAAGAAATATCGAAAATTGATTTGATTACCGCAGATGAGGAAGTTGAACTGGCCAGAAGAATACGTGATGGAGATCAGATTGCCCTTAATAAATTAGTAAATGCCAACTTACGTTTTGTAGTTTCCGCCGCAAAACAATATCAAGGAAACGGTTTACGGCTTTCCGATTTGATCAACGAAGGGAATATTGGATTGGTCAAGGCAGCCAAACGTTTTGACGAAACCCGTGGTTTTAAATTTATCTCTTATGCGGTATGGTGGATTCGGCAATCTATATTGCAGGCGATGTCTCAACAATCGCGTATGGTTCGATTGCCTTTGAACAAAATTGGTGAAATCAGCAAAATAAAGAAAATATACTCCTCACTGGAACAGACCTATCAACGGCCCCCAAGTGCAGTCGAAATTGCAAGAGAACTTGATATGAGCGTGGCAAAGGTTAAACTTGCGATGAAAAACACCGGAAAACATTTATCTATGGACGCACCCTTTGAAGAAGGAGAATCTTCCAATTTATACAATGTCATAAAATCGAAGGAGGCAACAAGTCCTGATGCTAAAATGATTAAAGACTCCCTCGGAATGGATATTGATCAGGCGTTAAAATCACTTCCACATCGAGAGAGTGAAATTATACGTCTCTACTATGGTCTTGGCGAACGCACTCCAAAGAGCCTAAACGATATTGGTAAAACCTTTGATATCACAAGGGAACGTGTACGGCAAATTCGAGAAAAAGCGATTCGGATTTTACGAAACAAATCACATAATGAAGTTCTAAAAGCGTATTTATAAACGTAGATAAACGACATATATTCAATCATAAAGCCAACTGTTAAAAGTTGGCTTTTTCTTGGCATACCCACTCCACATCATTATTGCTGCCAAATTCAATCTAAAGATTCTCCGACCTAGTAGAACCTACATCGCTTTCAAAAAGTATATGTCGCCACTTAGAATAGAATTGTTTCCCAAAAAATAAAATATAGTGATTATATTATCACTAATTTACTACTCAAAACCAATCGGTGTTTTCTAATGGAGAAACAAGCAACAACCCTTAAGAAATTTGGAACCTTTGGAGGTGTCTTTACACCGACTTTGCTTACGATACTTGGTGTCATCATGTACCTGCGGTTGGGTTGGGTAGTTGGTAACGCCGGACTTTTAGGAGCGTGGTTGATAATTATAATTTCTTTTTTGATTACGTTATGTACCGCCCTCTCCATGTCGGCGATTACTACGAACATTCGTATTGGTGCCGGGGGTGCCTATGCCATTGTTTCCCAAGCATTAGGCTTGGAAGTTGGCGGTAGTTTGGGTATTCCCAGATACATCTCTCAAGGCTTAGCGGTCACCATGTATATTTTTGGTTTCAGGGAAGGTTGGTTGGGAATTTTTCCCGATCATAATGCGTTCTTGGTAGACGTCACCGTTTTTGCCCTCCTTATTTCAATTGCCTATATAAGTGCGAATCTTGCGATAAAAGCACAGTTTATTATCATGGGAATTATCGTTCTGTCCTTTATTTCAATTGTTATCGCGGCATACGAAGGGGCCATGACGATTCCCGCAAGCGATGCCCTAAGTTGGGGTTCTTTTAAAGGCTCTCCTGAGAACGGATTTAGCGGTAGTAATTTTTGGATTGTTTTTGCAGTTTTCTTTCCCGCTGCTACGGGCATTATGGCCGGGGCGAATATGTCCGGCGAATTGAAAAATCCGAAACGTAGCATTCCCGCCGGAACGCTTTGGGCCATTGGGGTAAGTTTCGTTATTTACATGCTCCTCGCCTTTTGGATCTCGAGAAGTGCTACGGAAGCCGAATTAGTAAGTAATTATTATATCATGGTTGAAAAGGCCTATTTCGGGCCATTGATAATTGCGGGAATACTTGGGGCGACCTTTTCGTCGGCCTTGGCCTCCATAGTCGGTTCTTCACGAATTCTTTTTGCTATGGGAGAACATAAGGTGCTCCCCTTTTCCGATTTTCTTGCGGGGCAAAGTGCCAATGGTCAGCCAAGAAATGCCATGTTGGTTACCGGAATTCTAATTTTCGCAACGCTGTTATTACGAAATTTGAATGCCGTTGCCCCGTTGGTGACACTATTTTTCTTGATTACCTATGCCATGATAAATATTGTGGTCATTATTGAACAAAACCTAGGCCTGATAAGTTATCGGCCCGTATTCAAGATTCACAGATGGGTGCCCTGGTTCGGACTCGTTTCATCGGTCTTTACCATGTTTATCATCAACCCTACCGTTAGTTTGTTATCTATCATGATTGTTTTAATGGTGTATTGGTACTTGTCACGACAAAATCTGGAAGCCAAGTTTGAAGATGTACGTTCTGGTTTGTTCGTTTCGTTTGCCGAATGGGCGGCCAAACATACTTGGGGCATGAAAAAAATGCAGCAACGTGCCTGGAAAGCCAACCTAATGGTGCCCGTGAGGGATGTAAACGGTTTAAAAGGAAGTTTTGAATTCTTGAGAAATATAGCCATGCCCAAAGGATCGATCAAGCTTTTGGGCATCGAGCCATTTTCCAAATCCAGTACCTTGGCGGAAGAATTAGAGGGTATCTCGGCATCGTTTCGGCAAAAAGACGTCTTTTCATCTTCCTCTGTTATTCATACGGAAGAATTTGCCAATGGAATCAATTACGGAAGCCAAGCGCTACAGGGTGCTTTCTTTAGACCTAATATCGTCTTTTTGAATTTACAGAACCACGATGACTATGAAACCGAACTGCGGCCCGTTATCAAGGAATCTATTCGGTTGGAGATTGGAGTGCTGGTGTATTTACTGCATTCCACGGCATTACTTGGTCAGCGTAATACCATCAATGTTTGGGTCAGTGATAGGCAAGCCAACTGGGATTTAGGATGGGACATCGGAAACTTGGACCTATCCATTCTCGTGGCCTATAAACTTAAAATGAATTGGGGTGCCCGTATTCGATTGATAACGGTCATAAACGACCCAAATGAAGAGAACAATGCCAAGGAGTTTTTGAATTTATTGATAAATCTGGCGCGACTGCCCGAAACGCTTACCGAAGTTCACATCGGGAATTTCGATTCGGTAATACGTAAAGCCCCTTCGGCAGATCTGAACATTTTTGGAATGGATGAGGACCTTAAATTTGAATTCGTAAAAGAAATGTCGGCCAAAACAAAAAGCACTTGTTTGTTTGTTAAAGATTCCGGCCATGAGAGTATTTTAGCTTAAAACAAGCCTATAAAAGAAAGGTGTCTAAAAAGTAAGTTTAGAAGTCATTTCGAGCAAAGTGAAGTAATCTTTCCATAAGTACATGAAGTCTAGAAACCTTCCTATTTGATGGGCGTATTCTTTTATTCCCTTTTTCATCTAGAAAACTAAAAATGACTCAAGAGCAAAGCTTAATCTTTGGTTTAAGAGAATATTCAAAATCCGCTCCCAACAGCTATATAGTGGTTCACCACAGCTATCGGTTTGTTGGCAACATATTGAAGATTCGTTTTGATATTATTTTTAAATTGTAATCCCTTTCTTACTCAACTATCATTATGTAAATATCGAAACTTTAACCTTAGTTTGCATGGCTCGAAAAAGTTTGTTGCATATTCTGCCCGTTATTCTCTTCCTTTCTACATCTCCTAGACTAAATGCACAGCTAGAACAGGATAGTATTACCTTCCACCATATTGAAAAAGGAATGTCCGAGAGTACCGCCTCCGTAATATTCGAGGATAGCTATGGGTTTATTTGGACGGGTACTCCTAATGGCCTGAACAGATTCGATGGTACCGACTTTAAAGTTTTCGAAAAAAGCCTAGATGGCAAAACCGGTCTTACCGATGGGTATGTAATAACGTTATATGAAGATAACGAAACCCTATATATCGGCACTAACCAGGGTCTGAGCGTATATGATCGGGACTTGGACATCGTTAGGGCTTACGAGTTCAAGAACGAAGGAAAGGCAATCGCTACTAGAAGTTTTAGAACAATTTTAAGGGATGGTGATATTCTTTGGCTTGGAACTTTTGGTAATGGATTGTACCGCTACAACACAAAAACTGGGGGGCTAAAACAATTTTTGGTTGATGAGATAATCAGTGTAGGAAACACTAACCGAAATCTGATTTTACAGGTTGCTCGACTTGATGGGGAGGGAGTTTTGGTAATTACAAACTCGGCATTGTTCGTTTTAACAAACAATCTGGAAATCGTTACCGAACAGTTAGAGCATGTTACAATTACATGCGCTACAAAGATAGATAACCATAATTTCCTTTTAGGTACGCAAAATGGTGATGTAATCGAACTTCACGTTACTTCCGACGCTGCGTTTCATTTCAAGAGATCGGCCATAAGCCCGGGATACGTTATCCTCTCTTTGGCTAAAAGGGATAATGGAGACATTTGGGTGGGTACCGAAAATAATGGCTTGTTCATCCATTCAAAAGCAACGGGCGATATGGCGCACATAAAGTCAAGCGCTTCCCGAACGAATACAATTTCGAGCAACTCGATTTGGTATTTAATGAACGCTAGCAATGGGGTAATGTGGATGGCACCTTTTAAAAAGGGATTAAGTTTCTATGACCCCCAATACTATAAGTTCAAGCACATAAAACAAGACCCTTTTAATCCAAAATCATTGAATAACAATATTATTAATTGTTTTACCGAAGATGAAAAAGGTAACCTCTGGGTCGGTACCGACGGGGGCGGTCTCAATTATTGGAATAGATCGTTGAACACATTCGAACATTATTCGTTGGACAAAGGAAACTTTAGCAGTAACGTAGTGCTCTCCTTACTTCAAACAGAAACCAACCAATTATGGGTAGGCACATGGGCAAACGGGCTTACCATCTATAACACCGAAGACGGATCTTACGAGACGTTGACTGCCGAAAATTCGTTTTTATCCTCTAATAACATTACTGGTCTGATACAAGATCGAAAAGGTCGAATTTGGATCGTAAATCTTTTCGGAGCGGTGCATGTCTACAATCCGGTGACAAAAACGGCAAAAACCGTTTCCATTACTTCTGCGGTAGACGGGGCAAATATCTTAACCGTAGCAAGAATATTGGAAGATAAAAATGGAAATATCTGGTTGGGGTCGCAGTCAGCAGGGTTGTTTAGGCTCGTTGAAAATGAGAAAGGCTGGACTCGGCACCATTACCATAGCCAGCACGAGAGCAAAGCAATTAGCACCAATTTTATCAATACTATTTTCGAAGATGACGAAGGCACCTTATGGGTAGGAACTCAAGCCGGACTCAACAAGTATCTGCCCGATACCGATTCGTTCGAGGCGATTACCAAGCAAGACGGGCTGAAAAATGACGCCATTATGGGTATTATCGCCGATGATGAAAAGCAATTATGGCTCAGCACTGGAGGCGGAATCTTGCGATACAATCCTGAAACAGGCGATACCATTGCTTATGACGAAGGTGATGGCCTGCAATCGAACGAATTTAATGCCTCTTCGTTCTATACCACGGGTAATGGCGAATATGTCTTTGGCGGTAGTAATGGGTTCAATATTTTCACGCCCGATGAGGTAGCCAAACGTAATGACAAACCTAAAGTCTTTATTGCCGGGATTAAAATTTTTAACCGACCCGTATCGCCTAACGACGAGACCGGCGTGTTGAACAAAACTATCGCCCGACTAGATTCGGTGACATTCAACTATGACCACTCCGTAATTAATTTTGATTTTAGGGCACTTACTTTCCGACATCCCGAAAAAGTGAATTATGCCTATTTTTTAGAAGGATTTGAAAAGGAATGGAATTATGTAGGCAACACCCCCCAAACTACCTATACAAATCTTAGTCCTGGGAATTATACGTTACGAATAAAATCGAGCAATTCGGACGGGGTTTGGAATACCGAGGAGACAAAACTTGCAGTAAGCGTAACACCACCTTTTTGGCAGACTTGGTGGTTTCGTTTTCTAATTGGTGCTATGCTATTAGGAGGGATTTACACCATCTATTTCGTCCGTATCCAAAATATAAAGCGGTATCAGTTGAAGTTAGAACGGCGGATAGATGAGCGTACAAAAGAATTGCAACTACAGAAGAAGAAGCTTGCCAAAACGGCCAAAGAACTATCCGAGAAGAACGAGGAGATTCAACGCTTTACCTACGCGGTATCACACGATTTAAAAAGTCCATTACATAGTATAGAGGTGTTGACAAGCCTTATTCCCAATGATATAGACATAACAAAATATCCGGATACGGCAGAATATCTTGACTTTATCGAACAGTCATGTACTATCATGAAAAACCTGATAGAAGATATCACCGAAATCGCAAAACTCGGGAAAATTGAAAATAAGAATGAGCTTTTAGACACCAAGGAAATCATAAAAGTAGCAAGCAACATGGCCTTTGGCCGTTTTAGCGAAAATAAAGGGGAATTGATTATTAGCCATGAATTGCCGCCAATTTATGGAGACCGTAACCGGTTGATTCAGGTTTTTGAGAACCTTATTGACAACGCTATTAAATATATGGGTGACCAGAAATCGCCAATTGTACGAGTGACATCGAAAACAAATAAAGACCACTTGCAATTCTTCGTAATAGATAATGGTTCAGGAATGGATACGAATGCACAGCAAAAACTATTTACTCCCTTTCAGCGTTTCGATTCGAATACGGAAGGAACCGGTTTGGGCCTATACATGATCAAGAAAATTATCGAATCGCACGAGGGTACCATTAGTGCACGATCTGAAGGAAAAGGAAAGGGTACTACTTTTGTAATCACTCTTCCCAAGGCTAAAGCCGCTTAATACGCTATTATACATTTGTTATTCACTATGCTCTTTTATTGGTCTCAAATTAGTGTCCAAAACCCTGCAATTTATCGTAGCACTTTAGTATTCCGAAAAAATCCATTTCCAAAATGAGTTGACGGTTAATCGTTAAAAGTTAATGGTACTATTAACGTTTAACTGTTAACAAAAGCAATTTCTTTGCGCATCCAAACCCCTGCACTTTCAGTGCAAGGTGGTTTAGTTTTTAGGAGTATGCTAGAAGTTTAATGGATGCGTAATCGTAAATTTTTCCCATTAGTAACATTATATCGAACAGTTCTCCTCGATTTTCAGGTGACTTTTATTTACACTAATTCTGCTATGCCTAAATAGACTAAAATTGTTACGAACAATTTTAATTTAACGTCATTTAAAGCGGTTCATTCAAAAAACGCTATATTTATGTGAATCAAGCGGTTAGTAAACTATCAACTTGATTTTCTAATCCATAAAACCACCTATATTATGAGTCGATTAAAAGAACTAAAATACTTTGGCCTAGTAATGCTGTTATGTGCTTTTGTTGCTACTGGTACATTGAGCTCCTGTAGAGAGGATGAGAAGAAAAAGGATAGCACTGAACAGGCAGGGGAACACCCTGAAGGTGAAGAACATCCTACGGAGGATGCGGCTTCTGATGAGGAACATCCTGCAAAAGATGGTGAAGAGCATCCCGCTAAAGAGGGTGAAGAAGAGCATCCTGAAAAAGACGGGGAGTAATTTTTCTTATTTCCGAAGAACTACAACTTTGTTTTAGGGTAGACTTACCAGATTTTCCGATTCTTTTGAATCTGCTTTACGGCGGAAGGAAAAGAATGTTTTAGGAAATGCGGGTGTCTTCCCTATTTCCATAACCGGGTACGCGAGAAAGTTAATTGGTCCGGAATGCGGGCCTGGCTCCAATTGAAGGTCTCGGCCCTGAGTAAACTCGATACGATTCGCCGGATGTCGACCGAAATAGTACGTGGCAAGTGCTGTATACTTGTTTGCCTCGCTAATATCAACAGGCCACCATTTTTCCTCGGCATAGAACTCCGCCCAACAATGGTAGCCATCTATGCCCCCTTCGTCGCGGTCAGAAGGAATCGAAGCCCCTACTGCGAAGCGCGAAGGTATACCCGCCGATCTGGCCAAAGAAATAAAGAGGGAATGAAACTCGGTGCAATTACCAGTGAGTGCATCACATGCGTAAACCGCATCACCCGTACCATATTTACCAGCCTTTATGTACTTTACATTGTCGGTTACATAGTCATATAAGGCTCTTGCCTTCATAATATCGCTTTCGTTGTTTTTTAGACTAACAATTGAATCTGCCAATATTTTAAATCGATCTCCAACAGGCATTAGAATGCTAGGATCTAAGTATCTCGTTGGTGAACCATCTTCTTCATAGGGCTTTTTCTCTTCGACGGATTCGAGGATTATCGGATTGACGAAATAGCGCGGCTCGGGCGGCGCGCCGGATTCCGAAATGTCCATGACGATGATATTTCGCGCCACGCCGACCTGTATTGCGGCCAGCCCAATGCCCGGCGCGTCATACATGGTCTCGAGCATATCATCCATCAATTTGCGGGTCTCATCCGTCACCTCATCAACGGGGTCAGAGACAAGTTTAAGCCGCGGATCGGGCGCTGTTAATATCGGTAAAATAGCCATAGCGGGGATGTAAGCATGATAGGCGTGCGGGTCAAGATTATCCGCACGGCTTTAGGCTGTGATCAGCTCACCGTGGCGCAGATTGGCCGGAGATAAAAGCTCTGTAATTTGGCCGGATATCTCGCGCGGATGTTTGAGCGTCTCAGGATCTTCGCCGGGCATGGCTTTGCGGCGCATAGCGGTGCGGGTGCGCTGCGGGTCATAGAGATTGATCTTGAGCGGGCTGTTTTCAACTTCATCGGCATAGGTCAAAACCAGGGCTTCCATACCGGCCTTGCTGGCGGCATATGCGCCCCAATAGGCTTTATGACGGCGCGCAACACTGCTGGTTACAAATAGTGCCCGGCCATGGTCTGAGGCGCGAAGCAGCGGGTCAAGCGCGTGGATAAGGCGCGCATTCGCGGTAAGATTTACGGCAATGACCTCATCCCATTTTTTTGGATCAATTTGCGGGGTTGGCGTAATATCGCCGAGAACGCCGGCATTGGCGAGAAGGCCGTCCAGCTTGCCCCAGCGCTCGTAAATAATGCCGCCAAGTTGATCCAGACCGCCGGGCTGTTTTAAATCCATCGGAACCAGCGTGGCCTCGCCGCCCGCGGCTTTGATCTCATCATCGAGCTCTTCGAGCGCGCCGGATGTGCGCGCCAATGCAATAATGTGGCTTCCGGCTTTGGCGAGGGCGAGGGCCGCAAAATATCCAATGCCGCGCGATGCTCCGGTCACCAATGTGACGCGGCCTTTTAAGGGCTGATCCGTCATAAACCCGCCCTATGCGACTTCGACGAGGAAAGAGAGCTGCTTGGTCGATTTTCCGGACTTTTGACGCTCGACATCCAAAAGCGGCGTCGGGTAATGTCCGGTGAAGCAGTGATCGGTATATTGCGGCGCGCTGTCAGAGCGATATTCTTCGCCCATCGCCCAATAGAGCCCCTCGATAGAGAGAAAGCCAAGACTGTCGACTTCCAGCATTTGGCGCATGGCTTCCAGGCTATAATTGGCCGCAATCAATTTCTCCGTTGTCGGCATATCGATGCCGTAATGGTCCGGGAATTTAATGGGCGGTGAGGCGCTGCGGAAATGCACTTCTTTCGCGCCCGCCGCTTTGATCATGCGCACGATCTTGGTTGAGGTCGTGCCGCGCACGATTGAATCGTCCACCAGCAAGACGCGCTTACCTTCGATCATGGCGCGATTAGCGCTGTGTTTGAGGCGCACGCCCATATCGCGAATTTGCTGCGTCGGGGCGATGAATGTGCGGCCGACATAATGGTTGCGGATAATGCCCAGCTCAAACGGGATGTTCATTTCCTGCGCGTAGCCCAGCGCCGCCGGAACGCCGCTATCGGGAACGGGAATAATCACGTCAACGTCGGCGGGCGTTTCTTCAGCCAATCTTTGGCCCATGCGCTTGCGCACTTCATAAACGCTCTTGCCGCCAACAATGGAATCGGGGCGGGCGAAATAGACAAATTCAAAGACGCAGGGGCGGGGAGGGGTTTCGGGATAGGCGCGGAAGGAGCGGATGCCATCTGCATTGATGACCACGACTTCGCCGGGATCAACTTCGCGGATAAATTCCGCGCTGATCATATCGAGCGCGCAGGTCTCTGAGGCCAGCAAATAGCTCTCGCCCAGCCGCCCGATGAGAAGCGGGCGAATACCGAGGCGGTCACGCGCGCCGATAAGGCAGTCTTGGGTCAGGCCAACAAAGGCAAAGCCGCCATCGATTTGGCGCAGCGCACTGATAAAGCGGTCAATAAATTTTCCGCCTCTGGCGCGGGCCGTCAGATGAATGACGACTTCGGTATCTGAGGTAGACTGGAAAATCGCGCCGTCTTCGACCAGCTGCTCGCGGATCGTAAAGGCATTGGTGATGTGGCCATTATGGGCCAGCGAAAATCCGCCGGTATGAAGCTCGGAATAAAGCGGCTGAACATTACGCAAAACGGTTTCGCCGGCTGTGGAGTAGCGCACATGGCCAATGGCAGCATGTCCGGGAAGCCGCTCGGACGGATCATCGCCTGTGAAATTATCACCGACCAAACCCAGGTGACGTTCGGCGTGAAATTTCTCGCCATCAATTGCCGCAATCCCGCAGGCTTCTTGTCCGCGATGTTGCAGGGCATGGAGGCCCAGCGCGGTGAGCGAGGCGGCATTATCAACACCGAAAATCCCGAACACGCCGCATTCCTCGCGAATCTTATCCTCTTGGGGGTCGAAAAAATCGACGGGGTTTTCGCGGGCGGTGTGGGGGCGTTGGCTCATGGCTCAATTTTCCTGTTGGTATAGTCGCTGCGGAGTGTCGTCATCATTAAGGGGTTCGCTCGAATCATTATCAGGACCAGCTTCGCGGCCTTGTTCAACAATATCTTCGGCGCGTTCCCGAAGCTCATCACGGCGGTTGGCAATATCCAGCATAACATCTGTAATCGGTTTAAGTACGGGGTGAAATGTAGAGTTCGCGATCCATCCCGGAGTCGTTTTATTCGGGCTCGCTATGGTCATAAGTATGACGAAAAGCGCGGAAATCAAGAGGCCACGAAAAATACCAAATCCAAAGCCAAAAAGGCGATCAATAAATCCGGGCTCCCGGCCTTGCAGTTTTTTAGCCCCGCCGTTCAGAATGAAAGCGACTATCATATAGGCAAAGGCGAAGCTGCCCAGCGCGAGCGCGCCATTGGCCAGCCAGACCGGCTGTATCAAATCTTGCGCGCCGCTTTGAAAGCGCCCGAATAGAAAGAGAGAGGCAATGAGACCTGCGATTAGGGCCGCAATTGAGATAAGCTCGCGCAGAAATCCACGGCCCAGCGACATAAGTCCGGATATGACCAAAAGCAGCAAGACAACAATGTCAAAACCGCCAAAATCCCAAGGTCCAATACTCATATAGAGCTGCCTGTTACCGTTTCACCGCGATGCGGGTCAAAGCGGCGGGTGAGGGTCGGGGTAAGCCTAGCCTTGCTGCGCCGCAAAATTTGTCCCGCGTTCTGCGAGGCTCTCTACACGGTCTACAAGCTCAGGCAAAGTCTTGATTGCAATTAAGGGCAGGGCCTGACTGCTTTTTGATGTCTTGCTCTTCATAGGCGGCGGAGCGATGGCGCGGCCAAAGCCCAGCTTTGCCGCTTCTTTCATGCGCGCGTCCGCGCGCCCCACAGGACGAACATCGCCGGACAGGCTGATCTCGCCAAAGACCACAGCGTCTGCGGGCAGGGCGACATCGTAAAATGAGGCCAGAATGGCCGCGGCAACCGCCAGATCGGCAGCCGGTTCGTTGATCTTCAGCCCGCCTGCAACATTGAGATAAATATCCTTGCCCGCAAAGCTAATTCCGCCGCGCGATTCGATCACGGCAAGCACCATGGCTAGCCGTCCCGTATCCCAGCCGACAACGGCGCGGCGAGGCGTGCCAAAGGCGGAGGGCGCGACGAGGGCCTGAATTTCGGTCAGGACAGGACGCGAGCCTTCAATGCCGGCAAAAACGGCCGCGCCGGAGGCTGCGCCCTCGCGCCCATCCAAAAATAGCGCAGACGGGTTAAGCACTTCGGCCAGACCTTGCTCTCCCATTTCAAAAACGCCGATTTCATCGGTCGCGCCAAAGCGGTTTTTATGCGCGCGCAGGATTCGAAATTGATGGCTGCGCTCGCCTTCGAAATAAAGCACGGCGTCGACCATATGCTCGACCACACGCGGACCCGCAATCTGCCCGTCCTTGGTCACATGGCCGACCAGAATAACGCAGCAGCCACGTTTCTTGGCAAAGCGGGTTAGCTCTTGGGCGCAGGCGCGCACTTGGGCAACCGTGCCGGGCGCGGCAGATAACGTATCGCTCCACAATGTTTGGATGGAGTCGATGACGACCACATCCGGCGTCTCCGCCATTAAGCCATCAAGTATCGGGCCAAGCCCTGTTTCGGCCGCCAGCGCAACGGGCGCTTTGGACAGTCCCAAACGTTTGGCGCGGCGACGCACTTGTTCAGTGGCTTCTTCGCCGGA
>ENA-ORXM01004356-ORXM01004356.1-marine-metagenome-genome-assembly--contig:-NODE-4356-length-12531-cov-3.862213_pt1 | contig 12531 bp, 11 predicted proteins | sample MGYA00237867_ERZ511480 | MGnify/ENA primary metagenome ERZ511480 (study PRJEB26309, sample SAMN06266103) | marine metagenome | isolation source: Algal blade | place: United Kingdom:Sidmouth, United... | reverse complement strand
CACTCGTTCACGTAAATCTAAAGAGTATGGGCGCATTCCTTAGTCTACTTTAGGTGCAAGCTTTTTTGGAAATGCAAATATAAGCAATCAGCTAATCTACAGTTAACTTGTCTGTTAGCTATGTAAATTAATCATATCCGTCAGCGCTTATAACGGCCTACGGACAGATGCACACATTATCTTACAAACCTGTTATACGATTATCAATGCGCTGGCTGAACTATCAATAAAGATTGGTTTTTGCTATTTCTAGACAGAAATTGCTAGCTCACTTGTTGAATGTAGCGTGCTAGTTGCGTTTAGCCAATAGCCTAGTTGCGGTTAATGGCGTACCAAGGAAGGGGCAATTTTACGCTGCAATCCGTGAGATGACGCGGGAAGGCTTAAGCGTAAACTTCAGTAGACAGATTTTCACAAGTGGCGAGCAGGTTTTTATTCAATATAAGAATCCTTACGTAGTATCTAGCCTAGCCACAAGCCTAACAGGGTGAAATATCAAACGTCAGTTTAGTTGTAAACAAGATCAAAGAAGGATCGGAGGACCATAACTATGACATCAAACAGTTTGGTTGAGAGAGCAAAGAACTTTGGACAGTATTATCTTCAGTTAACTGTACCTATTTACTATGCATATAAGCACTTTATGGCTGCAGGTAATGGATTACAATTTCCAGCGAAGGCTGATACGGATATCTGTGTTGAAGCGTATCAATCGAGTGCCAACTCATTTCTTTATATCTTATTGCATAGATATATAGCGCCAGGTAAAAGCTTTGCCCATCATACACATGCTCTGGCAAGTCTGAAAGAGGCAGAAAGACTTAAGGTACCTACGGTATTTATCATTAGAAATCCTCATGAGGCCATAAGTTCGCGTTTAACACGCTTTGGAGGTTCTGTAACACCGTGTGTACTTCACTATATTAGCCTTTACCAATTCGTGCTCGAGTCAGAGTTTCCATTCTTAGTTATAGATTTTGAGGAGATTAAGAGTGATTTGATGGGTATTACTGAAAAACTAAGTAACTACTTGGGATCAGATAGCTCATTTTCGCTTAAAGAAGTTGAAAAGATGAAACAAGAAATTTTTGATGAAATAGATGAGCATTATGAAGAGTTCAGCACAGTAGAAAAATCAGCCTCACCTAATGTTGATAGAGCTGAGCAAAAAGCTCAGGCGGCGGCGCTAGTTACGAACCATCCCCAATTTACGAAAGCAGAGCATCTTTACAATGAACTATATAAAAAGTCGACGTACCTAAACCCCGAGGAGTTGGGTAGAAAGTTTCGCCAAGCAACTTCAGATCACGGCAGACTCTTACTCGATAAAGAGTAACAGAAACTACTGCTGACCGTATAAGGTGCTTAAGCAAGCGTTAGTAAAGTAGTGATACTTGCGATTGCAAGCACCAGTTCCAAGAATACGGTTAAAAGAGTTATAACGCCCACTGGTCGCAAAAAGACTTACTCAACTTTCTTAGTGAACACCCGAGAGTACGCATCATCGGTCCGAATGACGCCCAAAAACGCGCACCTACGGTTTCTATTTTGGTGGACGGTATCTCTTCACCTGACCTTGTCAACGCACTAGTTCCCCACGGCATTATGAGCGGTTACGGTCACTTCTACGCGGCACGGCTTATCGAGGCGTTGGGGATTGACTTAGAGGACGGCGTAGCGCGATTATCCTTCGTTCATTACACCAGTGAAGAAGATATTGCGCAACTTATCGACGCGCTGAAAAAAGTTCTGGATTAGGCAGGTTTTCGGGCGGCGATAAACAGAAATAGCGGAATACGCAAACGCCGCTCGTACTCTTCCTCGCTATGGAAATTTTCTTTTTGAGGGCGTGATTCTCGTACGTGCTCGAGCCTCAAACCCGCACCCATCACCAGGTCTAGATAGTCTTCTAGGGTTCGGTGATATTTTGTGACCTCTTGCCCAAGCCAGGTATGCACCCTTGCACCTGACTTGAAATAATTATCGACCGTCCAACTTGTCCGCTTACCCTGCACTAGACTCGCGTAGCTCGAGGTAATAACGGGATGCTCAACCGAGAAAATGAGCCTTCCACCAGGTCGCAGAACATTATAGATTTCTTGAAACACAGTCCCCAGGTCTTCGGTGTAATGCAGTGCTAAGCGTGACGTCACCAAATCAGCTTCGTCTCCGTTTGCACGCCAGGTTTCAATAGCCTCATGACGGATTTTTCCAGGTGTGCTAGCAAGTATCTTTTGGGCACGCTCCAACATTGCCTTAGACACTTCTATACCTTCATAAGACTGAGCGCCTTGTTCAAGCGCTTCCTTACCGAAAGAGGCGTCGCCACAGCCTAAGTCAACAATGTCAAGCCCTTTCAAATCGCCTGCGAGTTCTAAGAAAAGAGGTCGCTCTAAAGCGTCGTTTGGGTTATCAGGACGTTTGCGGTGAGCAAAGTAAATTTCTTGAACACTTGGGTTGTCATAGAAGGGTTTGTCAGGCATAGTAATGCAAACCTACCAGAAAAACGATTAGAGATTTATAAAGCCAGGTTCAATAAGTTTCAGGTTTGGGATTGATTGTGTCAAGCAGACTATCTGTAGGTTCAACCTGATAAGCTTCTAAAGCTTCACAGGCCAAAATAGCACTTATAGCAGATTGTGTCCCCCCTATATAGGTCGTATCAAAGTCAATCTCTGTTGCTACACACCAAGCGCGGTCTTTGGGCCACCACAAATTGGCGCTCTGCTGAGACGCAGGGAAATCCGCAGGGTCAAAGTTTGTCATTGCCTCATCTATGTCGGCTTGTGAGGGTTCTTCATCTCCATGTACAAGTACCAGCACGCCCATGCCCCGACTTTCCTCAGGATCATTTGTACAAAAGGTCTCTTCAATTGCCTGAATGGGCGCTTGAAACAAGCGAAACTTACGCGCTGGAATTTCGAACGCGGGGGCTGCGAGTCTAGATGCAGGGAGGCAGCCAAACCCCTCCCAAATGGCAAAAAAACATACCTCAGGTGTCTCGGTGTGTTGGCCTAGAATTTGCCACATTTCCTTAGCAACGGCGACTGGCAAGGTTCCCTCTTCCGGCCCCTTGAGCCACGTGTCTCCCTCTTTTAACTTCGCATGGTCATGAACAACGGGTTCTTCGCCGCGAATATGGGGCCACTGCATTTGTCGGTGGCAGGTGCGCCCAGTCTTCTCAGCGACCTCTGACCAGCGCAGGGGCTCATGCGTTTCGTGACTAACTTGGTAAGCGGGGTGGAAAATCCGAGCATACGCTTCAAATCCACCTGGAATAATCGATGCCACGTTAACCGCAAAGTCTTGGAGGCGCTTGACAATAAAGTCAGCGGGAGCAGCGCTAGAGGCGAGTTTAAAGGGAAAGTCGCTCACGTTACTCTATTTTATCAATTCATTTTAGCTGTTGCGTCTTTACTTAGACTGAGACGGCGTGCGTAGCACTACGGCACTCGAGACCAGCAGCGCCAACACCAAGAGCACCGTCGAGAGTGTTATCGCACCAACGGGTCCTCCGAACAAATCACCTGCTAAGCCGCTCAAACTCGGCCCCACTGCCTGCCCTGTCGCAAACGCCGCCGTCGACAACCCCATCGCCCGCGCCCAGCCGCTCGGCGGCAGGTAGTTTCTAAAAATATCGGTAATCGCTGTAATGACACCCAAAAAACTCAGACCGAATAAAAAGGCAGAAACCCAGGGTAAGGTAATGACCAGCCAGTAAAGGCTCGAGCTTGCCAATGAGAGCAGCACGATAACAAGCCCTTTTTCACCGCCCAAACGCTGCACAAGCGGTCCCCAAATAAAGCCTGTCAACGCCGCCCCAAAACCTAACACCGCCCAGTATGCCACAATCGGCACTTCCAGACCTGTCGTAACAAAGGTCATGTAGCCGATATAGCCCGCGCCGTATAACCCGTAAGCGACGAGGATAGCGTAAATCGGTCTTAAGCTGCCGTCACCCCCGACGCTGCGCGGAGTGGGTTCCTCTAAACGTCTGTAAATCAAATAAGCGACCAGCGTCATTGCAACACTGAGACCCGCGAGAAGAAGCCAGCCAACTTGCCAAGTCGTCATAAACGGCAAGATGAGCGGCGAAATCAAAATGCCGATGCCGACCCCGCCAAAGTAAAGTCCCGTCGCCACGCTCTTACCACCGCTTGCAAGTAGCAGCGCTGCACCCCCAACAAAAACAAACGCACCCAGCACCCCTTGAATAAATCTGAGCACAATTAGAAAACCAAAACCTCCCCCAATGGCAAGAAGCGCCAAGCTTATAGCTTGTAACCAGAGTGACCCAAACACCCCGCGCCGGTAGCCCACTGCGTATAAAACGCGGTGACTGATAAGCGCCCCGAGTAAGTAGCCTGCCGTATTGGCGCTCCCTAAATAACCCGCCTCGGCGTAGCTAAGACCCAGCGCCGTTTGCATAGCAGGTAGCACCAGTGCATAAGCAAAGCGCCCAATGCCAAGGGCAGCGCCTGGGGCAAAAACGAGCAGAAGACCGAGAAGCACCTAACTGAGAGGGGGAGAAGGGGTGAGAGGGAGAGGGGGAGAAAAACCCTTGCCTCCTTGTCTCCTTCTCCCCTTGTCCCCTTGTCTCCCCTTCCCCGTTTCCTGAACTAACCGAGCACGCAAAAGCACGCGGTATGATAACCCTCCATGACTTTGAAAGGTGAAGGTAAAGGTCCCCTACCGCCGCTACTTGTGCAGTATGTCGAACTCATCGAGCAGTACCCAGATTATCTGGTGCTGTTTCAGGTGGGCGACTTTTACGAGTGCTTTGGCGAGAACGCAGAGAAGTTAGCTAGGGCGCTTGGCATCATCCTGACCCACAAAACGAGTAAGGACTTCATCACGCCGATGGCGGGTATGCCCGTTCGCGCAGCGGATACGCACATTGAACGCCTCTTAAATCAGGGCATTCGCGTGGCGGTTGCCGACCAGGTAGAGAACCCTGCCATGGCCGATGGCCTCGTCAAGCGTGAAATTACGCAACTCGTTACCCCGGGCACCGTTACCGAGGAAACGCTGCTCCAGCCTGATGCTAATTATCTAGCGGCAATCGCCACGGGGGACGGCTACGGTCTGGCGCTACTAGATGTGAGCACAGGTGAATTTAGAGGTACACAGGTTTACGCCAAAAGTAGCTTGTTCGACGAGTTGCAACGTTACCGGCCTGCGGAAGTTCTTTTAGCGCCTGAGCTTTACGAACGAGATGAGTTTAGAGAGGTCTTCTTGTCACGCTTTTCGCTGATGGTTACGCAAGGGCGCTTTGAAAACGCTGCGTGCACCGACGTTTTGACAGGGCAATTTGAGAGTGTACCTGCGCATCTTGACACTGAGGCGCTGTGCCGCGCGGCTGGGGCTGTGTTGTCGTACGCCCTCGAGACCCAGCGCGGCAGCCTGCCCCAGGTCACGCGCTTTATCCGCTACGACCCCGGCGCGTACATGCAGCTTGATGAAGTCACGTTGGGCACCTTAGAGGTTTTCAACGCGGCAATGGGCGGCGCTAACCGAACCTTGTTTGAAATTTTGGGGGGCACCCGCACCGCGCCAGGTCGCAGGCTCCTAAAAGCTTGGCTGCGGCATCCCCTGCTGGACAAGGCGCTGATTGAGCAGCGGCTCGACGCGGTAGAAGCGTTTGTTCACGACACCGTACTGCGTCAAGACATTCGCAAGGCCCTTTATAAGATGCACGACTTAGAGCGCCTCGCTACGCGCCTTAGCACGGGTCGGGCGAGTGCTAGGGACCTAGCCGCACTAGCAAGAAGCCTGAGCCTCATCCCTGAATTAAAGGGTTTTCTTAGCGGACGCGACGAAACCATCCTTACCAACCTCGCTGAGCGAATGAACGACTTTAGCGAGGTTCAGGCGCATATCGAAGCGGCGCTCATCGACAACCCTCCCCTAAAAATCACCGAGGGCGGTCTGATACAAGATGGTTTTGATAAAGAGTTAGATGAGTTGAGGACTCGAGTTGAAGCGGGGCGCACCTGGATTGCGGAACTCGAGCTGCGCGAACGGCAAGCAACCGGCATCCCAACACTGAAGGTTGGGTTCAATAACGTGTTTGGCTATTACCTAGAAACGACGCGCCCCTACTATGACCAGGTGCCCGAGAGCTACCGCGCGGTGCAGACTTTGAAAGATAGGCAGCGCTACTCACGCCCCGACCTCCGCGAAAAAGAGCGCGAGATTTTGCGCTCGGGCGAGGCCGCCAAAAAACGCGAATATATCGTCTTTGATACTTTGAGAAGTCAGCTACTTCCAAACGCCGAAACCGTGCGTGAACTCGCTACTGTATTAGCCGAGCTAGACGCCTACACGACCCTGGCTGACAGCGCCGCCCGCAGCCACTACTGCCGCCCAACGTTCCCTGAAAACGGTACGCTCCAGGTTCGCGGGGCGCGGCACGCGGTGGTCGAACAGCATCATGACTTTATCCCCAACGACCTGAGTATGTCACCGCAAGAGCGCCTCATTATTTTGACGGGGCCAAACATGAGCGGTAAGTCGACCTATCTGCGGCAAAACGCCCTCATAGCGCTGCTCGCACAAATCGGCTCGTTCGTGCCTGCCGAAGAGGCGGCGCTGCCGATTTTCAAACACATTTATACCCGCATCGGTGCCAATGATGACATTGCTGGGGGCCGCAGTACCTTTATGGTCGAAATGAGCGAACTCGCGCGCATCTTACAAAATGCTGGGTCTGAAAGCCTCGTGCTGCTCGACGAAATCGGGCGCGGCACGAGCACTTATGACGGTCTCGCACTCGCCTGGGCAGCCTCAGAATATTTGCATGATAAGGTCAACGCCTACGCGCTTTTTGCGACGCACTATTTTGAATTGACAGCCTTAGCCAACGAACTATCCTGCGCCAGAAATCACCACGTTGCTGCTAAAGAAGAGGCTGGGGGGCTTATTTTTTATCATCAGGTTTTGCCTGGACCTGCGAGTAAATCGTACGGGCTCGAGGTTGCCAAATTAGCAGGCATTCCTGCCAGAGTATTAGAACGGGCGCACACAGTTTTTGCGGGGCTCGAGGCGCGGGGTAATGATACGCAAGACCTCACCCAGGATGTCTTAGCTGTCGACCTGAGCCGAATGTCGCCGCTGGACGCGCTGACGCTGCTGCACCGTTTGCAAGAGAAGGCCAGGGGCGTTGTTCCCAATGATTCGTGAACCCATAAGACGCCGTAAGCGGTTGCGGCTCGAGCACTACGATTACGCGAGGGCTGGGGCTTATTTTGTTACCGTTTCGTTGCAGAATTGTTTGCCCCTATTTGGTGAGGTTCTCGAGGGTGAGATGCGACTGAATGATGCGGGGGAAATGGTTCATGCGTGGTGGGACAAATTACCAGAGAAATATCCGAACGTCCATACCGATGCCTTCATAATCATGCCCAACCACATCCACGGCATTATTATCATTCATAATGTAGAGGCGACCCCACGTGGTCGCCCGAACGCGGACGGCACGAAACGCCCGTCGGAATTAACGGCAAATCACGGGCAGCCACACGGGGCTGCCCCTACGGATGATGAAAAACCCATACTGGGTGATGTTGTGCGGTGGTTCAAAACGATGACGACGAACGCGTATATTCGCGGTGTCAGACAACAACATTGGACCCCTTTCGATAAACGCCTCTGGCAACGCAATTATTATGAACACATTATTCGCAACGACAATGATTTCGAGAAAATTCGAACCTACATAAATACAAATCCTCTGCGTTGGCATTTAGACGAGGAAAATCCGTATTACGGGGGCAGGGTGCCCACAAGGGGCACCCCTACGCGATGATTCGTAAATTATCACCCGAATTGGTACGCGAAATCGCAGCGGGGGAGGTTGTTAGTTCTCCGGTAGATGTGCTGAAAGAACTCGTTGACAACGCGCTCGACGCAGGCGCAACCCGTCTGGAAATTGAGCTGAGTGGCGGTGGTACTGAAAAAATTGTGGTTGTTGATAACGGCCTAGGTATTTCTAAGGAAGATCTGCCCCTCGCCGCCGAGCAGCACAGCACCTCGAAGCTCGAGTCCCTAACCAACATCAAAACCCTGGGTTTTCGGGGTGAGGGACTTTACGCGCTGCGCTACGCGGCAAGGCTCGAGCTGACCAGCCGTACCGAAGCGCAGCTCGGCGGGGCAACGTTGCGTGCGGATGGTGACGACCTCAGCGTGACAGAGCACCCTGCGCCTAAGGGAACAAAGGCCGAGGTCACGCAGCTCTTTGCCCGGCTTCCGGCGCGGCGGGCGGTTCTCGAGCATCCGAGTGATGAACTGAGAAAAGCGACCAGTTTGCTTCACCGTTACTTGTTGCATCATCCAGACCTCAAAATGCGCCTAGCAAGTGATGGTGACGAGCGCTGGCACTATGCCGGGGGCAGTTTTTCAGAGGCTGTTAAGTTCGCTTGGGGCGGCGTAACAGCGAACCGCCTGCTCAATGTTCACGCTGAGGATGAAGCCAAAGCGCTCAAACTCACGGGGCTTATTTCGCGCCCCGAGTTGACGCGGCCTCGGCGTGACCGCTTGCTACTCGCTGTCAATGGACGCCCCGTGACTTGGGAGGAGCGCTGGCTGAAACGCATATTTGCCGCGTACCGAGAAATGCTCAAGTCGGGACACTATCCAGTGGGCGTGCTCAATTTGGAGTTACCCCTAAACACCGTGCTTGTGAACACCTCACCTGATAAAAGCCGCGTACGCTTTTTGGCCGAGGATGCTGTACTGGACTTTTTGCAAGAGGGTATTTCTGAGGCACTCGCAGACCATCCGCTAGCGCCGCCCCTACCGAGTTTTGAACCGAGCGAGGGGGTCGCCCCCGCGCCGCGCCACAGCTTTCCGAAACTCGAGCATGTCGGCACCTACCGCGAGCTTTATTTGCTTGCCGAAGCGAACGAGCAACTTTGGGTCATCGACCAGCACGCGGCGCACGAGCGCATCTTGTTCGAAGAGTTGGAGCGGCGCTACCGCAGCGAATTGCCCATTGAACTCGACTACGCTGAACTCATTCCGCTGTCACAAGAGGAAAGCGAGCGTTATTTAGCCCGCCGGGAAGCACTAGGAACGATTGGCTTGGTACTCGAGCCTTTCGGCGGCGACAAATGGCGCGTGCGCAGCTTACCTGCGTTTTTGGTTGGGCAACCGCACTTGGTCGGTGACGTTGTCAAAGGAACCTTGGGGGGCGCAACAACCGATGAAGCGTGGCGTAAAGTGCTGAGCCGCCTGGCTTGTTTACCCGCTGTCAAAGCAGGTCACCGTCTCGCCCGCGCCCAGGCACAAACCTTGCTAGATGAGTTAGGCCGCTGCGAAACCCCGTGGGCCTGCCCGCACGGACGCCCAACGGCGCTCGTACTATCCGAATTTGAATTGGCGCGGCGCTTTGGGCGTGGGGGCGTTCGTAGACCTGACAAAGTTACAAGATGACGCCGTAGTAACGCGCTATGATGGTATCAGGATGATAAAGCAACGCACTTTCACTGTGGATGACCTGATGCTAATGGACGAAGCGGGTCTTTTTCATAATCAGCGTATCGAGCTACTTGATGGAGTAATTTACGATATGACCCCGACAAGCCCCAACCACGCTAGCACTGTCAACAAACTTAATAGAGAATTTAGCAGGTGGTTTATTGATAGAGCAATCATTAGTATTCAGAACCCTATTGATGTGGGTAATGAAACCTGGCTGCCCGTCCCTGATGTAGTTATAGCTAAGCTAGGTGATTACGATAACCGACACCCCACTCCAAATGATATTCTTTTACTAGTCGAAGTCTCGAGCACAACGCTAAAAAACGACCTTGGTATTAAGCTCGAGAAATACGCCGAAGCGGGTATTCGTGAATACTGGATTGCTGACTTGAACACCGAGGAGTGGATTATTCACCGCGACTTAGCGCCAGGTCGTTACCGCAGCATCACCCGTTTGAGTTTTACTGAAAGCGTAGCACCGCAGGTATTTCTAGAAGATGCACAAGTTTGGCTTAGCTAAAGCACAGCTCTTATTCTAAGGTTAAAAAGACTACGTTAAAAACTTCAGCATCGCCCCGAGTACCTCAGTGGGTGCTTCGCGCGGCGTCCAGTGACCGTATCCCTTTAAAATACAAAGCTCCGCATTGGGGATGAGTTTCGCGGCGCGCCTCGAGCGGTAAGCGGGAATAATGAGGTCTCTCGAGCCGTGAATAAGCAAGGTGGGTACTTGTAACTCGCGCAATTTATGACGGTGATTAGTTGCTAATTTGACGCTACCGAGTTCGCGCCGCAACCAGGTCATAAAGGCAAACTGTAAACCCTCGACACTCAGTTGTGCCTTAACGTCATCTATAAGCTCGGGAGTGGCGCGGTGCGCGTTTCCAAGCACCAGATACTTTAAGCAGAGACTCAAAAAGAGGCGATTATCTCCGAGGTGCCGCCAGATAAAGTCAGCCACGCCTGGTAAACGTAAAGCCAGACACGGTGCGAAAGGAAGATGAACTGCGCCGCCCAGTGCGTAACTGTTTATCAGTATGAGTTTGCTGACGCGCTCGTGGTGCTCGAGTGCAAATTTAAGCGCCACCCCACCGCCCATTGAAAATGCAGCTAGTACAAAGCTGCCAAAACCGAGGTGTTCTATGAATTCAGAGAGCACCGTATGGTAAAAGTCCATGCTGTACTCGAGCTGCGGTTTATCACTCTCACCATAACCAGGCCAGTCAAGCGCAATCACCGTGAAACGCTGGGCAAGTTGGGGGATTAGTTGCGCGTAACTTAGCCGCGCCGAATCGAGCGCCGTGCCGTGCAAAAGTATGAGCGGTGGCCCCTCCCCCGCGCACAAATAATGCACACGCACACCAGACAAAGTAATAAAGCGCGACGTCACCTAACCATTATGAGGCAAAGGTTTCAAACGAACTGAGGATAGTCTACAAAGAGTACTTAAGAGTTGCAAGATTTACGTCATGCACGCAATAATTAAAAACGATTTTCGACTTTCGATTTTCGATTTTCGATTCACCTATTTATTTGGTGATATTCTGCCAAGGCGATGTTCACTTATCCCGACACCCTTACCGTGACCCCTAACGCATCTGTCGATAAAACCCTGGCGGTGCCTGGGTCGAAAAGTTTAACGAACCGGGCGCTTGTCGTGGCGGCGCTGGCAGACGGCACCTCGAGCCTGCGCGGCGGCCTCGTTGCTGAAGATTCTGAGGTTATGCTCAAAGCGCTAAATGACTTAGGCATTTCTGTTAAAGCCGATGGGACGACCTTCACCGTTCATGGTCAAGGCGGCAAGATTCCTAACGAACAGGCAGAACTGGACTTACAACTTTCCGGCACCTCGATTCGCTTTTTGACGGCGCTCGTCACGCTCGGTCAAGGCAGATATGTTTTAGATGGCAACGAGCGCATGCGCCAACGCCCGATTCAAGACTTACTCGGCGCATTAAAACCTTTGGGCGTGAGGGCCGACACACAGTTTGAAACGGGCTGCCCCCCTGTCGTTGTCGAGGCTCGAGGGATCAGGGGCGGCGAGACTTCGGTTGCCGGAGACCGCTCCTCGCAATATCTTTCGGCCCTTTTGATGTCGGCACCTTACGCCGAAAACCCTGTCACGCTGCACGTCACAGGCGAATTGCAGTCCAAACCTTTTATCGATATGACCTTAAAACTGATGGCAGATTTTGGCGTTAAAGTCGAGCGTGACGGTTACGCCTCATTTACAGTGCGTCCCGCTGTTTACGAAGCTCGAGATTATTTGGTGGAGGGCGACGCGATGGCGGCAGGCTATTTTTGGGGCGCGGCGGCAGTGACCGGCGGACGCATCAAAGTTACAAACGTCGGCAGCGCGTCGGTGCAAGGGGATAAACGCCTCGCTGATGTCTTGGGGGAAATGGGCTGTCAAGTCACCTGGACTGAAGAAAGCTGCGAACTTACCGGACCCAAAGACGGTCTTAAAGGCGGCACATTTGACCTCAATGATATGCCCGACCAGGCACAAACCCTGGCGGTTGTTGCTCTATTTGCCGATAGCCCTGTGCGGATAAATAACGTTTGGAACATGCGCATCAAAGAAACAGACCGTTTAGCGGCGCTCCACACCGAACTCAAAAAGTTTGGGGTGAAGGTCGAGGAGGGCGACGATTTTATTGTAGTGCATCCTCTGACCAAGGCGCCTGGCCCTGTTGTGGTCGATACTTACGGCGACCACCGCATGGCGATGGCTTTTGCGCTGGCAGGCTTGCGCTTACCGGGTATCACACTCAATGACCCGGCCTGCGTCGCTAAGACCTTTCCTGAATTCTTCGAGGTGCTGAGTTCCTTGTAATGGCACGTTATGATGGGTTCCAATGAGCGAGCTGATTATTGCGATTGATGGGCCTGCCGCCTCGGGCAAGTCGAGCCTGGCGCGGGCTGTGGCTGACAGCTTGAATATTCCCTTTGTCTCGAGTGGCCTTTTTTACCGAGCAGCAACCCTGATCGTTCTAAACGAACAAATTGATGCACAAAGTGTGCCTGCGATTTTGGACATTTTAAAGCGGCACA
>ENA-ORXM01004355-ORXM01004355.1-marine-metagenome-genome-assembly--contig:-NODE-4355-length-12533-cov-19.276252_pt1 | contig 12533 bp, 12 predicted proteins | sample MGYA00237867_ERZ511480 | MGnify/ENA primary metagenome ERZ511480 (study PRJEB26309, sample SAMN06266103) | marine metagenome | isolation source: Algal blade | place: United Kingdom:Sidmouth, United... | reverse complement strand
GCATTTTACAATCTGAAAATACTTATCTAATCCACTCACCATCAATAACTGCTTGAATGTCTGCGGTGATTGTGGTAGAGCATAGAACTCTCCTGGATTCATTCTTGATGGTACCACAAAATCTCTGGCTCCCTCTGGCGTACTCTTGATAAGGTTAGGCGTCTCTACCTCTACAAAACCTTGATCACTTAGATACTTTCTTGTCTCTACTGCAAGCTTACTTCTGAATATCAGATTATTCTGTAATGGAGACCTCCTAAGATCAAGGTATCTATATTTCATACGGACATCTTCGCCTCCGTCTGTTTCGTCTTCTATTGTAAATGGGGGTGTCTTAGAGACATTTAAAATCGTTAACTCTGTTACATCTATCTCTATATCTCCAGTATCTCTGTTAGCGTTCTTGCTACTTCGTTCTCTTACAACACCATGAGCTTTGATGACAAACTCTCTTCCAAGCTTTCTCGCCTTCTCAGTTAACTCTGCTTTCTCATCCATATTAAATACCAACTGAGTAATCCCATATCGATCTCTAATATCCACAAATGTCAATCCTCCAAGGTCTCTACTTTTCTGCACCCATCCTGATAAAGTGATTGTCTCACCTATATGATCTGCTCTTAATTCTCCGCAATTATGTGTTCTGTACATCTTGTCTATTTAATTAGTGTGCAAAGATAGGATTAGGTATTGTTATATGGTATTTTATTTTAATGTTTCCAATATGTGTTATCTGTTGGATGAAAGGCATCCTGTGATCATGCGTTGTTATAAGTCGGCATTCACCTTGCTATCGCAAAAGACTTGAGTTTTGGTTTAGTATTTGACTTGTTTGATTTCTTTTTAGTCTTGTAAACAAATCCTATTTCAAATTCGATATTAAATAAACTTTGAAGTTGAGCTAATTTCATTAGGTTTATCGTTTTTGTTCCCCTAAATAATTGAGTCACATAACTTGGTGATGTATTTAAAAGTTGTGCAAGTTCTTTTTTACTCATATTTCTAAGTGCCATTTTGTCTTCTATTATTGATAAGAACTTAAACATCAATATTTTTGAATCGTGTTCAGCTTTATCGTCTTGGTTTGCAAATTTTAATGCATTTCTAAAGTCATTCTTCAATTTCGTATTCATATTTTGAAATTTTATCAATTATTCTTTTGATTGGCTTATTATTACCTTGGGTCTTTTTAGCTTCTAACGGCTCACAACAAACGATAATAAAGAGTTGATTATTAATTCTTTGTTCTTTACAGTAGATTCTTGCGTTTTCCTGCCCTTTAAAGAACTTCATCGCTGTTACATTCTTTGCTCTCTTGTTTATATTCTCTTTGTCATATAGTTCTGTGTTTCTTATCCCTCTAAGAATTAGTTCAGAAATGTATCTAAACTTCTTTTTATGTCTATTGTCCTTGTTTAGAAAGGTCAGCAATGATTCTGCATTTTCAATATCAATACAGATGACTTTCTTACCGTTCTCTGATTTTTGAAATATAAATGCTTTTCTCTTCACAATTAAGCTATAGGTTAATTGCAATTTAGGCTAAGTATTGAATATTTGCAAGAATTAATGAGATTATCTTCTTGTTCCTTTTTGCTGACTTATAACGATAATATATACTTTAAAGGTGGCATTAATTATAGAACAAAAAGTGGTTTTCAAATCGGTGCAGAATATTACATGACAAAGCCTCAAGAAACAAGAAATAATGTAGGCTACTTGTTCGGCTTTAATTTGGGGATTGGATTCTAAATGGTTTGTGTTATTATGTGGTCTGATCTTTATTTAAAAAACTAACTCATCACCACTATGAGTTGGTTGCCAATAAAATACAACTGTCATCCGTTTTATTTCAATATCAAAACGACTCACCAACATGGACAACAGAAGAACATTTATAAAAAAATCTGCAGCACTCACCGTAGGAGCAAGTGCAATAGCTGGTGTTATAAATCCGGTAAACTCTAAAGCATCTATTAATCCACAAGCAAATGGAATCAATATCGTAGGACCAAAAGAAGGGTATACTCCAGAAATAGGCACCCTAGTATCGATGATGAATTGGATGAGAAACACCATGCTTAGACCAGTGTATGGAATGTCACAGAAAGATCTGGATTATCTACATGATGACAATTCTAACTCTATAGGTGCTATGCTAATGCACTTAGTAGCTACAGAAAGATTCTATCAGAAAAACACTTTTGAAGGTGGAGTACATTTTGAAAAAGGTAAGAAAGAAGACAAGCTGTATGATGCAGCGTCTGACTTAGGAGATGCTGGAAGAGCTACCTTTAAAGGAAAAGAACTCGATTACTTCTTAGATAAACTAAAAGCTTGTAGAGAATTCAGCTTAAAAGAATTAGCTAAGTACGAAGATAGTTGGTTAGAAATTGTCGATACGCAATTCTGGGGAAGCCCGACTAACAATTATTGCAAGTGGTTCCATGTCGCCGAACATGAATCAAATCACAATGGACAAATAAAGTATCTAAAAAGTAGATTACATACTACTTAAGAATTATTCAAAAACTTCAGGATAATGCAATCTCAGTTTTTGTCCGAACTCTAAAGACCCTGCTGCTGTGTAATGATTAGAGTCAAAGTACAACAACTTTGCTGTATTTGATGACACTAATTCTGTTTGCTTATTAAATCCCATGACATCAAGATAAACAATGTTATTGTAGGCAAAATATTCGTTGCTATAGTATTCGTTTAAATTTGAATTTTGTTGAAATTTGTATTCTAATAAAAAGTCTTGTGCAGTTTTATTAATTGTTGCAGGATCATATTTCTTAGCGGAACCTATAATGACATCCGCAAATCGTGTGAACACCATTTTAGGTCCAACTACATATATTGGTGCATCTGTTATCTCCCGTAATTGTTTTATAAAACCGCCTAATTGTTGCCAGTTTTCACCCTTATAATCATCATGTAAAAAAATGGCGTGAGCATCCTTTAGTTTTTCTGAGCTAAGATTCCTTTCTGTCGCTTCTTGGCACTTAATATAATTTATCTGTTTCACAGAAGAAGCGCCAAAATTATAGCATGTATGTGGTGTCGATAGATAAGTGATATTATGTTTGTAGCCATTATTCCTGAGTGCATATATAAGATCTATCGCATGCGAGTTTCCTATGATGACTATTTCTTTCTGTGTTTCTCCTTTTAATAGTTTTTTATCTTTTTGGACAACCTGTCTATATTTTTTTAAACTTTCGTTCATCTCTGCACGTGAGATGTAATATGGATTATCTTGTAACTTACCGAAGCCTTCTTGATACACAACTATACCTGCCATCAAGCCTATAATCAGAAAGCCCGTTAATATTGAAATGATTAATTTATTAGAAATCGTCTTAATCTTCTTGAAAGGGACTTCAATAATTCTCCATAACAATATTCCCAAAATCAAACTACCAATAAACAAAAACACTTTATCTATTAAGGAAAGATCACGAAGGACAATTAACTTATAATAGACGATCAATGGCCAATGGACCAAATAAATAGAATAAGAAGCTCGACCAATTATTTCGGCTAACTTATTTTCTAAAATTATCTGGCTCAGTAGGTCGCTACCAGCACATATAATAAGCAGAGCACCCAGACATGGCGCTAAAGAATAGATGCCAGGCATGGGAACATATTTATCAAGGAATACCGCGGATGCAGCTATCATGACCATACCAATTAATGTAAGAAGTGCTGTGAGGCCTTTGTGCTGTTTCTCGATTGATGGCCGTAACCATATGGCTGTAGCTCCTATTCCAAACTCAAATATTCTGAAAGGGATCAGGTAAAAACATGCCTGATCATTTACAGATAAATAATACTCGGAGAAAATTAATGAAAGGACTGAAATAAGTAATATAAAAACGAAAGTCCTCTTATTAAACAACTTAACAGCGATGAATAATAAAAGTGGCCAAACTAAATAAAACTGTTCTTCCAAACCCAATGACCATGTGTGCAACAATGGTTTTAGTTCAGATCCTACATTAAAATATCCATTCTCGAAAAAGAATAAAAAATTAGATCCTGAAAATAAAGCGTAGATAGCAGATGTAGCACCTTTCTGAAAAAAGTATGGTGTCAAAATAAAGTAGCCAGCGATCAACGTAAGTAATAAAGTAACACCTAAAGCTGGGAATAGTCTCTTTATCCTTTTCTTATAAAAAGTTGCAAACGAAAAACTCCCTTCTTGAAGATCCGAATAAATATTCCTTGATATTAAAAATCCAGAAATAACTAAGAATACATCAACTCCAAGAAAGCCTCCTGGAAGAAGATAATTATCTATATGATACACAAGAACCAATAATACCGCAATAGCCCTTAGTCCATTGATTTCCATATGAAATCCATTCTTAATAGCTTTTTGCATAAGTTTCTATATTGTGGTATATATATGATGCTAAAACTCTAAAGTATGAGAATATTACTATTTACAGTTATACTGCTGACTTTAATATTTTCTTGCTCTACTAGCAAGCCTCAATTAGTAAAAGAAGATAATCAAAGACCTTTATTAGATTACATATTGTCCGATAATGTCGTTCTTCAAAAAAACCGACCAATCACTTTCTGGGGATGGGCAAATCCGAAAGAAAATATTTCTGTCGTTTTTGACGATAAAAACTATAAAGTCAAAAGTGATAAATCAGGAAAGTGGGATATTAAAATACCAGAACCAAAACACAATGGCCCATTTAATCTTAAGATTATTGCTCTTAATGATTCTCTACTAATCAGCAACATTACGATTGGAGACGTATGGGTATGTGCAGGACAATCTAACATGAGCTGGCCACTTTCTAAAACCCAAAATTATGATAGTACTAAACTGAATTGTTGCCCAAATTTTAGATATCGAAAAATAAAAAAATCAACCTCTGACCAAGCTAACGTTACACTAGATAATCAAAATAATAAAGACTGGTTACTACCTACAGAAAATAACTGCGGCTCTATATCGGGAGTTGCGTATCATTTTGCTGAACAATTAATGAACAACAGGAATGATCACTTATCGGTCTTAGATATCTCATATTCTGATAGCAGGATAGAGGGCTGGATTAAGAGTACGAAAGGCCTCAACAATCCAACAAATAAAAACTATAATAACCCTGGTGTTATTTATAATAATATGATTGCTCCAATTCAAAACTTTCCTATAAGAGGTATTATCTGGTATCAGGGTGAATCAAATAATTTAAATTCTTTGGATTCCTATAGCTATAGGAATAAACTCAGGCAATTAATTACAGATTATAAAAGCCTATGGGGAGAAGATCTAAAAGTTGTCATCATCGAATTGCCTAACTATGAGTCAATACCAATAGATGGTAATACCAACTGGGCAATACTTAGAGAATCACAAAAATCTATCAAGGATATTAACGGCGTCACTACGGTTTCAACAATTGATATAGGAGAACCTAACAACTTACACCCACCAAATAAACGGACTATAGGAAAACGGGCAGCTGAAGCGGCTATAAGCCTAATACAGAGTTCTGACAATCTAAGTTCGGGACCAACATATAGTCATCATACAATTAAAAAAAATACAATTTCAATTAACTTCAATAATCTGGGTGGTGGTTTAATGTTGCTTAAGGGTAGTAATGTACAGTTCATTGCATTAGGCAAAGACGGATCTAAAAAAACAATCGTAGGGAGAAAAGTAAAAGATCAGATTGTAGTAGATTTAGATAACATTGAAACTCTTAAAGAACTTCAGTATGCTTGGGAAAACAATCCAAAATCTCTAACAATATATAACGAAGCTGGTTACCCTGCATCTTCGTTTAGAATTAGTTTAATGTAGTTCTTCATTAAAAGCAAGATCCATTAGGAGCAAATGTATCTTCATATGCTCCACTACCATCATGTTGACTAGGCCACCTAATGAAATCCAAATCAAGACCCGCATCCATATATGGTCCTACCATTCTACATTTTAAAGCACAAATAAAATACTCGACCTGTATCAGTGATTGGCTCTGTGTTCTAAATTGTATAATAGACTTGAATCCACCTTCAGCTAATTCCCCGTTAATCATTCCATCCCAACCCAAGTCAGAATTGTTTGGCTCAAAGTCTTTTCTTTCAAAAACGATGTTTTCATCCTGATCCAAAACCTGAAATAATCTGATCTCTACTATTTGGTCATTCGTCTGAGGAAAGTGACTTTGATTAGAATCTAAAAATTCAGAAGCACCATGAACTTCAGGTGAAAAAACTGTAGGAGAGTATATACTGAACTCAGATAGATCCAATATTCCTTCTATGGCAAAAACAGTATCTTGCATATTAGTAGAGCAATCGGAGGGAAAATTAAAATTAATCTTCTCGACAACTTGTGGGTTATCTTCGCCACAAGAATAGCAAATAATACAAGCCATAAATAGTGTCAAATATTTCATGCTAATTAGTTCAGTTCTAAAATTAATGTCATAACCAAGCTACAAGTTAGGAAATGAAATCATAACAAATACGAACTAAGCATCGAGTTATATAAAACTACAATTAACATCATTAACGAGAAAAATCTATTTATTCGTACTATGTCTTGTGGCGATCTGTAGCTGTTCATCCGAAAAGAGTAATGACGGATTTGAATATAACTATCCACAAGACTGCTGTACTATTACCAATTCTAGCGGCCAAAATGTAACACCACAAGACTCTTTGTTCATAGCTACATCTTTTGTTCCTAATTCTTCAGAAAGCGGATCTAATCGTATATTTTTTTGCTCAGACTGCAAACAGCATTCCCTCCATTGATAAGCTTACGATCAAATCTCAAGAAGGAAGTGTAGTTTTCGAAAATTCTAATTTCAAGCCAAATGACCCTACTCATGGTTGGGACGGATCCATCAATGGAGAATATGTCGAGGGGCCTTACATGATGACTTACAATTTTCAAAATGCAGTTGGAGAAAATGCAGTAATTGAAGCTGTAGTTTGTTTACTAACATGCAGTGATCAAGGTGATATAATTTTTAAATATAGAGCACAAGATGGTCAGGGTGGTTTTGATGGCACACTTCGTGGTGTTGAATGTTTTTAAATATGATAAACTATAGAAGCTTTGACAAGGCTTCATCAAGGTTTGCACTATCCCAAAAAGAATAAGCACAACTTTTACAATCAAAATATGTTCCAATAGCAACTAATGACTTAATTTGTGCATCATGTTTATGAATGCTTCTCCACTTGCCTCAATAAAGGACCCCATTGCGGAGGACCTTGTCCGCTTTGAGAAGCACTTCAGACAGTCTATGAAGTCTAATGTCCCACTCTTAGACAAGATTACATACTATATCGTACAGCGTAAAGGCAAGCAAGTCAGGCCCGTATTCGTATTCTTAAGTGCCAAAATATGGGGAAATGTCAATCCATCTACATATAATGCAGCTTCTCTTATAGAATTACTTCATACAGCTACACTTGTACATGATGACGTCGTAGATGACTCTAATGAAAGAAGAGGGTTCTTCTCTATTAACGCCTTATGGAAGAACAAGATAGCCGTTCTCGTAGGTGATTACCTATTATCCAAAGGCTTGTTACTTGCACTTGATAATGACGAATTTGACATACTCAAAATCGTATCTAATGCTGTTAAGGAAATGAGTGAGGGAGAGTTACTACAGATCGAAAAAGCCAGACGCTTAGATATAGATGAAAGTGTCTACTATGATATTATAAGGCAGAAGACCGCTTCTCTCATAGCTTCGGCATGTGGTGCTGGGACTGCATCCGTAACGGATGATAAAGAAGTTATTAAAACAATGAAAAAATTCGGCGAAACAATAGGAATTTCTTTTCAGATTAAGGACGACCTTTTTGATTACGGTAGCGCTTCTATAGGTAAGCCAAGAGGTATTGATATCAAAGAAAAGAAAATGACGTTGCCACTTATATATGCCTTGTCGCAATCTGATAAAGCACAAAAAAAGCACATCATACACAGCATCAAAAAACACTCTACTAAACCCAAGGTGATCAAAGAAGTCATTCAATTTGTAAAAGATAAAGGAGGCCTTGAGTACGCCGAAGCTGCAATGCATGACTACAAAAATAAAGCACTCTCAACTCTTGAGGCCTTCCCTCCTTCTGATGCTAAAGATGCTATGAGAGATCTTGTTAATTTTGTTATTGATAGAAAGAAGTAAATTTAGTATAAAACAAATTATCTTTAACTAATGAATGTAGCAAGCTTCACTTTTAATGGCTTTTCTGAAAACACTTATGTACTCTCAGACGATAGCAAGCAATGCTGTATAATAGATCCTGGTTGCAACACTCCAGATGAAGAGTCTCAACTCATCGATTATATAGAATCCTATGGACTCACTCCAGTCAAGCTTGTCAACACACATTGCCATATAGATCACGTCTTAGGTAATAAATATATCGCTGAAAAATATAATCTGCCACTTGTATCTCATAAAGGAGAACAGATTGTGTTAGATAATATGAATAACGTAGCACGTATGTATGGCGTCGCTTATAAAGGCTCTCCTAACATTACAGAATTTCTTGATGAGGGTGACCTACTTAAGTTTGGTGATACAGAATTAGAAGTCTTATTTACACCTGGTCATTCTCCAGCATCTATTTCATTTTTTCATAGAGCATCTAATCAATTGATCGCAGGTGATGTTTTGTTCCAGGGAAGTATAGGCAGAACTGATCTTCCTGGTGGCGATCATGCTACACTTATTGCAAGTATAAAAAGCAAGCTATTACCCTTAGGTGATAATGTGAAAGTCTATTGCGGACATGGTCCATCTACCACAATAGGAACAGAAAAAGCACATAACCCTTTCCTACAATAAGATTGCTTTTATAGCCTAAGATTATAGTAAAAGATCGCAGCCTTTTTACCTTTAAAGCTTCCCTCAAGGGACATCATAAAAATTTTATCCTCTATAATATTTTGACAGTTCTCAGAAAGGTCAGTAATATAATCTACGTTTAATAACTCTCCAGAGTCAGAGATTTCTATTCTTAGCTTTACTCTCTTAAAAGTATTCTGCTCTTTAGGACATATCGAAAATGGTTCGCGAAATTCTTCATCTAACAATTTACTATATTCTATTTCTAATTCTTTAGAGTTCATAGTCTCGACAAGTAACATTGGCTCTTGTCCTAAGGTACTTTGTGCTTTTTGTAGAGTAATAGACAGATCAGGTTTGACAAGAGTTGATTGATCTGCAAAGCCTGATGATTGAATATTAATTTGCTGGTTCATGTCTGTCAATGCCATGGCAAAGTAGCCTTCCTCATTCGTAAATGCACTATCGCTTTTTGTTTCTGTAGATACAAGAGCTTTACTTATAGGAAATCCTCCTTGATCATAGACATGTCCTTTTATTACTTGTTGTGATAACGGTGGCACACCATCTACTGCATTTATTTTTCGCTTGGTCCTTGATACATATCGGGTAGGAGCAGACGTTTCTTCAGCAAGCTTTTCGGGTTCTTCTGAGAAGCTAAGTTGGTCAGCATCATTATCTTTAGTTGCTCTTTTCTTATACTTTTTAGTTACTGGCTTATATGCAGCTTTGTCTTGCTGAGAGTCTACAGTCCTTGCTTCCGCTTTCGTCTTGGCCAGTATTGGTTGTTGTTCATCATCTGTAATTTCTGCATCTCGAATCAGTTCTTTCTGAGTTGATTTGATTTCTTCATTCACAATATTATCGTTTACTTCCTGACGTCCTGTGAGGGTTCCTGATCCCATTGTCTCATCTGACTCTGCTTCTGCTACAAAACCCGTTTTTTCATTATCTATATTCTGAACTATCAAAAAAGAAAAGCCCAAAAGCAGTACAACACTTGCAGCAACTGCCAGTGGCTTATACCATGACAAGCGCCTTACTTTAGTTGACTCGCTTAGATTATATCTTGTGCTTTTGTCCACATCATTATCATAGATGCCTTCTATAGCATCCGCAAGAAAAGGATCGTCGAGACTCGCTCGCTCAAGCGTCCACCTTTCCTTGTCTGTGATCGTACCACTGATAAGCTTCTTTAATAATATGTTGTAATCTTTATTATGATGCATTTTTCTCAATACATTTTTTGAGCATTCGGCGTCCATTTTGGATCTTTGATCTTATGGTAGACCACTTAATATTATTACTATCTGCAATTTCTTGATAACTCATTTTGTCAAAATAAAATGCCTTGATAATATACTTTTGTTTAGTGCTCAGTTTTTCTATACAATTATGTAAAGTCTTTTCCTTCTCGTTATCTACACTATCAGGATGGAATACTTGCTCAGAATACATAATCTCAGCAACTTCTTTTTTGTCTAATCGCCTGTTTTTCTTTCGTAGGACGTCAAAACAGTAATTCTTAGTCACCACATACAGCCACGGCTTGAAGTTATCAATTTTATGAGACAACAATTTCTTAGCTACTAACTCATAGACATTCATCATTCCATCTTGAGCATCAGTAGTGTTTTTCATATACTTCAGGCATGTACCGTATACCATAGGCATATAGGGCTCATACAGTTGAGCGATATCATCTTGCTCATTAGATTCCTGATATCTCGCGATAAGCTCTTGTTCTGATATGTCTGATGACGCTTTCAACTGATAACGAATCTCCGAAAAATATAATTGATATCAATTATGTAATCCTACTTATTGCGACATCCTATAGGTGAAATACACATTGAGTTCTATTTCAATTTAAAATAAAGCAAAAATTATGAAAGCACTATTCCTATCTATATTCTTACTTTTTTCCTTCTTTCTTCTTCAATCTAATAGCGCTTCAGTTCAGATACAAGGAACCGTAGTTGATAATGATAACATACCACTTGTCGGTGCAAATATTCAAGTCATAGAGACATCTATAAGCACAATAACAGACATAGATGGCACTTTCAAAATTGATATGCCAGTAAGCAAGAAAGCTCTCTTCATTTCATACTCAGGTTATCAACCAAAAGAAGTAAACGTATTTAAAAGTGAATTACTCATCGTATTAGAAAAAAACCAATTACTCCCAGATGTAATTTTATCCGATGAATACAATAAAGAGCCCAGTGGCTATATAACAGGATCATCTACAAAAGATAAATCAATCGTTGCTGCTTTCCGTAGTATGGAGCGGACCTCAACATCCAGCACTTTAGATACGCCTATGGCGGAATATAAAAGCTTCTCAGAACATGTATCTATAAATCTCCCATCTGCTGGTCAGATGACCGCAGGAGAATGGAATGACCTTAATAACTGGGAAGATTGGAATAACTTAATAAATGAAGGTGAGTATAAGTCTATGAGTCGATACTGGGGTATTTATCCAGATGAGAGATACTCTGTCTTCATAACAAATAAAGAAAACTATCCTATTGTAAATGCACAAGTAGATCTAATAAGTAAAAGCAACAATATCATCTGGACCACCATGACAGACAATACAGGTAAGGCAGAGTTGTGGAATAGTATTTCTGAAGACAAGCAAAAAGTCGACAAAATTAGAATATCAAAAAATGGCTTAACTAAAAACATCATAAAACCAGTAGCGATAGACCAAGGCACTAATCACATTAATACAGACCTTCCGTGTGTTGTAGATAGATCTGTAGATATCGCTTTCATAGTCGATGCGACTGGATCAATGGGTGACGAAATTAATTTTCTTAAATCAGAGCTGACTGACATCTTTGATAGACTAGCAGAATCGAATTACAAAACCAATTATCGTACAGCTTCTGTCTTCTACAAAGATCACAACGAAGATTATCTTACAACTATTTCAGGATTATCGGATGACATCAGCAAGACTAATGATTTTATAAAAACAAAATCTGCTGGAGGTGGTGGCGATACAGAAGAAGCTGTAGAAGAAGGCATCCAAGAAGCTTTAGCATTAGATTGGAATTCTAATGCTACTGCTCGATTAGCATTTCTCATATTAGATGCAGCACCACACCATACTCCTGAGATAATAGAGAAGTTACAACTGCAGGTAACTGAAGCAGCTCAAAGAGGTATCAAGCTTATTCCCATTACTGCAAGTGGCATAGATAGGCAAGGAGAGTTTCTTATGAAATATCTTTCTATAATTACAAATGGAACTTATGTATTTATAACTGATGATAGTGGGATCGGGGGTAGTCATCTTAAGCCATTAGTAGATAACTACGAGGTAGAAAAATTAAATGATCTTATCTTCCGATTAATACAGAATTATGGCAATGTAGAATCATGTCAAAACACTAAACGCAATGACGATAACATTAACGTAAATATCTTCCCTAACCCCGCTAGCGAATATATCAATGTAGAATTAAGTAATAATGCAGACAGAATTATCCTTCGGTCATCATCTGGAAAGATTGTATTGCAAGTCCAAGAACCTAAAAAAGGGATTAATAAAATCGGATTAGATAATCTCGTCGGTGGCTTATATACCGTTCAAGCAGAAAGTGGGAATAAGATTATATTCTCTAAATCTGTCATTATTATCAACTAATACGAAAAAGA
>ENA-ORXM01004353-ORXM01004353.1-marine-metagenome-genome-assembly--contig:-NODE-4353-length-12535-cov-3.322203_pt1 | contig 12535 bp, 9 predicted proteins | sample MGYA00237867_ERZ511480 | MGnify/ENA primary metagenome ERZ511480 (study PRJEB26309, sample SAMN06266103) | marine metagenome | isolation source: Algal blade | place: United Kingdom:Sidmouth, United... | reverse complement strand
ATGCCGGCGACGTGTTCCACCGTGAACTCGTGGATCCAGATGCGTTCCGCCCCCTGGCGGCGGATCTCGAAGGGGTGCTCCGCGACCACCCGCAGACCCATGTTCTCGATCACCGGGATGACGTCCGACAGGGAGGCGGGTTCGCGGCGCACGAACAGCTTGAAGTTGATCGTGCCGGTGTCGCTGATGATGTGCCGGTAGAAGCTCATGACCGGCGCATCGTCCGTCACGTGCGACTCGATGAAGGCGACGTCGGCGGCGGCTGCGCGCGCCGAATAGTCCTCGCGGTAGGCGGGCGGGAAGGCCTCGCCGTAGCGCGCGGCGAGCTCGATCGCGCTGGCTTCGTCGTGGCGTTCGCGCAGGCTACGCTCGAGCCGGTCACTCCAGGTGACCGATGCGCGGCGCACGCGACGTTCGATGTCGGGCCAGTCGATCTCGCGAGCGAGCGGCGGGTTCTTGCGAATCACGAAATGCAGGCGCGCGAGTTCCGATGCCGACGAGAAGCGCACGTCGAAGCTCGCGCTCTCGCCGTCGACGTGGTTGGTGAGGATGCGCTCGATGTCCAGCCGCAGCTGACGGCTGTAGCCGTCACGCGGGATGAAGACCAGGCAGTTGCAGAAGCGACCGAGCGGATCGACCGAGCTGAACAGGCGCACCTGACGGCGCTCGTGCAGATCGACGATACCGCGGGTCATCTCGAGCAGACGCGGGCTGCGCGTCTGCAGCAGCATCTCGCGGGGCAGCGCGCGAAGGGTGGCCGCGAGCGCCTTGCCGTCATGGGAATCGGGATCGGTGCCGGAACGGCCGATGACCCGCTCGATACGTCCGCGGAGCCACGGAATCTGACTCACCGCCTCGTTCTGCAGTCCCGAGACGAACAATCCGAGTATGCACTCCACCGACGTGACCACGCCGTCCGGATCGCGCTCGGCGACGAGCACCAGATCGGCCGGCTCGTCGCGCAGGAGCGGCGAGGTGCGTGCCGCCTTGCACACGATGACGCCCTCGTGCTCGTCCGTGAACATCGCCGACACGTCTGCGGCCAGGAGATCCTCGATCGACCAGGCGGTCTCGCCGATGGCCGGATCGAGCACGCCGAGCGGCGTATCGATCGTCGCGCCCGCCGTCGTGATGCCGTCGGCACCGGCACCCGTCCCGGCCGACAGACGTATCCGACCCGCACCGAGGCAGAGGAACTGGCGCTCGTCCAGCCAGCGCACGAAGTCCGCCTGATCGGCGTTCTGCAGGGTCTCCGCCAGTGCCGCCAGTCGCTCGAGCATGGCCGGCCCGTCGCGCTCGACGACACCGAGCATCTCGAACACGCGCTCGATCAGCGCCTCCAGCGCCGCATGGACCGAGCGCTCCACGCAGTCGATCTCGATGTGGATGAACGACTCCGCCTCGCCGTCGCCGTCGCCGACGGGCTCGACGCTCTGTATGCGGCCGCCCGTGTCGCGACGCAGGGCGAGAATCGGGTGGATGATCGTATGCACCCCGTGCCCGTCGGCGACGAGTGCGCCGCGCAGCGAGGACACCAGCCAGGCGCGATCCGGACAGGCGAGTTGCAGCACCGTGTGCGAGGAATGCCAGCCATCGAGTTCGAAGGCGGGGTTGCGGACGCTGCGCGCGAAGGGGGCCCCGCCGCGCTCGTCGGCGAGGCGCCAGTGGGCGAGCGCGGCGCCGGCCAGATCGTCGTCGGCGGTGGATCCGACACCGCCGTCATCGTACGAAAGATGCTCGAGCCAGAGCGCGATGAACCGCTCCAGAAGCGGGCGGCGGTCGCCTCCGGTACCACGAGGCAGCGCGGCCAGAACGGCTCCGAGCCGCTCCTCCCGACTGCGGGCGGTGGCGGGTTCGGAGTGCTCGGAGGGGGGCATCGGCGCGCTCTTGTTCGTCGGTGGCCGGGAGGGTAACACCCGAAGGTTTGCCGCTGTCGCGTGACCACCCTCCGGCTCGGCAACCGCCGCCCGTCGAGCGAAATCGTGCACCGCGGTCGTTGCGATCCCTGCCGCCGCTCCGGCAGAATCGTTCGCGTCGTCGCCTGCGGGCGTCCCCGAACCACTTGCCCATGACGCCACGTTTCTCGCGCCCGTCTTCGCTCCGGCCGACGTCGCTCCGTCTGCCGTCGCTCGGCCGCGGCGTCGCCGTCGCGCTCGTGTCTCTGGCCGTCGCCTGCACCACCGTGCAGACCACCAGACCCGGACTGATCGGCGTCGAGCGCAAGCAACGCATGTCGACGCTCGTCTCTGCCGCCGAACTCGAGCAGGGGGCGGCCACCGCCTACGCGCAGGTCATCGCGACGGCCCATCAGAAGGGTGCGCTCAACCGCGACAAGGCGCAGCTCGCCATGCTCAGAGGCATCGCCCTGCGCATCATCCCCGAGGTCACCGCCTTTCGCCCGGACGCGGTCGGCTGGGACTGGAAGGTCAACCTGATCGAGTCGGACGAGTTGAACGCCTGGGCGATGCCGGGCGGCAAGATCGCGTTCTACAGCGGCATCATCGACGGGCTGGCGTTGAACGAGGACGAGATCGCCGCGATCATGGGTCACGAGATCGCCCATGCGCTGCGTGAGCACTCGCGCGAGCGTGCCTCCGAGCAGGCGACCGCAAGCCTGTTCATCGGGCTCGGCGGGGCACTCCTCGGCGTCGGCGGTAACGCCTCGCAGGCCGCTCAGCTCGCCTACAACACGACCTTCGGGCTCAAGCACAGCCGCTCTCACGAGACGGAGGCCGATCGCATCGGCGTCGAACTCGCCGCGCGGGCGGGCTACGACCCGACGGCCGCCATCTCGGTGTGGGAGAAGATGGCGAGGGCGACCGGTGGCAAGAGCGGCCCCGAGTTCCTCTCCACCCACCCTTCCAACGAGACCCGCATCGAGGACCTTCGGGTGTACTCGGCGAAGGTCATGCCGCTGTACCGCGATCGTTCCTGAGCCTGCGATCAGTCGTCGGTCCGGCGACGCTCGGCGACCGTGAAAGCGTCGAGCGCCGCGTCGAAGTCGTGACGCTCGATCGCGAGCACCGGCACGGCCGATTCGCCTGAGTCGACGACATCGATGACGTTGAACGAGTTCGGCCGCGCGTGCCGGAGGCGGCGCGACAAGGCGGTGCCCGCGTTCAGGACCCAGAGTTCGCCACCGTTCGAGACGCTGTCGGGCTCGTCGACGCGCCGGCCGCCGCCCTGTCGCCCGACGGGCGGTCCCTCGCCCGCCCGGCGCAGGAAGGCGCGATGCTCGTGGCCACTCATGACCAGCCGCACGCCCGCGCGTCGCCAGTGCCCGAGGGTCGCGCGATCCTCGATCGGGCTGCCGTCGGCTCGCGTCGTACCGAGCGGGTGGTGGGCCACCACGATGGTGACGTTGGCCGGCGGCGCGGCCCGCGCGATCGCGGCGACCCGCAGCCTCAGCGCGCGGGTCACGCGCCCGTCGGCGTGGCGTTCGCGACGTACCGAGTTGACCGTCACCAGGCGCAGGTCCCCGTGCTCGAGCAGCGCCGTGCCGGTCGATCCGAACGCCGCCCGGTAGCGACGGAACGGCCACAGCGCCCGGGCCACGGGGTTGAGCAGCGGGATGTCGTGATTGCCGGGCACCACCACGTGGCGTCCCGGCAGCGAGGTGACGAATCGGCGTGCCGCGGCGAATTCGTGTCGCCGAGCGCGTTGGGTGAGGTCGCCGCTGACCACGACGATGTCCGGCGCGAGCGCGCGGACCGCCCGCTCCAGCGCGGCGAGCACGGCGGGCGACTCGGTCCCGAAATGCAGGTCCGACAGGTGCACGATCCGGCTCACGCCGCCTGCCCTCGGGCGGCCCGCCGGTCGGTAACGGCGAGCTCGTCACCCGCTTCGTCCGGCCGCGGAGGACGCAGCAGGTTCAAGGGGCGCGACTCGATCGACAGACACAGGGGAAGCTGCTCGCGTACCAGCTCGCCGTCGAGGGCGACCGTGATGCGACGGGCGCGACGGCGCGGCACGTCGATGTCCATGGATTCGAACAGGAAGCTCTCCAGCTCGCGCGTCTCGTGCAGCTCGCCCCGTCCGCCGCGCAGGATCATGGCGAGCAGGGTGAGTCGCCCGACCGGGTGCAGGAGCAGGGCGGCCAGCTCGTCGGCACTTTCGCCCGGCACGTCGCGCACGCCGACCAGGTCCAGCTGCAACGCGTTGTTGGCGATGATGAAGGTCGTGGCGCTCGTGCGCCGCTCGACGCCCAGGTGCCGGATCAGGAGCTCGAGCGGGCGATGGACGCGCAGCGCGCTCGCGGCGGCGGCGATGGCCGTCACGCCGCGACGCCGACCGAAGCGGCGCGCGTAGCTCTCGCGCTCCGACAGCAGCCGCGCGTACAGCCCGATGCTCGCGTTCACCAGGAAGCGTCGCTGGTTCAGCCGGGCGATACGGATCGGCCGCGGCGTACCGTGTACCAGCAGCTCGAGTGCCGCGTCCAGCGTGTCCGGTATGCGGTGTGCCCGAGCGACGAAGTTGTAGGTGCCCGCCGGAATCACGCCGAGCGGCAGGTCGTGCTCCAGCGCGGCGCGCGCGACGAGGTTGACCGTGCCGTCTCCGCCGATCGCCACGAGCGGGCAGCCGCGACGCCCTGCGGCCGCGGCGGCCGCCGTGATCGCGCCGCGCAGCGACTCGCCGTCACGGGAGCCGATGATCTCGTGTTCGACGTCGCGACGGTCCAGCCCCGCGACGACCTCTTCCTGCAGGCGTGCCGCGTCCGCGCTGCCTGAGCTGATGTTGTGGAACAGCACGAGAGAGGAGCGAGGCACGATCCTCGGAGTGTACCGCCGCCGCCGCCGCCGCCCCTCCGCTTCCCTTGGATTCCCCGGGGTTCCCTGGGCTGCCTTGGGCTGCCCTGGGCTGCCCGTTCGCGGCACACGCGGTTCGGGCTCGTTCGACACCGTCAGGGGCGGCGAGAGCGCAGCGGCAACCACACGACGAACCAGGCCACGATCGCACCGCCGACTGCTCCACCGAGATGCCCCCAGAACGAGATGCCGGGGAAGAACAGCGGGATGGCGAGGTTCATGATGACCAGGCCGAAGGTCGGGTGACGGCGCACGTCGCCCCCTTGCGCCGCGATCGACACGGCGAAGGCGGCGGCGACGCCCATCACGATGCCCGAGGCCCCCAGCGTCGGCTGCGCGTAGTCGAAGGCGAGCACCGCCAGAGCGCCGCCCAGCAGGGAGCCCGCGGCGACCATGAGAAATCGCGGCGTGCCGATGCCTCGCTCGAGCGGCCCGCCGAGCGCGTAGAGCATGAAGCCGTTGAGGCCGATGTGCAGCAGGTCCCCGTGCAGGAAGCCCGAGGTGGCGAGTCGCCACCATTCGCCACTCGCCACCGCCGGCCCGAAGAGCAGGAAGCTCCGCGTCAGCGCGCCCCCGGTCGCCTGCTGACCGACGAAGCCGATCACGGCGAGGGCGATCAGCGCGTACATGGCCGGGGTTCCGGCGGCGAGGGCGGGAAGGCGCATCAGCCGTCCACGCCGAACCGCTTGCCGATCGAGCGCAGTTCATCGCCTTCGAGGCGAGCGCCGGTCCGCGTCACGAGTCGAGTGGCCGCCGCGCCAGCGAGCTCACCACAGCGAACGAAGTCCATGCCGTGTGTCAGCCCGTGCAGGAAGCTGCCCGCGTAGACGTCCCCGGCACCGTTGGCGTTTACCGGCGTGACCTGCTCGGCGGCGATCTCGACCGCGCGTTCCCCGTCGAACAGCACCGCGCCCTTCGCACCGCGGGTGATCGCGAACCGACGCGCCAGTCCCTTCAAGGCCTCGACGCTCTGCTCGATGCCGTCGGTGTCGAACATCACCCGCGCCTCCTCCTCGTTGGCGAAGACCATGTCGAGACCGCCCTCCGCGATCTCGCGAAGCGCATCCCCGAAGAATTTCACCATGTTGACGTCGGAGAGCGTGAGGGCGATCGGCACGCCGGTCGCGCGAGCGAGCTTCGCCGCACGGACGCCGGCGGCGCGGGCCTCTATCTCGGGCGCGAGATAGCCCTCGATGTAGACGTGGGCCGAGTCCGCGATGGCCTGCTCGTCGAGCGCGGCAGGCGTGATCTCGCGGGTCACGCCGAGAAAGGTGTTCATGCTGCGCTCGGCGTCGGGCGTGATCAGGATGATGCACTTGCCGGTCACGCCATCGCCGAGCGGACCGGCGTCGAGGTTGGTCGCCACACCGTTCGCGTGCAGGTCGTCGAGGAAGTAGCGGCCGGTCTCGTCCCCGGACACGCGGCAGGAGTAGAACGCGTCGCTGCCGAGCTGGGCCGCGGCGACGACGGTGTTCGCCGCCGAGCCGCCACCGCAGCGCGCCACCGGAAGGTCCGCAAGCTTCTCGAGCAGCTCGTGGTGACGCGCCTCCTCGATCAGCGTCATCAGGCTCTTGTCGACACCGAGCTCGGCGAGCATCGACTCGGGGATCTCGTACTCGAGATCGACGAGGGCGTTGCCGACGCCGTACACGTGATAACGGGACATGGAAGGTCTCGGTTCGGCCTGGCGGACGCCGGGCAGGGGGGGCGGGCGCACATTATGTACGCTGGATCGCCGGTCAACCCTCTACAATGCCGGGTTTTCCGTTCGGGCGGAGCCCCATACCCATGCGTACTCACCCCTGCGGGGCTGTCACGACCGCCGAGCTCGGCGACGAAGTCACCTTCTGCGGCTGGGCCCATCGCCGCCGGGACCACGGGGGAGTGATCTTCATCGACCTCCGTGACCACACCGGTCTCGTGCAGGTGGTCTTCGACCCGGACCGTGCCGAGACCTTCGCGCGTGCCGAGGACGTCCGGAACGAGTTCGTCCTCCGCATCACCGGACGGGTGCGCGCCAGGCCTGCGGGCACGGTGAACCCGGACATGCGTACCGGCGAGATCGAGGTGCTCGGGCACGAACTCGAGATCCTGAACCGGGCGGCCACCCCGCCGTTCCAGCTCGACGATGCCAACGTCTCGGAGGAGAACCGTCTTCGCTTCCGCTACATCGACCTGCGCCGTCCCGAGATGCAGGAGAGGCTTCGCCTGCGAGCGCGCGTCGTCGGTGCGCTGAGGCGCCGCCTCGACGCCGACGGCTTCATCGAGGTCGACACCCCGATGCTCACCCGCGCGACCCCCGAGGGCGCGCGCGACTACCTCGTCCCCAGCCGAACCCACCCGGGCGAGTTCTTCGCGCTGCCGCAATCCCCCCAGTTGTTCAAGCAGCTCCTGATGATGGGGGGCATCGACCGCTACTATCAGGTCGCTCGCTGCTTTCGCGACGAGGACCTGCGCGCCGATCGGCAGCCGGAGTTCACGCAGCTCGACATCGAGATGAGCTTCGTCGACGAGGACACGATCACGACCACCATGGAAGCGATGATGCGCGACCTCTTCAAGGAGGTGCTGGACGTCTCGCTGACCGACACCTTCCCGCGCATGAGCTACGCCGACGCCATGCAGCGCTACGGCTCGGACAAGCCGGACCTGCGCATTCCTCTCGAGCTGGTGGAACTCTCCGATGTGGTCGCGGGCGTGGACTTCAAGGTGTTTGCCGAGCCCGCCAGGAGCGCGAAGGGGCGCGTTGCCGCCTTGCGCGTGCCGGGCGGCAACGCGCTGTCCAGAAAGGAGATCGACGTCTACACCGAATTCGTCGGTCGCTACGGTGCGAAGGGCCTGGCCTACATCAAGTGCAACGATGTCGCGGCGGGCCCCGAAGGCCTGCAGTCGCCGATCGTCAAGTTCTTCCCGGCCGAGGTGCTCGCGACGATCATCGAACGCACCGGTGCCGTCGACGGCGACCTGATCTTCTTCGGCGCCGACAGGGCATCCGTGGTCGAGGCCGCCCTCGGCGCGCTGCGCGTGCAGATCGGGCAGGACCGCGGCATGGTCGAGGACGGCTGGCGCCCCCTGTGGGTCGTCGACTTCCCGATGGAAACTGCACGGCCTGGGGGTGCAACGTCACGCCGGCTGCCGCGGCTGCCGCCAGTACCGGGGCCGTGTCCGGTGCAGAGGGGTCATTGCTCATTCTGTTCACTCGCGAGTGATCGGGCGGCGCTTCATGGTACGCGGGGGTACACGAACGATAAAGGGCCTCTGTCCCATGCGTCGAGTTGCGACAACGGAGCCGAATCGCGGCATCGAGCACGCGACGAAATCGAGTGCTTCGCGCGGATACTCGCTGCCCGGCAGCGAGGACTCGATCGTCGTCATGTCATCGCGGGCAGCGCTCGCCATGCCGAAACCACCCTCGCAAGGCTTCGACCACGCGCCGAACATCGGGGAAAGGAGACTCTCATGCGCGGATATCGGCGGCTGCAGATGGCAGCGCGAGAGCCTCTGGTCGCCCACGCCCGCCACGTCGTCGATGGGCACGCCTGACGCCCGCAGGTCGGGTATGTCGCGTCGGACGGGGCGCTCGGCGAGTTCCCTGTCTTCGCCCAGACCGGCGGCGGTATGCAGCTCTCCACGCCACAGCGTCTGCAAGAGCGTGGACAGCCGCTTCGCTGGCGCTTTGGTCGCTCGACCGGCGAACAGGCCGATCAGCATTTCCATGAAGTGCCTTCAAGCCCTCCCGGCACGGGCCGTTCCGCGAGCGGCGCGGCCTGAAAGCGGCGATTGCCGCGTCGCACCCGTGGAGCATGGACGCGGCGCCGCTGTCGCTGACCTTGAAGCGTCGACATCACGGCGTGTCGCGGCGGCGGGCGCGTCACGGAGGCCGGGGCAGCACCTCAGGTGGGCGCGGTCACCAGAGTGGCGCGACCGACAGCGGTCGGCGGAAGAGGCTCGGCATGACCTCCGGTGCGCGGGCGCGAACCACACCCTCGTCCATCTGCGGCGGCAGACCCGACAGCCATCTCACGATACGCTGACGGGCACGCGGATGAGAGAGGATCCGGGAGTGCGAGCGTCCGCCGAGTTCGGTCAGCTCGGTCACGCCAGGCAGCCGGCGCAGCGCGCGGCTGCTGCCGATCGGCACGACGGGGTCGTCGCCACTGTGCACGATTCGTATGTCGACGTCCTCGCCGGACGGCAGCAACGCACCGTTGTCGATCGCCCGGTGGTCCAGACCGTACTCGCGGTTCACCTGATCGATCAGCGCGTCGAATACGGACGGATGCACGCCGATCGCGAGCGTGCGCTCGCGTAGCAAGGGGTAGATATCGACGAGGGGGGCGATGAAGAACAGACGCTTCACGCGGTTCCCGCAGGCGTGCAGCACGGCCGATGCACCGATCGAATGCGCCACGCCGGCGACGATCTCGTGGCCGGCGCTTTCCAGGTCCTCGCTCACCGCCCGGCACGCACGGATCAGCAGCGGCAGATTCGCGTCGGCTCCGCCGCTCCTGCCGTGGCGGTAGTGATCGAAGGCGACCGCACGATGGCCGGTGGCCACGGCGGCGTCCATCAGCGAGCGCATCTGCGCGGCGCGTCCGGACCAGCCGTGGGCGAACAGGACGACCGGCCCTTCGCCACGCTCGTACAGCGCGATCGGTCCGTCGGGTGTATGAAGGTAGCGATCCGGCTCGGGCCCGCGGTTGCCCCTGCCCACGGGCGCGTCCGGTCGGCTCATCAACCGTCTCAGCAGCGTCGTCGTCGAACCGGGTGCGAGTGCGTGGCTCGCGCGGCTGATCGGGCGCACGAGCCGGCGCGTCGCGAGGGCGCACCGTCCCGGCGCACAGAAGTAGATGCGGTGTGACATGTTTTCGCTATCGTCCCCGTGTCGAATGCCGTGGTGTGAGGCACGCTACGGTTCGACGTCGAGACTGACAACTGGCCCATGAGCCGACATCCCGCACCGGCCGCTCCGCGTCAGGTCGGCACCGCCGGTGCGGCGATCGCGAGAGAGACTCCGACGATCATGCCGCCACGGCCTGAGAAGGAGCAAGGCGGCACCGCCGACGACGTAGCCACCGCATCGATGGAACAGGCTCGCCAGGAAGACGAGCCCCTCGTGCGCACGCTCGAGCAGCACGATCGATGACGAGGTGCAGACGACGGACAGTAGCGCCCATGCGGCAGCGCGACGCGCGTCTCGTTCCCCTGCGCGCCCACGCTCGTGACGGCAGAGGAACACCGACGCGCTCAGGCACGACAGCCGCACGCCGAACGCCAGCAGATCCGGCACGACCGCGCCGAAGAGCACGACACCGACGACCGGCACCACCACGACGTTCAGCGAGCCCGGCGATTCGATCATCACCGCGTCGCCGACGGCGTGCATCGCCCGGAAGTAGCACGTCAGCGCCGCCACCTCGAGTAGACCGGCGCCGATGGTGACCGGCACGGCGGCACCCGGCGACCACACCACCGTCCCGGTCGCAGCGACGAGCAGGTAGAGGCCGAAGCCTGCTCGAGGGTGCGCCGCGTCGAGAACGCGGGATGGAGATCCGACGTCGGGTAGCGGGTTCCGCGCCGAAGGAACCGGACTTCCAGATCGGTCAGCCGGAAGGTCTCCGCCACGTAGCGTTCGATCAGCGCGCGGTCGAGTCCGTTCCGGCGGGTGTAGACGTCGATGCTGACGAACCCTCGTGCCGGAAAGGCATGGACGCTGACGTGACTTTCGGTGATGACTGGCCGATGCGCCAGTTCCGGATCGCGGATCAGTCGCTCGGCGCGTCGCGCCGACGGGCGACGTGGACGCACTCGGTCCGCGTGCGTACCCCCAGTTCCCGAAACAGACCGGTGAGGTGAAACTTGACCGTCGACAGACTCACGCCCAGCACGTCGGCGATCTGCTTGTTGCTCAGCCCCCGCTCCATGAACCCGAGAATCTCGCGCTGACGCTCGGTCAGCGGAACGTACTGCTCGCCCTCCAGCGGACTCGACACCGACTCGACTCGTTCGCGCAGGTGTTCGGGCAGGTAGGAGCGGCCGGCCAGCACGGTCTCGATCGCGCGAAGCATCAGCGGCGGCGCGAGCGACTTGGGAAAGAACCCCGCCGCGCCGGCCGCCATCGCTGCGGCGATCTGACGGTGGTTCTCCTCGGCCGACACCACCATCGTGCGCACGGTCAGTTCCCGGTGGCGAAGCGCCTTCAGCAGATCGACGCCGCTGATGGAAGGCATCGCCATGTCCAGCAGCATCAGGTCATAGCGTTCGCCGGATTCGAACCGGCTCAACGCCTGACAGCCGCTGTCGCATTCGACGACGGTGACGGGACGGTCCAGCAGGCCGATGATGGCGGCGAGCCCCGCCGTGAACAGCTTGTGGTCGTCCACGATGAGGATGTCGAGCGAGTTCGGCATGCGGGAACCTCTGTACTGCAAGCGACGGCCTGTACTAGCACGCGTGTCGACGGCGTCGCGAGAATCTGGACCTATGGCCAGTCGGCATCCGTCCCGACAAGCCCCGATCTGTTTCGCAGCTGCCGCTCCATCGCCCGCCGCAGCGTCGGCGGGTCGATCGGCTTGTGCAGGACCTCCAGCAGCGCGCTGTCGGCGTCCCGTAGGCGGGCCGGGTCGGAGTCGCCCGTGACCAGCACGGCCGGGATGGCGTCATCGTACTCGTCACGCAGTCGCTTCACCGCGTCGATGCCGGTCGCGTGCTCGCGGAGTCGGTAGTCGGCGATGATCAGATCCGGCGGACGGCGGACACGTTCGAGCGCGTCCGTCAGCGACGAGGCAAGCGTCGCGCGGCAGGACCACTGATCGAGCACGCGCCCCATGCCCTCGAGGATGTCCGGCTCGTCGTCGATGACCAGTACCTCCAGTCCGCTCAGATCGAAGGTGGCGCCACTGGCCGTCTCCTCGCGGGCGATCTTGCGCGGATCCCCGTACGGCACGCAGACGGTGAACACCGACCCCTCGCCGACCCGCGACTGCAGTGTCAGCTCGGTGCCCATCAGGTCGCAGAGACGGCGCACGATCGCGAGCCCCAGACCCAGACCCTTGCGCCGATCGCGCTCGGGGTTCTCGAGCTGGTGATACTCGGAGAACACGTTCTCGAGCTCCTCGGGCGGGATGCCCCGTCCGGTGTCGTGCACCGCCACGCACAGCCGTCCCGGCCGCGAATGCTCGAGCCGCACGCGCACCCCGCCTTCCTCGGTGTACTTGACGGCGTTGCCGATCAGGTTGCGAAGGACGGGCTCGAGCAGGCCGAGGTCGACGAAGGCCACGTCGACGGCGTCGGGTGGCAGTTCCAGATACAGGCCGCGCCCTTCCGTCTCCGCCCGGAACTCGTCGGCGAGTCGTCCGAACAGTGCGTCGAGCCGTACGTGGCGGGGCTCGCACCTGACCACCTCGGCATCCAGCTGAGACAGATCCAGCAACCCGTGGAACAGGCCGCCCAGCGCCTCGGTGGATTCGCGCATCTTGGCCAGCAGCTGCGCGGCCTCCGGCGTTCTCGCGTGAGGCTCCAGGGCATAGGTGAAGAGCGTCAGGGCGTGCACCGGCTGGCGAAGATCGTGACTGGCGGCCGCGAGGAAGCGGCTCTTGGCGTTCATCGCCGCCTCGGCCCTGTCGCGCTGCGCCCGCACGTCGTCGAGCAGCGACTGGTTGACCAGGCGCAGTTCGATCTGCGTGGTCAGCGATTGCAGGTTGCGTCGTCCGAGCATCAACATCAGCACG
>ENA-ORXM01004349-ORXM01004349.1-marine-metagenome-genome-assembly--contig:-NODE-4349-length-12544-cov-6.659341_pt1 | contig 12544 bp, 9 predicted proteins | sample MGYA00237867_ERZ511480 | MGnify/ENA primary metagenome ERZ511480 (study PRJEB26309, sample SAMN06266103) | marine metagenome | isolation source: Algal blade | place: United Kingdom:Sidmouth, United... | reverse complement strand
GTGTTCAAGCAGGCACGAAAGCGGCGGCGGACGAAGAAATCGCTGTGGGAGAAGATGAGGTCGGCGATGGAGCTGTTCCGCATTCCGGACTGGGAAACGATGATGGCACTGATGATCGACCCGGACACGGTAGATATAAAACTCGACCCGGAAACTGGATAATCATAGAAGTAATCCGCTCACCCTCGGCCCACCTTAAAAGGAAAACCCTCGCTCGATCCTTCATGCTTGTCCTGACCGGCCATCGGATAGCCGCAGTGGGTCCGTGCCTGCAATGAAACCACGGCGGTTAGCCGCTGAATGACTCAGCTCGCCGGGAACTGCTGATCTCCAATGAACCGCCTTGTACTTTGGGACAGAGGGCAACCGGCACCTATCTAAGCCGCAGACAGCACGGGCGCGATCATGTATTCATTCAGATACACGTTGCATCGCGTGGAGACGGATCGAGATTGCCATAAGGACGAAATGGCAACGGGTCCAACATTTCTTCAGTCCAGTGGGCACGTAGAGTAGGGCTGTCGGCAGACGCTCGGTAGATCTTTGCGTCGAACCCGGTTATGATCCGTGTCAGCCGTCATCTCGCGTCTTCGCTCCATATGCGATCATCTTGCCCGCTACCCACTGTGGTGTGGAACGTAGCTCCGCAGTTTCCGAGCTACCAGAATGGTCTCGATGGCTCGAGTGAAAATGCACACAGCCGCGGCCCGCTCGTAGAGCGAAGGACGAGAAACACGGGAATGCACCGCTGCCAGTGATCTTGGCCCCTGCACTTTTTATGGACACGATAGCTGTCCAGCAACAGCCTCCATGCATGTACCAAGCGTGCAGGTCATCTCAGCATCAGTCTGTTTAACCGATAGTCATCAAAGGAGTTAAAGGATGGTGCACGACTCTAGTTTCCCCGACGGAATGCTTGTTCGCGCGGACTGCACGAAATATATAAGCGAACTAGAGGATAACTCCATCGACATGATGATTACCTCGCCTCCCTACTTCATGGGGAAGGAGTACGATCAGTCAATGTCGGTGGACGACTTTGCGGAGTGTATACGTCTCTTGCAAAGCAAAATCATGACGAAGATAAAAGATGGAGGCGCGGTATGTTGGCAGGTGGGCAGCCACCTTTCCCGGGGAGTCCTTACACCACTGGACGTACTCGTCTACAACGTATGCAGCGAATTTCCCGAACTAAAACTGAGAAACAAAATCGTGTGGACCTTCGATCACGGTACGCACGCGAGAAACCGATTAAGCGGTCGGCACGAGTACGTTCTCTGGTTCAGCAAGGGAGAACCAACCCACTTTGATCTGGATCCAATACGCGTCCCGCAGAAGTACCCTGGGAAACGGCACTACAAGGGTCCGAATAAAGGTGAATACAGCGGCAATCCGAAAGGGAAAAATCCTGGTGATGTTTGGTCGATTCCGAACGTTAAGGCGAGACATGTAGAGAAAACTGAACACCCATGTCAGTTCCCGGTAGCATTAGCTTCCCGACTAATCGGCGCGCTAACTCCACACGATGGGTTAGTTTTCGATCCCTTCGCCGGAGTTTTTACCACCGCTATCGCAGCTCTAGAACGTCAACGTCGTTTTCTGTGCATCGAAAAGGATAGCCAGTACTTTCTGATGGGCGAAGAGCGCGTGAAGGCTTGGTATGATGGAACGCTTCGTGTGAGGTGCGACGAGCCAGTTGCGACTCCCGATCCGAAGAGATCCGTAGCAATAAGACCAGCTCATTTCACCGCGGAGACAGCTTAGGGTGGTTAAAAATCACGAGTTCGAAGCGCTGGAGGTTGTCCAAGGATCGACGAGCTTTTATCTATTCCGTTGCAAAGCGTCTTTGCTCTGGAGTTTTTCGAAAATCAATAAACGCCAAGAAGACAAGGATGAGGGATATCAACGGGTACTTTCGGAATCGAGGGTGCGTAGAATACGAGACTTTATTGTTTCGGGAAATGCAATCCCAGGAGCCGTGATAATTGGCTGCGATGATGCGACGTTCTCAGGTGGTTCAATCAAGATCCCGCAGGTCGCGGATGCTGCCTGGATAATAGACGGTCAACATAGGTGTGCTGGTGCCCATCAAGCCGCTGCCGTCGGTCACGACGTAGACATTCCCGTTGTCGCATTTCTAAGCATCGACGAAAAGCAGCAGACAGACTACTTCGTGACAATCAACCGAGAGGCGAAAGGCGTCCCCACCTCTCTCTATCTTGATTTGCTGAAACGTCTGCCGAGAAAAACGTCGAAGCAGGTACTGGAAGAACGGGTTGCAGATATCTCAAATGAGCTCTCACGTAGTGAAGAGTCGGTTTTCTTTCAGCGCGTAGTATCCACAACAAGTCCAAAGCCAGGTCAGGTTTCGCTTACTAACTTCGCTAGACGAGTTCGACCATTACTGAACCCAGACAACGGCATTCTTGGTTCGTTCACGCTCCTCGAACAACAAAAAGTAATAGAGAACTACTTTAGAGCTATTGAGGTGGTTTTCCCGAAGGCCTTCAAGGAGAATATATTCTTTAAGACTCTCGGATTCGGTGCAGTGTGGAAGGCATTTCCTCTAGTTTTTTCCAGCACGCTCTCACGGCATCGAGGATTCACCAAAAACGATGTTCAAGAAACTCTTTCTCATATCTCCGATTTCGACATACTAGGTTGGAAATCTATCGGCTCTGGATCGCAAGCGGAGAATCAGGCGGGAAGTGACATGATGACCGCACTCAGAGATGCACTAGAGGTTGGCCAAGACGACGAGAGTACGGGTACAGGCTTGGCGCTGTGACAGACCGGGTTTCGCTGAAGAGGGCAATTAAGGGAATCCCAGGTCGACGTGTTGAAGGCATGAAAGATTTCTGGAAGCTCTCCCCCGATATCGATGTAGCTGCGTCGGTGGATGACCTCGAGAGCGAGCCAGCGCTTGCCGCAAATTTAAGAATAGAAAGCGGTTCAAGCAAAGAAATCGAGTACAGCAACCTGTACAAGGAAATCGTAGCTGCAAGCGGTATCCGGGTTCTATGCAAGGCGTTCGAAACTGTTGAGGCATTCCGGTGCTGTGACGCTCGCGGCGCGAGCTCGACGGCCGCTGTCACCTCCTACAACGCGGCTTATTTTTCTGCGCGAGCTTTCTGTCTGCTGATGGGTGTCTCACAGCTCAGTAGAGAATCAGTATGGACTGTGAGTATTTCGCCCGGCGAAAATCTTAGTCTACGTCGCGGAAAGAGAAACCAGTCAGTGACGCTTGAGGAGCCCAACACTGCCAGGCTGCACCGACTAGGCCGATGGAGTCACGACACAGTATGGTCAGTCTGTGACCGGCTGGTCAGAACCTTGACCGTTCCCGATGAACTGTCGGACGTACTTGCCGACCTTAAGCGCATAAAGTTGCAAGAAAGCTCTAAATCTAGAAATCTTTTTTTGTATGATGATAGATCATTGGTCCCATGGAAAGGAGACTGGCAGGCTGATTTCTCAGACTACCCGAGCTTCGTCGAGAAAAGTATCCTCAACGAAGATGCACCTGGCACTGCAAGAGAGCACATGCACATTACTACCTTACTCGTCCGAATGTGCATGTTCCTAATCGAAGAATCGCCGCTGAACGACTCCTTCAATTTATATACGTCTGTAGATCGACGGGGCGAGATGGCGATATAGAGAACCTGCCAGCGTTGGCAGCTGATTTTCAGCATCGGGGGCACGCTGATCGGAGTCTATCGCGCGAGAATGTGCGCGCGCCACCTGCCGTCGGCGTACTCAGTGAGTTGAAGCAAGTGAATCGAAATTCATTGCAGTAAAAGTCTTATCCACAACTCTGCTTGTTTTTCTCGCGTACTCAACTTTCTGCAAAAGGTAAAGCCTGTCGTCCTCGGTAGCCTGCAACTGCCGGTGTAGCCGGTAGATCATTTCAGCCGCAGATTCCAGCGCTTCTTCCGCCTCGCTTAGCTTTTGTGCGAGTATTGAGTTCTTCGATATCAATGACTGATTTTCAACCGCCAGATGCTTCGGCCCCAACGCGGTTTCCCTTCTATTTTCCTCAGCTGTTTCTATTTTCTTCTTAATTTCTGCGAACTCAGGTGAGGACTTGATAGATGTTCTGTGGCGACCAGCTTCCTCACACACCGTTTTTTGGTTGATGCCGTACGGAGGCTTCACCACTAGTGTGTTCCCAACTACTAGACGACCCAAAGCATCCTCTAGTTCGAGTAGCATTTTCGCTGTGCCGCTACAGATCACGCGATAGTCTCCTTAGCGCATCCCCGATTAGTATCGGCGGTGTCGACTTTCCCAAGTAGGTACGAGCGGAAGTGGTCGCGTTGCGCCACGAAGAACGGGTGCATCGCTTTCTGAATTGTGTGGTGCACAGAGGCGACCTTTTCGTCTTCAAGCACCGCATCTTTGCATGATAGACACGCCGAGACTTCACCCCTACCGCGTGCCAAACAGGGATCTGTGGACGTGCATGCCCCGAGCGGCGTCTCCGTGTAATTAATTTCCCCCTGCTTCACCCTTCGCATCATCAGTTCGCGACTTTCCCGTATGACTAATACTTTTCCAGAAGAACGCTCGCTAGCCGCCTCTACATTGCGCCGCATGGCAGTTCCTACTCCTCCGCGGAGCTGCTCGAAATTCTCTATGTGTCTGCTCATTCGATAGTCGATCTCTGCCAAGCGTTCTTTCGCGACTAAATCAGACATGGTGGTATTGGAACCGTCAGCTCGACCGACTACCCCAGATGTGTAGTGCTCCGTCATCGCAACATTAAGGTGTTTGAACTGTCGCTTGAGTGCACCTATTTCTACACTCCCTGAACGCATTGCATAGTAGGCCAAGCTGCGTCTGAACTGATGTGCGGTTATCGGAAATATATTTCCGATCTTGAATCTATCTAAATTTAGATTGCTCACCTTCGATAGCTCTGTCAGAAACTCATAGTCAGCTGGCTCTACACGGGGCACGCTGATTCCCAATCGATCGAGAACACCGTTAACGGGAGTGACGGCATTAGCGTTTGCTTTGTTGTATGAAAAGTGGTCGCTTCTGGGGATACGAATGTTCGAGGGAAATCCGACGGTACGAGGCTGCAAGGGAACCGTCTCATCGTCACGCTCTATACCCGCTCCGCGCATCAGTATGCGGCGGATTTTCAGTGACAACCTGACAGCTTTCGCACCGGACTCATCGGTCACCCAGTAGACGCTTCCCTTCTTGGTCTTGGTGGTTCGACCGTACAGCAGGTATGTGCCAGCTTTCGCTTCACGCAAGCAGTCTGGTGTGAGGGAGGTTTGTTCATTCACTCTGCAACCAGTGAAAAGTAGTATCCCAATCCGAGACAACTCTTGCATCGCACCCAGCGTTCCGCACAACCTTTCGAAGGTGCCTATTCGACTTGCGAACTCGGGATAGTTCGTTCTCACGTACACTGAGGATGGCATACCGGCCGCTGACCATTTTCCTCTGTCGCTCGTAACGTGAAACTTCATGATGTCGACCCACGCAGGATCATCCAGCTCCACGAGGCATTCGTCTGTACGAGTGACGACTGATGCGATTATGAATTTGTAGATCTGCCACGGAATCACAGGGTGTTGATACGATTTTCGGTTTAGATCCTGCAGAGCCTTCCGCAACCTGTTGTACGCAACACCCCGATAGACCTCGAAACCGACCAAGTCTTTCGGACATCGAGCGAACGAGTTGAAAAGCGCTCCTCCTATGTGAACGAAGGACCCAGCGCTCTTGGCCCTCTCAAGCTCGTCCAGTATTCGCACGGCGGCTCTATCATCTGAGAAAAAGAGACCCATGTGCTGAAAACCGCATGACTCGCACGCTTTAGCCAGAGCCTTCATTCCCATGAAGTACGTTCTAAGCGTTGATAGAGCGAGATTGGGAAAATCTGGATGAAAAAGAACATGGAACATCAGTTCCTTCGCCTGTGGGTACAGCGCGCACTCATCCTTACCAGCCACGCGCCAAGCCCATATTGATCGACCATCTGGCAATTTCCAAGAGTCGTCACGTAGTCGACAGGTAGGCACACCTCGAGCGTCTACGAAGATCACCGGATTTTCCGGCAAGGAAGTGCGGGCTCCCGTCGAGGAAGACAGAGCCGCGATGTTCTCATGGTAGAAACGAGTAGTGTCTGCGGATCGCAAAGCTGTCATAGCGCGCCTACCTCCTCGTACGTACGAATCAGATCTTCGTAAATCGGATGGATGTTGCCGTCCCTGACTTTCCGCTTTATTGATTTTAATGCTATCTCAAGTTGTGGCTTGACCTCCAGCACGCGTGCGCAAATATCCGTCAGCCGTCTAACTATGGGCGCATGGACATCAGCGACGATCTCAGGACTGAGCGAGTTAAGTCGCAGCTCGTTCAGCACATACAGATAGGACTGCAGTTTCCAAAGATCCTCTGTGTTAGCGTGGACTGCGAAATGTGGGCATATCCAACATCCAGTTGTAGTTCTACAATTTGGCGCGAGCAATCCCAACTCGTCTGATTCGACCGCCATTTCCACCTCGTGTTGCGGTTTCACGCAACTTCCGCCAGGCGATAACTTTCGGTACTCGCGATCCCGAGACTGCAGAATAGATATCTTCGCGACGTCGCTTATGAGACCAGACAACTGCAATTGGGACTCGGCCTCTGACGATCTGTTGTAGTGGGAGATCGCGGTATTGTGAGTGTGTCCGAGAATGCTTGCGCTTGCTCGCGACCCGTCCTCCCGCGTTACGGAACTAGATTTGAAGCTTCTGATCTGACGTGCGGTGAGCGTTCGCATTCCGTACTCATGACACAGATGGGCTAGAACGTGTCCCTTCTGGGCTCTCTCGCGGATCGTGTGGGTTTGACGGTCGCGTCAGATCGGCGTAGCGGTCCGCGTGATCATCGGGTTTTGGGGTAGCGCCGTCAGTCGTCCGCCGATCAGGAATGTCATGGTGATCAGGTTCTCGATGTTTCGGTATCCACGCGCTCGCGCCTTCGCCGCCTGGATCAGTCCGTTCACGCTCTCCACCGGACCGTTCGAGAGCCGCGAGTCGAAGTGCGCCAGGATCCCCGGCAAGTGATTGCGGATCGTCGTCGCCAAGCGCTTGAACGGTGCGAGCCGCGCACGCCGTGCCCACGAGTACCAGCGCTCCAGCAACGCCTCGGCCTGGACCGCGTTCTGCGCCAGGGCGAAGACGTCGCGAAGGCTCTGCTTGAGTCGCCATGCCCGGGCGGTTCCGGTGCCCGAGCGCATCAGATGATGGAACGTGGTCAGCTGCGCCTTCGTCAGCTTCGCGCTGTCCTTGAGAAGTGCCCAGCGCGAGCCACGCAGCTCCGGCTCACGCTTGACCTCCTCACGCCGCACCTCATCGAGCGCCGTGTTCGCCAGCGCCACGACATGGAACGGATCGAACGACAACGTCGCGCCGGGGAGATGCTTGGTGACCCCGGCGATGAACGCCTTCGACAGATCCGTGCAGGCGTCGGTGATGTCCTTTGTCGAGCCCCCGTGCGCGTGAAGATCGGCGGCGAAGCGCTCGACGGTGCTCTGGTCACGGCCCTCGCAGGCGAAGATCACGCGTCCGGCGTCCAGGTCGTGCACGACGGTCATGTAGTTCTGCCCGCGCCGGCTCGCCGTCTCGTCGATGCCGACGCGGCGGACGGCGTCGAGGTACTCCGCCGCTCGCGCCTTGTCGACGTGGTGGCGCAGCATTCGCCACAGCGGGTCATCCCCGACACCGAAGATCCGTGCGATCGCGAGAATGGGCATCTGCCGCGCGAGGGTGATGGCGAAGGCCTCGAACATCAATGTGAAGCCGGAGCCCTCGCGTGCCCACGGCACGGGTACTTGCAGCGTCTTGCCGCACGCCGTGCAGCGCGTGCGCGGGATCTCGCAGTTCACGAACGCCTGGTACTGAAAGAAGTTCAGGTGGCGCCACTGGCGAGCCCGAGTGTCGTGAACGGGCTGCTCGCTCGCGCCACAACCGGGGCAGTCAAAGTGGCTGCCGCGCGCGAAGCCGACATGGAAGTCGATGCGCCCGGCGTCCGGGCGGAAGTCCACCGACTGCACCGCCCACGGGTTGTGCAAGCCGAGGGCGGCGGTGAACAGCTCATCTTCGATCGACACGTCGGACAGCTCCACGGGCATCATCAGGGAACCGAAAGCATACCGCCGGTCATGCCGATACCCACACGGATCGCGAAGGAGCCTCAAAATCTTCCGCCGTTCTGTTGCTCGACGGCGTTTATACCAACTGTTTCGTGGCCTACTCAGTTCTACATGGAAAAAGTGTACAGTACGCGAAGATCACCGCCGCGGCGTTCCTCGACAGGCAGTGCTTGACCACTTCCCGCGGGTACACCGCCGCCGAGTCGATCGTGCCGCGGAACAGCTCGCGGTACTCGATCACCCGGTGCCGGTTGTCGAGCAGGAGGGCGGCGAACACCTCGTGCCCGAGGCCGCTCAGGTGCAGGGCGAGATAGCGGCGGACGTCCTCCGGGGAGCTCAGCACGTCACCCTCGCGGAGCGCTGCATACAGGTGGCGTCGGCTGACCTCGAGCGCCGCCTGCAGCATCGTGTAGCGGGCCTCGCCGAGCCCCTTCATCGCGCAGAAGGCTCCCCGCTCCGCCTTCAGCAACCCCGCCAGTCCGCCGAACTCGCCGAGCGCGTCGCGAGCGACGTCTATCGCCGTGCGGCCGGCCATGCCGGTGCCGAAGAAGAGGGCGAGCAGTTCGGCGTCGCTCAGGGCGCTCACCCCGTGCGCGAGCAGCTTCTCGCGCGGCCGCTCGGTGCTCGGCCAGTCTCGGATGGTCATCATCGTGGTCACTTCCCTGTGATCGTGTGCTTGCGTCGTGAAGGTCGCCGGCGGCGATCGCTTCACAGCCGGCTGCCGCGGATCCGTGCGGCAGGTGACAGAAATTCGTCGCCCCTAGTAAAGCACAGCGACACCCGGTTCCGGGACGTGAACTCCCCGCCCGCCCCCCGGCGCGACCGAGCGCGTCGCTCTCCGACGTGTGCGCCCGGTCCGGGCTGCCGGACGACATCGACACCGCGATCGCTCGGATGAGGCGAGCAGGCACAGACCTCGAGACGTCGATCGTCGGACCGGCCCTTTCTCTCGTCGGCCACTGGTCAGCCACTGGTCGGCGCGATTCCGTGACGCCGGTCCGCTTTGCCTCGCGTGAAGTGCAGCGGCGCGGTGGTCGGTCGATAAGACGGTACTCGCGCCGGCTTCCGCCCCGATTCCGCCACCTCACCGCCCTATGCGCCCTGCCCGCGGCACCATCGTCTTCCTGACGAGCGACTACGCCGACTACTCGAAGGCGCTCGGCGACGTGGTCGGCTCGGTCGTGGACGCGGCCGGCTTGGGGATGCTGTGCGTGGTCGGGCGTGGCCTCTCGGCCGAGCCCGACGGGCATTCCGTGGAGGCGATCTGCAACGCCATCTACGGCCTGGTCGAGCGGATCGACGCGGCCGGCCTCATCTGCGAATCCGGAACCCTCGGCCACGAGACTGGCCCCGAGGCCGTCGCCCGCTTCCTGACCCGCTACCACCTCCCCTGCGTGAGCCTGGGGCGCGAGATTCCGGGCACCCCGTCCGTCCTCATCGACGACAGCCGCGGCATGCGCGAGTTGACGGAACATCTGGTCTCGGACAGTCGGCGCCGCCGCTTCGCCTTCGTCAAGGGTCTGCCGGGCGACACGTTCTCGGAGGAGCGCGAGACGATCTTTCGGGATGTTCTCCGCGCTCGTGGGCGGGAGATCGACGAGTCCCTGTTCGTCTTCGGCAACTACGACACCCATGACGCCTATGAAGCCGTCGCGAGGCTACTTCGCGCGCACCCGGACATCGACACCATCTCGTGCGCCAACGACGTGATGGCGCTCGGTGCCGCTCGCGCGATCCGATCGGCCGGTCTGACCATCCCTCACGACATCGCGCTCAGCGGCTTCGACGATGCACCGGACGCGACCCGTTGCTCGCCGGCGTTGACGACCGTGCGGCAGCCGATGATCGAGATGGCCGAGATCGGCATCGCCAGATTGTTCGACCTGATCGAGTCCGATACGAGCCCGTCCCCTTGGACCGCCATGTCACCGTCCACCACGCACGTCGACAGCGAGCTGATCCTGCGCGGATCGACCACGCGCTCGCTCGCGCGCGAGTCGGGTGGGGAACTGGTCGATGTCATCGAACTGCACCGGCGACTCGTCGACGGCATCAGCGGCTTGCGCGCCCCCGACGGGGTCGACACCTGGGCGCTGGTCGCCGCACTCCACGACACGCTCGCCCGGGGCAGCTCGGCACTGGCCGGACAGCTGGCGGAGGACATGGCCCGGATCGACGAAGAACACGCACACTGGTTCAGCAACGTGGCGCATCAGATGGAGGAGCTCTCTCGCCGACTGCTGCCCGACGAGCAGCACGGAGCACGCATGCCGCTGATCACGGCGGCGCTCGCACCCGTTCGGGAACGGCTCTGGGCGGCCGGCATGGACCGTGAGTTCGCGGCGAGACGTCGGGATCGCCAGCGGTCGAACATGCAGCTGCAGATCGGCTCGTCCACCGGCATCGACGAGATACTCGGCGCCATCGAACGCTGGGTCACCGCCTTCGCACCCCGACGTTTCTACCTCGTGCGCTACCAGGAACCCGCTGCCGAACCGCGCCCCGAAGGGCGGTTGATCTGCGCCTTTCGCGAAGGTCGCGCAGAGCCGGTGGACGCACGCACCTTCGCCACGCGCGACATCCTGCCGCAGCCCTTCGCCGACGAGCTCGAGCGCGGCACGCTGGTGCTGGCCCCGGTGCACGCCGGGACGCGCCAGTTCGGCTTCCTCATGATCGACCCGGAGGGCATCGATCTGTCGGGCATCGGCAGTGCGGCGCATTGCATCGGCAACGCGATGCGCAGTCAGTACCTGATCGACGCGCTGGAAAGCCGGGCGAGTCAACTGCGGGACGCCAACGTGGAGCTGTCGACGCTCGCCAACAGCGATGTCCTGACCGGGCTGGCGAACCGGCTCTGCTTCGAGCATCGCCTGAACGAGCTCTGTGCCCGTCGGCGGAGCGGGGACGGATTCGGACTGTTCTTTCTCGACCTGGACGGCTTCAAGGCCATCAACGACACCTTCGGTCACGAGACCGGAGACGCCGTGCTGCAGAGCGTCGCCGCACGTCTCGACGCTGCCGTCGGTGACACGGTGGGCGAGCGCGGCCTCGTCGCGCGACTCGGCGGTGACGAGTTCACCGTCATCGTCGACCGCATGGCGCCCGGTCGGGAACTCGACGATCTCGTGGGCCGCTTGCTCGACACGTTGACCGAGATCGATGCCATTGCCGGACGCCCCGTGCAGCTTTCGGCGAGCATCGGCGGCGCGCTGTTTCCCGAGCACGGCCACACCCCGCGCGACCTGCTCGACGGGGCGGATGCCGCCATGTACGAGGCCAAGTCGCTCGGCAAGAACGGCTTCGTGCTGCACCGGAGCGTCGACGGCCTGGGCACGTCACCGGAGTTCGTCAGGGGGCAGGATTCCGGCTCGCGCCTGCCGGACGGCGTCAGCGAGCTCGCGGACGCCGACACCCGTCGGCGGCGCGCCTGACCCCCGCGGCGGAGGCGCCGGATCGCGCCGGCGCGGTGACCGACTTGCTACCATCGCCGCCCATGACGCCGCTACACGCCCACAAGATCCTGCTCGGCATCAGTGGCGGCATCGCCGCCTACAAGAGCGCGACGCTCGCCCGTCGACTGATCGACGCGGGCGCCGAGGTGCGGGTCGTGATGACCGCCGGTGCGCAGGCCTTCATCACGCCGCTGACCCTGCAGGCGCTGACCGGCAAGCCGGTCCACGTCGAACTGCTGGACACCGCCGCCGAAGCGGCGATGGGCCACATCGAACTCGCTCGCTGGGCCGACACCGTGCTCGTCGCGCCGGCCAGTGCGAACACGCTCGCGCGTCTGGCCAACGGCTTCGCGGACGACCTGCTCTCGACCCTCTGCCTGGCGAGCGACGCGCCGCTCGTCGTCGCGCCGGCGATGAACCGGCTGATGTGGTCGCACGCGGCCACCCGAGAGAACGTCGCGCGACTGACGCAGCGCGGCGTCACGATACTCGGACCGGACGAGGGCCTGCAGGCCTGCGGCGAGACGGGCGCGGGTCGCCTGCTCGAACCGGAGGCGCTGCGCGACGCGCTGATCGAGGGGGTACAGGCGCGGGGCCCGGCGCGGGCCGTGTCCCCCGGACCCCTGCACGGACGCTCGCTCGTCATCACGGCCGGCCCGACACAGGAAGCGATCGACCCGGTGCGCTTTCTCGGCAACCGAAGCTCGGGTCGCATGGGGTTCGCGATCGCCGCGGCCGCGGCCCGGCGCGGCGCGCGGGTCACGCTGATCGCCGGTCCCGTCGCGCTCGACACGCCGGCCGGCGTCGCGCGAATCGACGTGGAGACTGCCCGCGAGATGCGCGTGGCGGTGCTGGGCACGGTGCCGGCGGCGGACGTGCTCGTCGCCGTGGCGATCGGCGGCATGATCGGAGCGACGGCCGCAGGGGCGGC
>ENA-ORXM01004348-ORXM01004348.1-marine-metagenome-genome-assembly--contig:-NODE-4348-length-12545-cov-6.970725_pt1 | contig 12545 bp, 9 predicted proteins | sample MGYA00237867_ERZ511480 | MGnify/ENA primary metagenome ERZ511480 (study PRJEB26309, sample SAMN06266103) | marine metagenome | isolation source: Algal blade | place: United Kingdom:Sidmouth, United... | reverse complement strand
CGCGCGCCGGCAGGTCGGTGATGCGCTGCTCGGGTGTCGTGGCGAGTTGTTATCAGACGAGCGTTTTCGCGCTGCAGGCGCGACTTTTTCGCTGGCGCTGCAGGATGTGTCACGGCGGCGCCAGTAGCGCGCCGGGTGCTGTGGAGACGCGGAGACAAGCAAACGTTTAAAGACCAGTTCTATCTTCAAAGCTTCACAGCGAGACGGCCGGCGCATCCAGCTTGGTGTCCAGGTCCTTAAAGAACCAACGCATGTCCTCGTCACCCGCCCGCATCTCCACAATAAACTGACGCATGGATGCCAGCACAGCAGGCACAGACAACTGCACACTCGCGGCGCACTTCATGAGCTCCCCACACACATCGACGATTTCGGACTGAGCAGCGTGTGTCCGAAAACGAGTTCCGTCCTTTGGGACGAGTTCGGCGAGGCGCCTCTTGTTCCCACGGGCCAGCTCCTTTCAAACACGTTGCGTCGGCCCCATGTTTTTGAGGCCGGGCGCCATCCGCACATGCATGTCATGCATGTTGTGAAGCGAGTACGCCCACTAGGGCACGATGCCGCGACGCACGTTCTCCTTAAGCGTGTGCGCCGCGTGCCCCTTCTCGTCGCAGACGGGACATGCCGCCGAGCACTTGCCGCACGTGTTGAGGGTGCAACCGCAAATAATATCGGGATCTGCCGCTATCGGGCAGCGCAGAAAGTCGTGGTCCGACAACCGGGAAACGGAGCACCGCCGGACTGGGCGGCCATCTGAAATATCATGCAAAGATAACACACGACGAGAACGCATCCACATGCAGGCAGCAAGGAAAGGAATAGATGCCGTCAGCCAGTGCCCACAGGACTGTAACCGCTTGCGCGACCCACCACCGTGCAGCAGCAAATCCTTAAAGCAGGCAAGGCATAGAAACGATCTATGCACACCAGAACGGGCAACATACCTGTGCGTGAGGAACAGCCGCCTACCACCTGCTCGCCCGCAGCGCCGCCAGCTTCCATTATAGAGCACACCACACGCGCAGACAGGGCACCCAGGGGCCGATTGGGGGCGAAAAGATCAACGTGACGACGCCCGGTGTTTGCCAGATGGCGTGGAGGCAGGGACGTGGCAGGTAGTCCTTGCCTGGGCCAGGAATTTTCCGTCATCGGCAGTGACGCTGATCACCACTGGCAGTGACCGGCTCAGGGTGGTATGCGCTCGCCGACGACGGCGGGCGACGGCGACGGCGTGAACAGGAAGCGACCGCAGCGGCACCAAATCATTTGATCGGATCAATCGTCACTTTTTCACAGTCCTTCTACTACTTACGAAAAAGTGTCGTAATTGTCTACGAAAAGGGAAATCCGTCTCTTGACCTTGACTTTGACCACGTCTGCCAAAATTGGGAAGACAGCAATACATCTGTGTGCTCTTCTTGTGCCTTGCCTTTTCTTTGCAGGGGGGGAAGCGGGCGGGGGCTCGGGGCGTTCGTGCCGCTCGCTTCACCGGCTCATGTTAATTTCCACTTGCTTGATTGCACTTGACTGTAGGTTCACGTGGCAGCACTAATAAATACCATTCAAATCAACTACTATAAGCAACAGTGTCAGAGGACACAGAGAACCAATCAGGTGTATGCTTACAGTGAAGTGAGGAGCGTTGTGAGCCAACCAAAGTGCCATCAGATCGAGCTTTTTTCCTGGATCCTTGACGACGGGAGGGCCCCCGCGACCGGAATACGGCGGGTCAACTTGGAGCCTACAGACGGAAATATTTCTCCTGTGAGTGTCAGATCGGCGCTTTTCAAAGTGGCTGGATATCCAGGAAATTTTTCCCGTAGGGCTGGTGTCACTGCCGCCGCGGACCGAGCGGGGCGCCACGCGGCGCGGCGGACGCGGCGGTGCACCGACCGCCGGGCCGTGGCGCGGCCGTGGCTCGGCCGCTGGTGTGGGGTGGAATGGGATGTGAGGCCGGGGGGGCGCTCGCCGGTCACAGAGCGGACACACCTCTGCGGAGGAGGGAGCCGCCGCCCAGCGCGGCGGACCCCGCCGGCGCAAGCGACGGTGGCGGTGCGGCTGGGGGGGGAGGGGGTCCTGATGAGTCTGGCAGGAGGGGGGGGTCCCGGCGAATTGAGCGAAAGGGTTTTTTTTTTGTGTCTTTTGTCGTTCCGTGGCTTTCTTTACGAAGGCCCAGGGGGACAGATGATCTGTCCCCGTCTTTTGGGGTGGCACGCGCCGAGGCTGTTCGTCGCTCTCTGTGCCCGTTTCAATTTGGAATGATCCAAACCGAACCGAACTGTGACTGCTCAACCCTGTGGGTTGGACACTCCTACGTCACAAGGGTACACAAACAACCCCTCCGAGGCGTTGCAGTCCAGCCCCCGCCTATCATGCCCAGCCACCCCCTCCGCCGACTCCCCACCGCGGCAGGTAGTATACTCCTCCCGCGGACACGGGCCAAGGCCAGGCGCGCACCTCAGAAACAGCGGCGTCAACCCCTCTGCCGCGACATGTCCCAGCCGACGCCGATTGACCACCGCTTTCGATGTCGTCCTCGCTGCCGCTGCTCCCGCTGCCGCCCATACAGCTGGCGCAGGCATGGGGTCGCCGCCTCGATCGCCGCGCCCCCGGTATCGCTTCCTCCGTATCTGTGCGCGGCGACGCCTCCGCACGAGCACGCCGGGCACGTCGTTGTTGCCGAGCGACAAAGAGCACTCGGGCGGCCATCGCAGCCACAACCACCACGTACGCGCCGCACGTACCAGCTGCCACCAGCTGTACCCAAGCCGGTCGATACATGGTCGGAGCGAGCAGCAGGAAGGACTGCTCCACGACCACGAGTGTGCCAACCAGGTTGGGATCTCCAAACTCATCGACGGGGTCACCGGCGGGGTAGAGAGCGTGGGTGGCCGTGCGGGTGCTTCGTGCCCGCCACTCAGCGCCCACAGCCTCTTGTGACACCAGCGCGATGACGCCTGAGATGGAGACTGCGCCGATAAGGACGATGGTCCAGAAGCCGAGGAGCGCGGAGCGGCCCCACCGCTTGGTTGTCAACAACAAACAAAGGAGGGCACCCAACTCAGGGACGACGACGATGATGGAAAGGACGAGGTCCGCCGACGATACAGGCGGCGCGGGATGTTCTGCTTGAAACACGCGGCGGTCATACGCGTGGGAGAAGCGGTCGAGCGCGCGGTCAAGCCCGGGTGTCGCGGCTGATAAGAGTGAACCAACCGCATCCGCGTTGATGTTCACAGTGGATGTATGCCCTGCGCCAGAAGCTGCAGGCAACAGCAGTTGAAGCTGAAAGAGAGACGCGGCAAGCTCTGCTTCCACGGCCGATGTCGGGTTCACCTCCCGGGTGGCTCGACCGGCCAGCTCCGGTGGTGTTACTTGTACTCGTTCAGGGGCCTCTAAAGCAAATGTCGTGTCCTTGTACCATATTTCCTGTGACGTCCAGCCGGGTCTCTGGTACGGTGGGGGATGATGCGTCGCCGTAGCGTTGTCAGCCGCGTCGGGTGTTGAGCTTTTCGGCCGGATCCACCATTCCACTTTGCCAGCTCCCGCCCATACGCCAGCGTCCATGATGTTCCCTTGGATATCAGCGGAGGCTGATCGTCGTCGGACGCGACCCCATGGACGGACACCGGCGCAGGCCGATGACGAGGCAATGAAGGAGCGCAGCTTCCCGGCGCAGAGGATTGTCGCAATATGCGAGAGGAACGGGGTGCTTGTAGGTGTCGCTTGAGCGAAGTCGTTGGTGCTGTCCAGATGGAAGTGCCTCTCCACCATCGAGCCGTTGAGGTCCCAAGTCGCAACCTCGATGCCATCCTGCTTGGAGAGCATTCCCATCTTGGACTCCCTGGGCACTTCAGGCGTCGGGCCGCGCATAATCAGCTGGCCTCCCAAGTGGAAGGACTTCGTTGCGTTCTCAAACCACTTGGGGGAGCCCAGCATTCCCCGGCCGAGCGCCAGCAAGTCTGAGCTCACCATGCTCACTGGCCGCTCGATACCGTCGCGGGCCAAGTGAGTGATGATCGGCATGTTGACATCGATGGTCGGGCACCCAGCGAGAGGGCTGGTGCTGCGGTTGCCAATACCGCTGTCCTCGCTCGCAGGCAAGCCGTTGGCGCACCGAGCGACCGGAACCGACGGCCGGGTAGTGTCCACTGCCACAACAGAGTTGCACCACATATCGACACAAACGCCCAGTCGATGGACAGTGGCGGCCACCAGGTCATACACGCCAACCTGGCGCTGCAGACGTCCGCCTAGCACATTGCGGCCCATTGCTAGTGCCCCAAAAATCATCGCTTCGTCCTCCACTAGTTGCCGACCCCCATCGACCGCATCGTCTTTGGCGACGGTGAGGAGGTTAGGGCGCCCCGGCCACCAAGGCTGCCCATTTACGAGGCGGCTTCCCGCCGGACAGTGCGGCTGCGCTCCCTCTTGTGCCGCATGGGGTTTGTACGTGACGACAGGAGCCGGCCAGCGATTGGCACCACTGCCTCGCTCATTAAACATAGTCCACAATGCTCCCGAGAGAGCACCGTAGTCAACAAGTGTGGCGTTGCCTGGTCCCATCGTTGCAGCCGCGTCGCCAACGTGCGCGACGCACACGTCCGCCCCAAATTGAAACGGCTCATCCAAGACTGTCCGTGTGGCGTTGACGCCTGGAAGGATGCACGTCAAAGAGCATGCAGAAGACCAGCGCCCTTCGGTGGTCCTGTTGCCAGTAGGGAAGGCGATCGTAGAAGTCGGTGAGCGAGCGGCGACCGAGCTCGTCGCCGACGGCGTCGGTCGAGCTTCGTCTGCATCAGCGGCCTCGGTGGGTGCGTCCGCCAAGCCACGTGCATTGGCTGCTGCCGCAGCGACGACCACGCCGATGGCGGCCGCACAAGCGATACGCAACGACCAGTGACGATTGCCTGCGCGAAACGGGCGGACATGGCTGGCCGTGGTCGCGGTAGCCATAGTCCGCGATCGCCGCCACATTGAGTGGCACGGGGCGGAGGGGGTGAGGTGGGAAAGCGTAGTCGTGGCTGGCCGACGGGCCGGGCGGAGAACGGAGGCGAGGGTACGGGAAAGCGCAACGTAGCGGGTGGCGCCGTTGTCGGAAAGAGCCGTCCTTGGCCGTGAGTTGGAGGTCAGTACTGAAGACGTGCGGTATCCTGCCCGTCTTCGAGTCGTGCATCGTCTTCCAGAAGGCTGCCCCTGTACAGAAGAAGTGGGGCAGGGTCGCTGAGGCTGGCCCGCGTACGGGTGGCTGCGTCGCCCAGCGCGCACGAAACCAGCGCGTGACGTGGGCCGTCCAGGGGGCGTTCTCGAGCAGTCGACGTACGGGTCCCGCCAGCGGTGTACCCGTCGCGCCCAGCAGATAAATGCTGACGCGCCTGTTTCTTCTCATGGGTTGCGACACGTGGAGCAGTCTCGTGGGGCGTGGGGCACAGCTGCACAACTCGACCCATTGATCCTGGTTCGTCGTTCTCCTGTGCGTTCGTTGCAGCAGTCTGGTTGGTAAATTTTGCTTGTGTCGTTGGCATAGATTTCGGTGACCGCGAAGAAAAGGGCAAAGCAGTTGCTCTCGGTCATTATTCAGGGCGCTGCCTCCGACGCCTGGGCTGGAGGGACATGGCGGGTCTGTGCCGGCCGTCACCCACAGCGGCGACGTCACAATATTACATATTAGACCACAACAATGCAGCGGGTGGGTCACGTGATGTGGTCGGTCCGCCTCGGCCAGCGTCATGCCACAGCTCGGCGGCAGGAGCGGCCCAGCGCACTGCCCCAACGCCGTCTCTCGACCTTCTTCAGCCACTTCAGCGACAGCGCCACGGGCCGTGCCCCGAGCGGAGCGACTCCTACGTGACGGGCCGCCTTGTCCTGCCGCTGCCTCCGCGGCCACCGTTCAACTTGGTCGTCCGCTTCCAACGTCTCCGCGGCTGAGAGGCCGCTGTGGTCGGTGCTGCTGGCATAATTGCGGGCAACGCTGTGCGGTGGGCATGAAGGGGGCGCGGAGGGGGGAGTGGGAGATCATTTCCCCCCCCCCATGATGGGGCCCACGCCCGCGCGTGTGCTGGCAGCGCTGCCGACCCCAGTGCCAGCATGGCGCGCGCTTGTGAAAGGGACGGCCGCGGCCACGGGCGCAACTGGCTGCTCGTTGCGGCCGCCGTGACCGTCACCCGCCGGCGATGGAATCAGCCATGATGGCTTGTGGCGGGCGGGGGCTGCGGCTGTGCGCCGCGGGGGGAAGGGGACCGCCGCTACGTCGACGCGCGTGGCTGCCGCGGCGCCAATGACATCGGGCGCACCGGGACGTGGCGCATGCATGCACCCGGGCGCCGCGCAGCCGACGGTGGCGGCCTTCAGCATGCCTTCCACTCTCCCTGTACTCCCCCCCGCCCCCATGCCGACAGCAGCGGCCGCCCAGCGGCCGTGCCCTTGGGTGGTCGACGGCGTCACTGCCACCGCCACCGCCGCCATGGCCGCGGTGCCTCGTGCGTGGCAGTAGACTGGGGGCCCGCGCCGCCTGTTGCGAGGTGTGGCAGCCAGTGGCGGGGGTCGGCTCCTGTCGCCGCGCCGGCAAGAACTCCGCCAGCGCCGCCGATGAGCCACGTACGCGGCTCCGCTGCAGGCTTTGGCGGCGCCAAGGGGGCCCAAAAGACTCGCTTTCAACCTTTCAACTGGCAGCGGCGGGGGGCGGCGGTGTTTGGCGTCGACCAACTGGCGGCACACCGCGCGCGGCGGGTACTGCGCGGGAGGGGTGGGGGTGGGCAGCCGCCTGCTGCCTGCGTGCGTGTCAGCAGCGGTGCTGACGGTCCAGACGGACGATGGACACGGACTGTCACGTGCCGTGCGTCGGGAGCGGTCGCGCCCTCTCCTCCGCTACGGGGGAAGCGGCGGGGGGAGGAGGGACGTTTGTCGCTCGAGGGTGCATGAAGAAGCAAAGACGGGCGACGCTTCATTGACGGCGCAGCGCGAGAGGACGGGTCTGTTGCGCGGACGATGCTTCACTAGCTGTGCTGGAAGGGCGAACGGGGGACCTGCCGTACGGCTGTGCCGCACGAGTGGACAAGACCTGTGCGGGAAGAGGGAGCCTCCAGCAGACGGAAGGGAGGGGCGTCTGAGGGTACATGTAGAGAAGATAGAGGCAGAAGCTCGGGGGAGCCGACCCCATTATTCAACACGAGAACGTCTCTTGTATCACAGACCCCTTCCGCGGCCCAGCGGAGCCGGACAAGCCGCTGGTGGCAGGGAAAAGGCTGTCGGGCCCGGGCGCGGCGTCACCTGTGGAGACCTTTCCCTGAGCACCCAACGTCGAGCAGGTGGTCACTATCTCTGTTTTGGTGCAGCCACCTCCAACTGCATCATGGCGGCAAACGATGACAGAAAAAGAGTGTTCTACCACAATACACGGTTGACGCTTGCGCAGGTGCCGTCCGAGCAATCAGCACGCCACCCCACTTGAGAACTAGCCCATCCAACAAGTGCGCGCCTCTCCATCAATACATGCGCCCACACTTCAAACAAAGACCGACACACGATGCGCGCGCGGGTGACATGCACTACGGTAACTGTCGACGAAGCTGGTCCCACCACGACCGTCGCTTTCAGCAAGAGGAAGCACCAGCGCGCTCAGTAGCCCGCTTCACCGCGTGCGGCCAACAATTCCACGCGTCTTTTGCACCTCTTGCTCCAAGAGTGAGCTGCCGCACTATACCTTTTGTCACCGCGCAAAACAACCCACTCGCAGTCCCGAACGCACTCCTTGCAATCCCGGAGCGACCCGACGCACATCGCCAGTCGCCAACGACAGTCTGAGAGTCCGACGGCGGCGGCATTGAGCGGGGTAGCGAAGAACATCAAGCTCAATAAGACGGCCACGAGCAAGGTGAAACGGACGGCGGCCATCTTGAGGGGACGGCAGGGAAAGAGAGCACGCCAGCTGCGCGCCAATGTGTCGCTCTTGAAGGGGGGACGAGGAGGCTGGCACGTTGCTACAGCGGGTAGGTGCGTGCCAGGGAACGTGGTGGACTCAACGATGGTAGCCACGGGAGCGCAAGCGGAGGTTGTGGGCGGTGGTGATGTCGCGCGGCTAGATTTTGGCTAGGTGCGAGACGGCACGACTGGCTTTATCCTGCTGCTGGACATCTTCGCTCCTGCCCACCAAGAGTCGAAATCATCTGGATGCGGTCGCTGACAATCTCGACCTCCCCGCAGAGCCCGCAACGGCGTGTTGTTGTGCGCACGTCCGCTGCAAGACTTGGGTCAGAAGCCGAGCTCCGCGCAAGCATCAGGCAACGCGAATCGCGTACGTACCTTTGCCGTTTGGTGTGCGAATGCAGGCTCCGTCAAGCCCATCAACCACCGCCCAGGATGGCTCCCCGCAGGTCGCGTCGCGGGGCCCTCTCTGGAGCCTGGGTGGAGGTCCACCGTGCCTCGAACTGCTGATCATCCGTCCTTGTCATTCGCTCAGCGTGGCGCCGTCAGCGAAGGCATCTAACTGCCAGCGCTGTCTCGATGCCGGTACGTACGGACCTGCACTGATTGCGGAAGATACTCGGAGGGTCATGGCGACCCCTCAGCTGCGCCTACTGTGGCATGGATCACATTCCATAAGGGTCACCAGGCACCTTTGCCCGCAATCCAAGTGTACTGCAGCGAGACGCAGTCAATTGTCGCAGTGCCACAAAGCATGCATCCATCAATGGGCGGCCACGCACGTCAGCTCTCACCAGCACCGTGCTGTGGCAGACAGCGCGCCTGCACTCCGATGAGTGGGCGTGTGCTGTCGACTCCGGCCATCCATCCCCACCTCTCCTGCGCATTGTTCGCCCCGTACGTAGGTGATCCGGCCGTGAGCGAACCGAGCCAGCACGAAACAAGGCGGCGGGCTGCCCGTGCGTGCGGTACAGTTAATATCCGGGTGAATACGATGATGTTGTATATTGAAAAACTTCAAAAATTGATGAATGAAGACGCCGGGGTTGCAGAGTACTGCACAAGAAGCAGAAACCCTAACATACTGGTTGACGCACAGGTCACCTGTGATCATCGGTTGAGGTCAAGTGGTCGAGATCTTTTACGCCCGTAAGCGGCTGCGGCTTGAGAGCATCTCCACCAATCATTAGTGCCACGTTTGGCTGTTCGGACGGTTGGAGCTATGGTAGCTATGATAGCTCCAACCGTCTAAACAGCCAAACGTGGCACCGTTTGGCCACCGGGGGCATTGGTGGAGAAAGCGAGGTCCAAAACTAGTGTGTGACGGTGGTGTGACGGCCCAAAAATTGCACTCCTCATTTTTTTTAGCCGACTAATCCAACTCGCGCTCACCACACGGGATCAGCGTAGTTTTAGAGCTTCAGCGGCAGCCCGACTCCGAACAGGCCTGTTTGGAGTCCGGCCAAGTCGTTTGGCCAACCCCGGGTTCCCTGTTCGGACCACGAAAGCCAATGGAAAGCGTGACCCGTGGCTTGCAGACAGTTACGAGAGGATCTGGCAGTCCTGGAGATTCTCTGTAGTGCGCCTGTGGGAATACTGACGTGCCACAAAGGAGGCCCACTGCCAGAGACGTCGAGGCGAGCCCAAGTTTAGGGCGTGTCCAGCAATGGAGCCAACCGTCCAAAACTCCAAACGTGGCCAAACGTGGCTCCGTTTGGCCAACCGGGCATTGGTGGCTGGGTCGAGCTCCAAAACTTGGGTGTGACGGTCCAAAAATAGCCCTTCCTCACATATTCTAGTCTTCTAATCGGTCTCGTGTGGGGCCCGCGCGATCGCTTAGTTTTGGAGCTTCAACGGCAGCGAAACGGCACCGAGGTCCAAACAGGCCCGTTTGGCGGCGCTCCAAAGCGCTGCGCCAAAACATGGTTCCGAACGTGGCCATCCAACGCCAATAGGATGGCTGACCCGTGGCGATCACACAGTCCCGAGATGCTCTGTGATCGGAGCAGATCCAGGGTGGGACCTTGGCGGATGCTTGGGCCGCCACAAAAGAGGCCCACCGTCTGGGAGCGCCTACAGCAGCCCAAGATTGAGACGTGATGTGCCTTGTTTTGGCCGAGCGGTTGGAGAGCCAGTAGCAGGGCCACACGTTGCCCACACGTGGCCGTTGGGTTGGACCGTTAGCTCCATTGCTGGACATGCCCTCATGCGCGTTGCAAAAACTCTCTAATGGGGAGGGGCGATATCTGGGTGCACCATCCTCTGCCGTCAGGATCGGGCGCGATGGCCCACCCTCCGCCACATGCCGTACGTACCAGAGGCTGTCACATTGGAAGGACAGTTGACCAACGAACATGGAATTGACATTTGACCGTCAGTCACGAGGCACCATGCTTTTTGTACGGGTGGTGATTGACAGTGCGGATCCGGCTGTCTAAGTCGTCTGTTCGTCCGACTCGCTCAGCGTACGACGATTCACGCGCCGACATCCACTGATCCTCATTTTAGGACCACAAGTTCCAGTTGCGAGGGAGTGCCAGTCGTCCGACTGCCACAGATATTGTCGACGTCACAGGCGCACGCGTCTTCCAGTCCACTTCACGTCTGACGGCTCCTTTGCATCGCGTGTCATGTGTCGGGCCTACTGACTAAGGCTGCTGATGTGACCCCCCCTCCAGTGTCTGTTTCTCTCCCATACGTTGTGTCCACTCGCGCCCGGTCTGTCTCTGTCGGACCGTCCAGCGTTCCGTCAAACGTCCGGTCAAGTGTCGCATCAGGCACTGGGTCGCGGGCGCGTTTCTTTCACGGTCGACTTTTGCCGTAGTCACAGTTACTGGGACACGTGTTGGATCCTTTTCATCTCCCGATCAGCCAATGGGAGGGCGTCTAGCATAGTCCTTGTGTCCTGAATAGGGAGGGCGTGGCCTATTTTGCCTTCGAATAGAACATGCGTCCCCTATTGTGTCGCCCGGACTATCGGAGCGAGATGGACTTACATAAATTGATTGTCGTGTTTGATATTCGTTAGGGCACCGTTACATTGACAAGACCGTGGTTTGTGGACCAATAAGCGAATATAGACACGTGGCCGCAATAATGGAGACACGTTTCGTTAGTCCTTCATTGTTAGGTTTGCTCTGAAAGGGTGTTCGCACGCAAGCCCGATGTTTCTGCGGAACCTCTGCGGAAGCAGCCTGCGGTGTTAAATTGGTGATGTTCAGCTCCTGAGCCCAGTCACACCGGTCATGTGGCGTAGTTGGTTTTTGACCATTCAACATGCGGGAGGCTTGCTTCCGCATTCAGAATGCTGAAGGTCCGCAAGCGAACTGCGGAACCGGCAAAAAGCTTCGATATCTCCCTAGAAATAGCAATTTGACAGTGAGCCAATCAGAGCCGTTCACAAACCCGTGGTCTACCCAATCACAGGCGGCCGCCCGCGCCGTCCGGACAGGCGGCGGACGCCGCGTACACGCCGCCCACGCCGGGACCGCGCGCCGCCGCCGCAAGCCGCGTCGGCGGTGACTCGCGTGCGCGGTTGACACGGCGGGGAGCGACGGCACCCCGTCGGTTGTGGCCGCTGCTGGCTGGAGGGAGGATGCGCCAATGGGTACATGGGGGGCGCGCAACGCCGGCAGGGGTGCGCGGAAAGGCGCTGGCCGGAGCAGAGGCGCAGCGGCGCGTCGGCGCCACAGCGGCCGCCAGACACGCCCTGGCGTCGCTGCTCTTGAACGGCGCCCGCTGTCACGGACACTGCGTCAAGAGGGTGCTCCGCCGCTGCCGCCACCGCCGCCGCCGCCACCGCAGCCGCCGCCGCCGCCGCCGCCGATGCTGCCGCCGTTGCTGCCGCCGCCCTGCGTGCGCCACCGCCGGCGGACGGCCCCAGCAGCGCACCGGTGCGCGCACTTGACGCTCGGTTTTCGGCCAGCGTCGCCGCCGCTCGCAGCCGCGCATTCTCATCCTTCAACGCCGCCATGGCCTTGGCGTGCGAGGCCGCCGCCGCCCGCAAGCCATCGACCGTAGTTTTCGTCGTCGACGTGACGGCCCGCTCCACCTCCACATGGGACAAGGCGGTATCTAATGCCACCAGCAGCTGCGCCTTGGTGCGGGTGTCGGCACGGGGAGCCGGCGGGGGAGGCCGCGCCGGACCCCCACCAGTGCCACCAAACTCCTCCGGCGCAGCGGGCGCAGCGGCGGGGGCCGGGCGGGTGGCGGCCACGCTCAAACCACGAGGCCGCCACGCCTGTCTGTGCTTGACGCCGTGGATCCCTGGCGGGGACCTCTGTCGCGGGCGGACGAGCCGCGCGGCGAGAATCGTCTGCACGTGCGGGTTGCGCAACCACGCGGGCGGACTAAATTCACTGGATACTCGTCGTCCTCGACGGCTTTCCGACACCCGCTGCATGCGTATCCTGCTCTCCAACGACGATGGTTACCTGGCTCCGGGCATCCGCACGCTGCGCATCGCCCTGGCGGCGCTGGGCGAGGTCACCCTGGTGGCGCCGGATCGCAACCGAAGCGGCGCGAGCCACTCGTTGACCCTATCCCATCCGATTCACGTGCGGGATCACGGCGAGCGAACCTGGTCGGTGGAGGGCACACCGACCGATTGCGTCAACATCGCG
>ENA-ORXM01004347-ORXM01004347.1-marine-metagenome-genome-assembly--contig:-NODE-4347-length-12556-cov-3.148009_pt1 | contig 12556 bp, 10 predicted proteins | sample MGYA00237867_ERZ511480 | MGnify/ENA primary metagenome ERZ511480 (study PRJEB26309, sample SAMN06266103) | marine metagenome | isolation source: Algal blade | place: United Kingdom:Sidmouth, United... | reverse complement strand
GTGTGAATATTTGCGCCAAAGGTTTGCTTTTTTTCATTTAAACCATCAACAACTTTACAGTTACCATTTTGATCTCTTTTTAGAAAAATAATATTACTTTTTGGTAAATCAGATAAAATAAAAGGTGAATGAGTGGTTAGAATTATCTGAATCCCATTGTTAGGGTTATCTTTTTCCCAAGTGACTAATTCCTTTCTGGGTAAAAAATCTAGTAGTATATTCAGATATTCTTTTTGCCATTTTGGATGGAAACCAGTTTCGCCCTCGTCTAATAAAAATAAAAGACTATCATTCCAAAAACCTGGATAAAATGGTGGGTTACCATTTTGCTTTTTCGCATTATAAAATCGAGCAAAAAGATTAAACAAGGTAAATTCACCACTACTCATTGTTCGCCATGAAAAATCTAAAAAGTGACTTCCAAAACCTACTAAAGATTGGTAATATCTAAATAAATTCCCAATTCCTAACACTTTATTTTTTATTAAATTCATAGGAATTATCACAACACCTTCTTTTGGAGAGTATTCTTGATGTTCACCAAAATATGACCTAACCTCAATATTAAATTCCTTTAATAAATTCAATAAACTTTGCAATCTATCGAATTCACTATTAGGGTAATTTTGTAGAAATTGTTTAGCCTTTTCTACCGAATTGGAATCATCAATTTTTCTAAGTTTTTCCAATAAAAAATTTATAGGCTCTCTGGATTCTTTGAAACTTTTTCTAATTTGTCTAAAGAATAAAGCTTCGAAAAATTCTATTTCAAAAAAAATAATAAAATCTTTGGAAGCTTCCTTAGCATCTTTAAATCCTTTCTCAAAATTCACCAAAATATCTCGTAATTCATCTTCTGTCTCTTTATTTCTAAAAAAGACATTCTCGATAAGTTGAGATATTTTATTCTTATCTAATTTACTTGTCTTAACAAACAATGTATCAGGAAGAAAATCGAAGCGCTTTTTTACATCTTCATTTCCAGACATATAATATAAGTCACCTAAAAATTCCAGTTGTCTTTCAACTTCTTTCAGGTTATAAGCATCAACATTGTCAATTTGTACCCATTCATGCTTAAATTTTCTTTGCGCACTATCCCTTAATTCATGCCTTTCTTTATCTTTACGAATGAAAAAGTTAGTTGATAGGTTAATTAGTCCCTTATTCTCATATTCTTTTTTGCCATCAAAAAAGTTAGAATAAAAAATGGTTGTGTAAGGTAATACTCTCCTTTTATTATCTGTTTTCCATGAAAATTCATCCTTTTTAAGTTGGCTTATTTGAAAACTATCTGGCATTTTTTCAAAGTGAGAACTAATTTCTAAAAAAGTAACGTTATTGTTATTCGTTTTAGCTAAAATTGTTTTTTGACCTTGATTGAAAATAATCCAATTTTGTTTTAAGTTTGATAACCACTCTTTTTGATTATAATGCCCCTTAATTTTCCATGGCTCTTGTAAGGTTAATTCATATTTTAAAAAATCTAAAAGTGAGCTTTTTCCACTTCCATTTTCTCCTACGATTGCAGTTACATTAAAGATTGGATGATGAGTATTAACTTCTGCCTCTTTATCTAATTCATTTCCTTCACTAAATCTTACAGTGACATTCTTCCCTTTTGAAAAAAAGCGAGATTCCAAGTAATCACCTTTTTTAGAAATAGAGACTATATCATTTTCGTTGTATTCAAACTTCCATCGATTACTAAAGTTGAATCCTTGTTTGATAATGTTTTTGTAATTATCTATCCAGATATATAATATTTCCATTCTTGTTTTAAAGTTTATTTCAAGTAAATTTGATTCTCAGATGTATTACGTATTCTATCCCGCTGTCGCCATACTGCTCGTCTTAGGTCTGCTTGCTGCTCGTTAGCATTTTTAATGCGACACGTGCTTACGTCAAATCTCCAGATTTGCGTAAGCATCCATTGCATCACAACTAACTGACAACAAAACTCGCTGTCCCACTACGTCGCTCGTGACCAAGCTATACTTGTTCAACGTCTATTGATTTAGGCGTCCCCGTCGGTTGCTTGCCTGTACATTGAGGAAATTATAAAATCAAATCCCCTCCAATCCCTTCAACCACCCATCAAACCGCAAACACTTCTCTCGAATCTTCGCCAGCCCAATCTCCTCTGCCAACATTGCCCCATAAACCACTTTATTATAGCCATCTATCAAGCGCATCAATCGTTTAGAAGGCGCAGTTTCTTTGCCATCATTGAGCAATTCGGGATTGGGGTAGTCGGTAATGGTTTTCGTTAATTCAGCTAAATCAAGCAACTCTGCTGCTGCAAAATTTTGTGTAAAAACAGTAGCATCAATAAACAGCAGCCCTTCAAATTCGTGCAACTGAATATACGGAATAAAGCGATAGCGCAAGGCATCGTTGATTTCGTTTTTCATGGCTTCTTCCAATAATTGTATGCGGTTGTTGATATTGACTTCTGCTTTGGCAGCTTCCCAGACAGGGAATTGATGTTTGTGATTCAATCCATAATAATCAATGAAAGTAGTAACGTAAGCAGTCGTATCTTGCTTTAAATGATTTTCAATTTGCTTTTTTAAAACCGACCACTTGACGATGCCACCGCCAGATTTTTTAATCAAAGGAGCTTGGATATGGATGCCTTTTTGTAAAAAATTCGGTTGTAATACGTCGTTGCAAAACTCCCGTTCGGTTTGACCTTCGCAAATAATAATCAGTCTTTTCATAGCGGATAATGGGTTGTTGAATAGGTGTTGGTTTGCTGATAAAATTTACGGCTGTCCAGTTGCAATAATATTGCGTTTCCACAAATCGCCCAAGGCATAATCTTCCATCCAAACCGAAAGCGTTTCCTGATTCAACCGATTAAATTTACTTTCTCCATTCTCCATATCAACAGTAATCACATCTTCCGGGCTAAAATGATTGACCAAATCACTTGATTGCGTGGCAACGATAACTTGCGTCCCTTTTTGTTCTACACTTTTAATCATGCCTGCTAATTTGGCAATTGCGACGGGATGTAAACCCAATTCTGGTTCATCAATAATAATAGTCGCGGGCAAATCAGGCTGCATAAACAAGGTCGTCAATGCAATAAACCGAAGCGTTCCGTCCGAAAGGTCAGCCGCACTATATACGGTCGAACTGTATTGGTCTTGCCAAGTCAATCGTAGGAAACCATTCTCATTGGGCTGAAAAAAGAAGTCTGAAAAATAAGGCGCAATACTCTGAATAACCCGAATGATTCTTTTGTAAACAATGCTGTGTTTTTCTCGAATGCCGTAGAGAAAAGCAGCTAAGTTTTGTCCCGTTTCGTATAGAAAATAGCTGTCGGTTTCGATGTTGCTTAGTTCGGTGAAAGGTGAATTTTTTCCTGTGTCGTGGAAATGGTATTTTCGTAGGTTGCTGAGATGTTCTCTGATATAGTCAGCTCGAAGAGAATCATTAGTTTTTATATTTGCTTCCGTATTAAAAGAAGAAATTTTCCAATTACTTCCATTGTACCCTAAATCTTCATTGTCAAAAATAAATTCACCATCTCCTTTTCCCAATTCAAAAGAGTAATGATTGATTCCATTGTTGAAAGTCAGTTTTGCCTGAACGCCATAAGTTATTTTCAAACCTTTATGTAAAAACTTCGCCATACCGCCATGAGTGGCTACATACTGCTGCAACTTCCGTTCGTATAGATTATTTAAAAATTCAAAAAAAGAAATAAAATTACTTTTACCTGCACCGTTTGACCCAATCAAAATATTGACGGGGCGCAAGTCTATATTTAAATGCTTGATAGATTTATATCCATTAATTTCTATGCTATCCATTGTCTGAATTTAGAGGACAAAGTTTTCTTTGAAAAGTAATATTAGCGAATTGTTGTGTTAAACACAACAATTCGCTAATTAATTTCAACTTAAAAGGAGGATTTAATCTCGTAATCTAATAGTTCTCCCCGGCGTCCAAGGCGCCCCTTCCTCCACCAATCTCCCCTCCAACGCTTTCACTTTCCCATTCTCCAAAGCCACCACGCGCGCCAAAATCGGCGCCAATCCCGCATTCGCCAAGCGATACGCCTCCTCAAAAGTAGCCGTCGGGGCAGAGGTCGAACCAAACATCTCGAAGCCAGCCGCAAAGACTCGGTTGGTGATGGAATATTCGCTTGATTTATCCAATTTAGCCGCGTAAGGGTCGCCGTAGAGGGCGCGATTGATAGACTTCATTTCAGTGCGGATAGCGTCCACTTGTGCCTGCAAGTCGGCGGTCGGGGACGACATGGAGTAGATGGCTTTTTGGATGTGTTTCATCTTGTTGTCGAGGTTGCCCAGCTTCGTGCCGACGGCGGAGAAATTACCTTGTAGCTTCGCCAGTTTTTGCTGAAAAGCAGTGAGGGCAGCACGGTCTGTGGCAGGTAGCGTCACATCGTCCAGCGCTTTGAGTTGGAAGGGCGTGGGCGCAACCAATTCCGTCATTTCGCCATTGATGCTGCGACTCAAACTCACTGTATAATCGCCCGGCACTGCCATATAACCCGTCGCAGGTGGCGGCCCAAAAATATTGTCTCGCTGCTTGCGCAAACTCACGGGCATCTGATACGGCAAGCGACCATTCCACACGATGCGGTTGAGGCTGCCATCCGACAAGCCCGTTTTGAGTTTCCGAATGACATTGCCCGCTTGGTCGCGGATGGTAAATTGCAAATAAGCGGCTTTTTCCTCCTCTTCGGCAGCGTATTCGTCGTAAGTCGGGTAGCGGATGGCGCGACCTTCCTTGATGGCTTCTTTTTCCATTTTTTGCCGTTTGGACTTCAAGGTGGTATGCCCGTCTTTGACATGATAAGTGAACGTCACACCCACCGGCGGATTGTCAGCCGACCAATAATTATCGCCCTGAAATCCATTCTCTCGAATGCCCAGCGGCAACCGTTCGTTGAATTGCAAACCCGTTTTGATAGGGAAAATCGTGGCAGCTTTCGCCAGTTCCGCTTGATTGGTTTGGCGCAGCGGCGAGTAATCATCTAACACATAGAATCCACGCCCAAATGTACCCAAGACCAAGTCGTTTTCTCGTTTTTGAATGTCAATATCCCGCACTGCAATCGTTGGCAAACCTGCGCTTAGTTTTTTCCAATGACTGCCTCCACTATTGGTAAAAAAACAGCTAAATTCTGTCCCAACAAACAATAGGTTTTTATCCACATGGTCTTCTGCAATCGCGTAAGAAGACCCACGTTCTGGAAGGTTATTGGTGACATTTGACCAGGTTCGACCTTTGTCATTACTTTTCAAAACATAAGGCTTAAAGTCGCCATTTTTATGATTGTTAAAACAAGCATACACCACGTTTTCATCATGCTGCGATGCCAAAACCATGTTGACATACGTGCGGTCAGGTACACCCGTGAAGCTGCTGATTTTCGTCCAGTTGTTGCCGCCATCTTCCGAAATCTGAATCAAACCATCGTCCGTTCCGACGTACAATAAATTTTGGTTCAACGGGCTTTCCGAAAACGCCACAATCGACCCATACGGAGAAGTCGAAAGATTTTTCCTGACGGCATCAATGCTTTGCACGCGACCCATGACTTTGAGCGTATTTCTATCAATCTGCTGCGTCAAATCGGGCGAAATCGTCTGCCAAGTATTCCCTCGGTCGTCGCTCCGAAACAGCTTGTTGGCAGCGTAATAAATCCGACCTTTGACGTGGGCAGAAGTCATCAATGGAGCATCCCAATTCCAGCGGTAACTGTTTTCGCCTGCAGCGGGTTTGGGTTGAATGCCCGTGGTTTCGCCGCTGACTTTGTCGTAGCGAGTCAAGCCACCGTATTGATATTGAGCATACACAATGTTTTGATTATCAGGGTCAACGGCACTCTCGAAGCCATCTCCGCCCTGCGTCACAAACCAATCTGCGTTGGTAATTCCATTGCCATTGATGGTACGCGACGGGCCGCCCATACTGAAATTATCCTGCGTTCCACCATAGATATTGTAAAATGGTTCGGCGTTATCCGTCACTACTTTATAAAACTGTGTGACTGGCAAATTATCTTTAAAATCCCAAGTATCCGCGCCATCGAAGGTTTCATAAATACCACCATCACAGCCTGCCAACATATAGTCTGGTTGGTTCGGGGCAATGTACAAAACGTGGTTATCGACGTGCTTGTATCGCTCATTCACTTGCTGAAACGACTTGCCGCCATCCTTCGTCACCTGCATCCACGTATCCATCGAATACACGATGTCGGGATTGGTTGGATGACAAAAAATCTCTTGATAATAATTACCCGAAGTATTGTGTCCACTCCGCTTTTCCCAGCTCGCCCCTCGGTTGGTCGAACGGAAAAATCCGCCACCTTTCGCTGCTTCCACAATCGCATAAATGTATTCTGGATTTGCAGGAGAAATCGCTAAGGCTATCCGTCCCAAGTCACCGCCTGGCAATCCTGCACTGGTTTTTTTCCAAGTTTTCCCACCGTCCGTTGATTTGTGAATTGCGCTACCTGCACCGCCACCGACATAGGTAAACACCCGTCGTCGTCGCTGAAAAGTCGAAGCATACAAGACGTCAGGATTGCGCGGGTCCAGCGGGTTCAGGTCCACGCCGCGTCTGCCAATGATGTTTACAGGTGATGCAGGCGGGACAGGCCCGATCCAGTCGGGTGATAAAATCACGCCGCTATCTTCAGGACCAAACCGTGTACCGTTGATGTCGAGTAAAAACCGGTCCCACATCAGGTTTAATCCGCCGCTCGCGCCCAGCTCTGACAGCCGTAAAGGCAGGCCAAAGCGTTCTGACAACGTGCGGCCAGTGGCGATCAGGACCGCGGCACGGCGGATCTCGTTTGTTTGCGGCGGGCTGTCTGACCATGCGTTCAGGAAAGTTGCCTGTCGGGTCATCGCATCAGCGATAGCATCCCAAAGCGTGTCGTCATCAACGTGGTTTGGCGGGTAAACATCCGCCAGTTGATCCCCTTGAATTGCTAACGCGTGCAACCCGCCCGCGAGGCGAAGTGGGAGCGATTGCGCGTTCGGGCCAACGTCGCCCTTCCATTCAAAATAGCGATCTCGAAGTGGAGTAGCAGGCCAGTCACGCTGGGCGAGCAACTTGCAAAGCTGCCCCATAAACGGAGAGCCCATATCGGCACACGCGCGCGCCTGAAATGCAAACGCATCGGCGAGGGCGGTCGGTATCATTTGAAACGGTCCGCCAGTTTTTGTAACGCAGTGCGTGTGTCCGGGGCAGGTTCAACTGGCTTGGTATCCGGTTTCGGCTTTGGCGATGATTTGGACGACCGGGCAGGGGTCAGGCGCAGTGCGACTGTATTGAGAAACTTTGGTCCGTCACCCGCAACCAGATGCTCAATCCCGTCCGCGATGCCACGCAACTCATCGTCTAGCCAATCAGCGTCGGCCTTAGGGAAATCGCGCAGCACATATCCCGCGACCGCGTCCTTATGGCCGGGGTGGCCGACGCCCATGCGGACGCGGTCATAGTCGGGGCCGATATGGCCGTGGATCGACCGCAAGCCGTTGTGACCTGCGTGCCCGCCGCCGGATTTCAGGCGAATTTTGGCAGGGGCCAGATCAAGCTCGTCGTGGAATACGATGACATCGGCGGGGTCAATTTTGTGAAACCGCGCCGCCTCTCCGACGGATTGGCCTGACAGGTTCATAAATGTCTCGGGTTTGAGCAAGATCACCTTGTCCGACCCGATACGCCCCTCGGCAACTTGGCCCTGAAATTTGGCGCGCCACGGGGAAAACCCGTGTGATGATGCGATTTCATCCAACGCCATAAATCCGATGTTGTGACGGTTACGGGCATATTTTGCGCCGGGATTGCCGAGGCCAACGATGAGTTTCATAGCAAACCTTTTTTCTGCACGTACCTATTAGACGTCGAACTGTGATTGTTCGGCCAGCGGTGCGATAAAGTTGCGATCGCGACTGGTCGGACCAACGGGGCGAAACCCCGTGACGCTGATACCAGTTCCGTCGATACCAGCAAGTCAGGATGGCCGTTACGGACCATAGCGCGTTGCGACGAAAAAGGGCACCCCGAACGGGATGCCCTTTCGATCAACACAAAACAGCGCAGATTATTCTGCGGCGTCGTCACCGGTTGTTGGCACTTCGTCTGCTGCAACTTCTTCGACGTCGTCGTCGTCTTCCGCAATCAATGCACGCGGCGCAGATACGTTTGCGATGACAAAATCACGGTCTGTGATTGTTGGCTTCGCGCCCTCTGGCAATGTGATCGAGCTGATGGAAATGGTATCGCCGATTTCAACATCGGCCAGATCAACAACAAGGCTGTCAGGGATTTCGCCAGCAAGGACTTCCATTTCAACATCGTTACGAACAACGGACAAAGTGCCGCCCTTCTTGATGCCAACGCAGGTGTCTTCGTTGATGAATTCCACAGGGATGTTCAATTTCACACGGCTTGTACGCTTCAGGCGCATCAGGTCGATGTGAATTGGAAGATCCTTTACGACGTGACGCTGAACACCGCGGCAGATAACGCGGACGTCGTCTTGGCCTTCGATTTTCAGGTTCTGCAGCGTGGACATAAAGCCACCTTTGCGCAGACGTGTCAGCAGATAGTTGAACGGGATGTTGATCGCGACAGGGTCTTCACCGCCACCATAAACAACGCCAGGTACCATTTCGTCACGACGAGCTTGGCGGGCGGCCCCCTTGCCTGTCCCCGCGCGAAGTGTCGCTTCTAAGTCTGGAATTTTACCAGCCATTTTGTAGTCTCCAATAAATAAGGGGCCTCCTCCAAGGGTGAGCGGCCCGTTTCGTATCGCGGCTATAGGGGGGAATCGGCGCTGTGAAAAGCGTTTATCGCGCTGAATGGCACTGTTTATATGATCCAAAGACAAGATACGCACATTTTGATGCCTAAGAACGCCTTGGATGGCGGCAGTGAAACCGGTCATTTGCGCAAGTCGCAGCAAACTTGGGGACATCAATGATCGTGACGTGAGCAAAGTGACCGTTCGATTGTTCATCTAGAATGTCAATTCCGGCCCGCAGGACGCATATAAGTATCGCTTACCACTGCTGTGTCGTCGCTAGAAAGCAGTCACTTGTCATGCAGCGTGTTACTTTATAAAATAACAAGTGAACATCACCTCCGCAGGATAAACCAAATGCGCAAACAAGCGGCAGTGCGGCAATCGGATGTGTTGAGTGTTCTGAATAGTCACGACAAACCGATGACGGCTTATGCGATCCTCGATGAAATGAAGCGCGACGAGCCCGATCTTGCGGCCCCGACCGTCTATCGTGCCCTTGCTGCGCTGACGGACCAAGGGCGGGCGCACAAGCTCGAATCCATCAAGTCTTTTGTGCCGTGTCGGTGTGATCACCATGCGGGGGTTCCCGTGTTGGCGATCTGTGAAGATTGCGGAACTGTGGAGGAACATGACGGCACGCCGTTGCTATCCGGGCTGTCCGCTATCTCTGGCAGATCGAAGTTCACGGCCACGCGCCACATCGTTGAAATGCACGGGCTGTGTACTGGATGCACCGCCTGACCTCTTCTCACCTTTGTAATCAGAAAAATCCTATGAAACTTTTGTCTCTCCTCGCGCTGTCCACGCTTGCTGCATCGCCTGCACTGGCCAAAGAAACGCGGCAATTGGATAGCCACGAACACGGCGTTGGCCAGCTCGATATCGCACTCGACGGATCGCAGGTTGCGATGGAATTGCACGCACCCGGTGCGGATATCGTCGGGTTTGAATACGGCGCTGAAAGCGGCGAAGACATCGCTAAGATAGATGCCGCGCTGCTGGTTCTGGCAGAGCCGCTTGACCTTTTCGTTGTTCCTGACGCGGCGCAATGTACCGTTGTCGATGCGCGTGCCGAACTGGAAAGCGAAGATGAGCATGAACACGGGGGCGAGGATCATGACGAGGATCATGATGACCACGACGGCGAAGATCACGCGGAAGACGGTCATGACGACCACGATGGCGAGGATCACGCCGAGGAAGCTGGCCATACAGAATTCCACGCTGAATACCTGTTGGAGTGCGGCGACATTACCGCCCTAAGCGAAATTTCGTTCGCCTATTTCACTGCCTTCCCCAACGCTCTTGAGGTCGAGGTTCAGGTTATATCTGATCAAGGCGCGACTGCGTTCGAAGTTGAACGCGACGCCCCAATGCTCGACCTTGGTAATCTGAACTAATCGGCTGACCCGTGAACGAACCCGCTCCAGTCCTCGAATTAAACGACGTCCGTTACCGATGGCCGGGGCGGACGTTGTTTGAATTGCATGTTCCGCACATGGCACTTGCGCAGGGCGAAACAGTTTTGCTTTTGGGTGAAAGCGGGTCGGGTAAATCAACACTGTTGTCGCTCATCTGCGGCACAATTGTTGCACAAAGTGGCAAGGTGAGTGTTGCGGGCACAGATATTTCATCGCTGTCGTCCGGCAAGCGGGACAGGTTTCGCGCCGAGCAGATCGGGCTCATTTTCCAGCAATTCAACTTGTTGCCGTTTGCAAGCGTGCAGGACAATATCCTGCTGCCGCTGCGGTTTGCGCCTGATCGCGCCAAACGGGTGGCATCGCATGGGGATGAGGCGGACCGTCTATGCGGTGACCTCGGGCTGCCGCGTGATCTGATGGGCGCAAGAGCAGGCACGCTAAGTGTCGGGCAACAACAACGCGTCGCTGCAGCCCGCGCGCTGATCGGGACGCCGCCCCTTATCGTCGCGGACGAGCCGACATCATCCTTGGACGCGGCGACACAAGTGGCATTTTTGGACGTGCTGTTCGAACAATCGCGCGCCCACGCCACCACAGTGCTGATGGTCAGCCATGATGCACGCTTGGCGAACCAGTTCGACCGTGTGATCCACATGGCGGACATCGCCCGAACCGCGCGAGGGATTGCATGATTTTGCGTTTGGCATTTGCATCACTCATCGCGCGCGCCTTGACGGTTGCGATGACCATTCTGGCGATTGCCCTGTCCGTGATGCTTTTTCTGGGCGTTGAAAAGGTACGCACGGGGGCGAAGGCCAGCTTTGCCGATACGATATCCGGCACGGATTTAATTGTCGGGGCGCGGACGGGGTCGGTGCAATTGCTGCTCTATTCCGTGTTCCGCATTGGCGCTGCCACCAACAATTTGTCGAGGGAAAGCTATCAAGACATCGCGGCCCGCGACGCTGTGGATTGGATCGTGCCTATTTCGCTGGGGGACAGTCATCGCCAGTTTCGCGTCATGGGCACAACAGCTGCGTTTTTCGAGCGGTATAAATATCGGTCCGGCCAATCCCTTTCCGTCCGTGACGGGAAAGTTATGGACGATTTGTTCGACGCGACCATTGGGGCGGATGTCGCTGAAACGCTTGGCTATAGCGTCGGCGATCCGATTGTGCGTAGCGCACGGTCTGGCGTCGTTCAGCGAACACAAAGACCAGCCCTTTCGCATTTCCGGCATCTTGGAAAAGACCGGAACGCCCGTTGACCGGACGGTTATCGTAAGCCTTGAGGCGATTGAGGCAATCCACGTAGATTGGCGCAGCGGTGCGCAAATCCCCGGCCAGTCTACCCCCGCCGATGTGATCCGCCAGATGGAGTTACAACCAGCAGCCATCACGGCGGCACTGGTGGGCGTTAAAGGACGGCTGCAAGTGTTCGGCCTGCAACGCAGCATTAATGATTACGCTGAAGAACCCCTGCTTGCCATCCTGCCCGGCGTCGCGCTGCAAGAACTTTGGCAAATTATCGGCATCGCCGAAACCGCGCTGATCGCCGTGTCCGGCATGGTGATCGTGACAGCATTGATAGGTATGATGGCCACGATTTTTTCCAGCCTGAATGAAAGGCGCCGCGAAATGGCGATCTTTCGGGCCATGGGCGCGCGTCCGCGTGTGATTTTCGCAATGTTGGTGCTGGAGGCAGCTGTAATGGCGGCGATTGGGGCACTGCTTGGTATAATTCTGCTTTATTTGGGCCTTTACGTGGCTCAACCGCTGATCGACAGCGTATTTGGATTGTGGATTCCCATTGATCCGCCAACGCTGCGTGAGGTCTGGGTTCTGATCGCTGTGATCCTCGCTGGCGCGATTGTGAGCATGGTTCCTGCAATCCGCGCTTACCGAATGTCCCTTGCTGATGGTATGATGGTTCGAAAATAGGGCCGTAGGAGTTTTCCGATGACTGTAAAACGCCGCAATTTGATCGCGCTCGCCGCTGTCAGCGCAGCACTTCCATGGGCTGCATTTGCCAGTGTGCCGACTTAAATCACATGGGATGATCTGATCCCGCCTGATGTGCCATATTCTGAAATCATCTGCGAAAGCGTGATGGATGAACGCAATGACCTTTGGCTTCCTCAGTTTCATGCGAACGCTATCCAACCGAACCCCGCGCTGGACGGAGCCTACATCAAGATGCAGGGGGTCATCATCCCGATTGAGCTGACGACTGCGGGCGTGTCCAGTTTCGTATTGGTGCCCTATGTGGGGGCGTGCCTTCATACGCCGCCGCCGCCGCCCAACCAGTTGGTGTTCGCTAATGCGATCAC
>ENA-ORXM01004346-ORXM01004346.1-marine-metagenome-genome-assembly--contig:-NODE-4346-length-12558-cov-3.849451_pt1 | contig 12558 bp, 7 predicted proteins | sample MGYA00237867_ERZ511480 | MGnify/ENA primary metagenome ERZ511480 (study PRJEB26309, sample SAMN06266103) | marine metagenome | isolation source: Algal blade | place: United Kingdom:Sidmouth, United... | reverse complement strand
CAACTGTATCAATAAATGGTTCAAGAAGAGCAACAAGACCCTCTGAAGCGGCAAACTTCGTTTTTACAGCAGAGTGCGCAATGGCAGCAGAACCCGCACCAGCTTCATTTGAAAAAGCGGCACGTTGAAAACCGACAATCAACACACCAAGCAATCCACCTAAACCGGCAGCCGGTGTGAATGCGCCAGCAATAATTTGTTGAATCGCAGGCCCTATGAAACTAATATTTGCGAATATGATGATTAAACAAGCAATCACATAAAGCAAGGCCATGAAAGGAACAATTTTTTCTGTCACCTTAGCAATACTTTTAATTCCACCCAAAATGACAATAGCAACGAAGAAGGCAAGAATTGCTCCGATGATTAACCCTGTAGAGCCGCCACTTAAATTAAACATAGATGAAATCTGTTGCGCGGCTTGGTTAGATTGAAATGCATTCCCACCTCCGAACGATGCACCAACACACATAATTGCAAAAATTACAGCAAGTACTTTTCCTACCGGGGCAAGAGCAGTTCCCCGCATACCGCGAGACAGATAATACATTGGGCCACCAAATACGGTGCCGTCTGCTTCTACATCTCTATAAGCAACTGCAAGCGTACACTCTACAAATTTTGTAGCCATACCGAGCAAGCCGCAAACAATCATCCAAAATGTAGCACCTGGCCCACCAACAGCAATTGCTATTGCTACACCAGCGATATTCCCGAGACCAACGGTGCCCGAAACCGCCGTTGCTAAAGCCTGGAAATGACTTACTTCGCCATCTTGACTTTCATCTTTTATGGTTCCAACAATGTCGCCACCATCTTCAATGTTCACCATGGGTTTCTCAGTAGAAGGCTCGTTATCGCCAATAGCTACTTTCTCCATTTCATCATACTTGCCGCGCACCACGTTAATTGATAAAGGGAAACGCACAAATTGTACAAAGCCAAAATAAATGGTGAAGAACAAAGCGCCGCATACCAACAAAATCAATACAATTGGTATGCTGAAATCGCCAACTGGAATTGAGGTAAGAACGAAGCCTTCCCACCAAACGGCAATTGGGTAAAACCAGTCATTAACTCGTTCATCTAGTCCTTTCTTAGTTGCTTCTTGTGAGAAGATTGCAAGAGGAGCAAAGGATAAAAGCAGTGTAGATATAAATTTTTTCATGTGTTTTTCTTTCGGTAAAAGACGCCGAAAAATAACGTTTAATTCACAAACACGGCTGCAATAGAGGTATAAATTCTACACGTTGAAGCTAAAACCATCAAAGGCAAGAGAAATATGTGGGGGTAGCGTTTTGTTGACAACCTCATGTAAATCAAGCCAATGACTAATGTGAGTGAGGAATGCGCGGGTTGGCTTTAATACGTTAATCACCTCAATTGCTTCATCTAGGGTATAGTGAGAAATGTGTTCTTGATAGCGAAGAGCATTCAATACTAACACATCTAAATTCTTCAGCTTATCCATTTCTTCTGGGGCAATATAGTTCGCATCTGTTATGTAGGCGAAATTGCCGATTCTGAACCCGTAGACGGGGAGTTTATGATGCATCACTCTGACTGGTAACACTTCAAAACCGCTTACCTGAAATGGTTTATTCTCAATTTCATGGAGATTGAGTTGCGGCACACCTGGATATTTGTTTGCCGTAAATGCATACTGAAATTCTCTTTTCAATGCCTCTATCACGCGCGCCTCGGCATAAATTTCCATATCTTTTTTGTGGAAATGGTTGATTGGTCTCACATCGTCTAAACCTGCCACGTGGTCTTTATGCTCATGAGTATAGATAATGGCATCTACATCTGTAATGTTTTCACGCAAAAGCTGTTGCCGAAAATCTGGACCAGAATCTATAATGATTCGTTTACCATTTTCCTCGATGGCGATTGAGCAACGCAATCGCTTATCTTTAGGATTTTCTGATTGGCAAACTGCGCAATTGCAACCAATAACGGGAACACCTTGAGACGTACCTGTGCCGAGAAAAGTAATTTTCATCACAACGAAGTTAACCCACCCAATGCCATCATGCGAGGAATCGTAGTTTCACTATAGTTACCATTTTACAGATATTTCAATAGCATATTAAACCTTTTTTGATCTTCAGCATCAAAGAAGCAAACAATAAAATAATAAAGATGAAAAAGCAAATCATATTTTTGAGCATAATGATACTCGGCATTCAAGTTGCAAATGCACAAACACAAGAAAGACGAGTTGCATCGCCTGAGCAGTTTTTTGAAGCTGTAGATGAGAATAACGATGGCCAACTTTCTTTTGAAGAATTTCAGAATTTTAAACCCGCAAGCCAAAGAGCTGACAAGTCAGGTAAAACAGATGAGGAGCGATTTGCCAAACTAGATGCTGACGCAAATGGCTTTGTGACTCAGGAAGAATTAAAAGCAGCTAAGAAAGGCAAGAAAGACAAAATGAAACATAGAGGCCACGAGGGTGCATCAAAAATTAAAAAAGCAGATACAAACGGAGATCAAAAAATCAGTTTTCAAGAGTTTTCAACTATAGATTTCAGTGATAAACCAAATGTGAATGTGCAAGAGATGTTCAATAAGATGGATGCTGATGGCAATGGATTTATTGAAAAGGGCGAAGTGCGCCAAAAAGCCAAAGACAAAAAGAAGCACAAAGGTCACATGAAGTTTGACCAAAAGCTAAAAGCTGCAGATGTAAATGCTGATGAAAAGATTAGTTATGACGAATTTACAGCAGTAGATTTTGGATCTAAAAGAGATATAGATACTGAAGCCTTATTTAATAAGCTTGATGCGAACGGTGATGGTTTCATAGAAAAGGGTGAAATGCATCGTAAGTCTAAAGGCAAGATGAAATTAAAGGGAAGCACCATTTCTGAGAATTAAGAATTTTGATTTTTCATAGTGTAGTTGATTTGGAGCCACTTTCGTATGCGGGTGGCTTTTCTTATTTTTCAGACTACGGTAATATGTCAATGTTGCTTGTTGCGATGGCATACGAAAACTCAGTATGAAGCGTCGTACTTCTAGGTAGATAAGCATCTACGATCTCAAGATTCCTTTATCGTTATTTACTGTTTGAAATATTCTTCTTAATTACATCTTTTATCCCTTCCAAATTATCGTTAAATTCCATAAATTGACTCAGCAACGCAGCCATATCGTCTTGATTTGCTAAACCTTTCACCTTGTTGTTCTTCTTGAAAGTTTCTTTTATGCTATGCCAACGTGTTTTATCCTCTTTGCTCAACTTTCCAACCAATTCTTTGTACTTCAATAAGTTGGCTTCGGCAGAGGAGGTTAAGGTTTGGCTCTCACTCTCATAATGACTGAGCAATAGCGTGTCTAACTCGCCGTCATTCATAATGGGTACAACTTTTGCCACTAACTTATTCATATCTCTATAAGAACCTTGTAGTTTAAAACTAGGCTCTGTACGATAGGCATCTTCCATCGCAGCAGACTCAATATATTGCTTATTTACCGCCAACACTGTATTGCGAATGTCAATGATTTTTTCTAACACAGCGATGTAATCATTCACTTCTTGATTGGTGTGATTGCCTAATAATGTGATCTCCTCATTTTGATTCTCTACTCGATCAAGTAAAGCATATACGTCATTCATATGCTTGTTTCTCAACTGATTTAACAACGAGTTACTTGTGAGCGAATTTTCAATTAAACTTAATTTAAACAAATGCGCACTGTCGCCAATAATATCGCCAAGGTTATAAATGTCTGAGCGATTGGCAAGCATATCGGGCACTTGAAATTTCGTGCCTTTTTCAGTGTACGGGTTACCGGCCATAACTACACAGAATTTTTTGCCTCTAAGGTTATAGGTATTCGGTTTGCCTTCGTATACACCCTCAATTTTGCGTGTGCCATCACTCAAAGAAATAAATTTCTGCAAAAACTCTGGATGGCAATGCTGGATGTCATCAATGTACAACATGACATTATTGCCCATCTCAAATGCGAGGTTCAATTTTTTTAGTTCCTCACGTGCGGCACTATTATTCGCACTCATTGGGTCTACTGAAGTTACCTCATGACCAATTGCCGGTCCGTTGATTTTCATGAATACCAAGCCAAGTCGATTAGCAATGTATTCCATCAATGTGGTTTTTCCATAACCTGGTGGAGAAATTAACAAAAGCATACCCATTCGATCAGTTCGCTTGTCATCACCAACGGTACCAAGTTGTTTCGCTAAATTGTCTCCAATTAGTGGTAAATAGACTTCATCAATGAGACGGTTTCTCACAAAAGAGGTGAGCACATTTGGTTTAAACTCAGCAAGTTGAACTTGCGATTTTAACTCTTCAATTGCTGCATGCTTGGCTGCTTTGAAGGTCAAGAAAGCAGGCACATCATGAGTTGAAAATTCTTGTAATGTGCGCATAAAATCGTGATAGTTCAACTCAAACTTGCTATTAACAATGCTGCCGTGGTTACCAGTGAGACCAGTTATGGTTGCCCGTGGCGAGTTTACATTATGCTTTTCACGAGACTCATCTTTATATAAAATCAAGCACGCCACTTCATCTACATAATCTATAAGAGGCGCGAGGTCATGTTTCAGCAAAAAGGCGCGTACCCATTGGCGAATCATTTCAATGGCTTCTACAATGTTGCTAGCGTCTTCATAAGAATGCTTGAAGGTTAAATCTCCTTGCTCGGCTTTTATGGTGTTTCGAAACTGTTCGAACACTTTGAGCGCCGAATGACTCACCTGAAATTGGTCGTCAGATTTAAGTTCCTCAAACAAGTATTCAGCAATTTGCCGATAGGTGAGTAAACGAATTTCTTCTGATGACTGCGGTTCAAGTAAATTATTTTGGGTGAAAAATTCCTCTACTTGCTGCGATAAGCTGGCGAGAATATAGTCGAATGGGTTTGTACTCGGAAAGATGTTTAACACTTCGCCCGCAACCTTTAATACGCGGTTAACTTTTGTTTGCTCACCGGTTTCTAAATTATGCCAAAAGAATTGAGCTAAAGCTCTTGTTTTTGGGTGAAACCGTAGCAAATCAAGATCGAAATGCATGGTCACCAATGTCTGTAAAATTTTTGAGGCATCAGCATCATGTACTCCTTTTGTGTATCCTTCAGTGAAACTTTGGCTACTCACTTCTTGAACAGTTTCAAGCATTTGTTGTGGCGAAAGGTTGCGTAGGGTTTCAGCGCCTCGCTCAGAAAAAATTCGGTAGGCTAAATAAGCCCCTCTGTAAACTTTCTTATTTTCTGAGACTAGTTCTTGCTGCCATAACTCAGGATGGTTTGTAAGAAATTCAACTTCAACAGGCTGATAATAATCGGTTCCGGTGATATGATAATTCAATCGATCATTTTTGAAAATCATGGTCACATCCAATGGTTGTTTGTTTACACCAAACTTGTGTTGCCCAAGTTTGATGATGTTTTCTCCATCTTCGTACAGTTCGTTTTTGTCTTTCAGCTTCCGCAAGGCATCTTCTCGTGCAGTTTTTAATTTAGTTGCCAGTTCTTCCGAGTTGCCACTGTCATCAAGTTCTTTGAGTTGATCTATGATGTCACGCACTTTTTCGACCATTAAATCGGCAGCAAAATAGGAGTGAATTTCTTGGTCGCTTGGCAAGGTTTGTGCTTTTTTGCTAATGCCTTTCAAAATTCGATCTGCAGCACTAGTGAGCGATACAACTCGTTTGTTTCTTTTTTCTAAAATGGCACTTTTGCGACTTTCAAAGGCAGAATAAATTTCTTCTCTCTTTGTTATTATCTCTTCGATGAACTCATCATTTTCAGCAAACTTTCCTTCAAGTTCTTCTAGCTGTACAGAGAGTTTAGTTTGATATTCATCGCATTTTTCAGGTGAGTCGGCAATATCGAAATAATTAATTACACTCTGATCAATCAACTTTAATTGCGCAGAAAATTCAGCCTTTGCCTCTGTACTGCCAAGATTATTTTTCTTGTTTTTGATTTCAGCTTTAAGCTGATTTAAGCTAGAGAAAATCAAAGAAATGTTATCGATGATTTGGGTTGAATGCGCTGTGTCTTCAATGTCTAAATTCGACACAATATCAATCAATAGTTCTAAATCTGTACCTATTTGATTTACTTCCTCCTCAAGCTCTTTCGCCTCAATTACTTTGGTAATTTCGGCCAGTTCGCTTTGTTTCTCGTTTACACGACTATGATAGGGTAGCAAGGCTTTATCGTCTAGTAAAAAGGTGACAGTTTTGCGCGATATTTTTTCAGTTTGTTCTGCAATACCTTCCTCAAGAGATGAAAGCATGTCAGTATCTATGTATCGCACGTCCTTAAGACTAATGGTTTCTCCACGTAACTGTCTCAACTGGCTTAAAATGTGAACAAAATCATCAATCGTTTTAAATGAAGTTGATTTCGCTTTATTAAAAATTGTTTCTGCTGCTACTCTTAATGCGTTTGCCTGTTGCTCGGCACTTCTGCGTAGTTGAACTACTTTTTTAAACTCATCAATAGCGGCATTTGCAGTACTGTTAATGCCTGAGAGTGGCTTGTTAAGTTGATGTGTTTCGGGCTCGGGTAACCAATAATAGCTATCTAGAACATCTTTTGATGCCTTTGCGATATCACCATACAATCCTTCGTAATTATCTTTTTTATTCAATAAAGTGATTAGTGAGTTGGCTTCTGCCATTGCTTTCACAATGTCTTTGTTTCCAATCTTATACAACAAAGTGTCTTGATGGTCTGAGGGCAACACTTCTCCCTGCATGTAAGGCGTTTGCCAAATTTGTATGACGTGGTGTTTACTCTGTTCGTTTTCATTTCTGAAATAACATAATTCCCCGTTTTCCAAAACAGTGTAGCCATTACAAATAATCGGCGTTGTTATGGTTTGGGTAATTACATTGTATGACATCAAATTATACAAGCCCTCGGTTGGTGAGTAGAACACATAAAAATGATCTTCACCGTTTGGCGAAGAGAGATGGCGCAAAAACTTCACATTAGGAATACTATTATCAAAAATGTTGTATTCGCCAGTCTGTAAATAATATCCGGTAGGAAAAATAATGCCTTGCTCGTCAGGTAAAAGCACACAGGTTTGGCTAATACTTTCAATTTTATTGACTTCCTGCAATTTGTGATTATAAACAAAATAGCGCGGTGCTTCTTGAAAGGGTTTTATTTCTAGGGCAATCAAATTCCCCAATTCGGCAAACCGAAATTGGCCATCATCGAGGGTTTGATCTTTCATGTCCACATCTTCAGAGAGAATTCCTCTGCCATCGTCTGTATTGTCTTCAATTTTGATGGTGAGGTCGCCACCAACGGTTTCAACAAATACCTTGTCTAAAATTGAAATATGTGGGTGTGTACCATAGCGTTGCATGTCTCTTGTGCCTTCTTGCCACTGAAATTGATGTTGTGGCGGAAAACGATACTCGTGCTCACTCCTAGCGTCAATGTACTCAAGTTTATTGTCGCGAATTAGCCATTTGAAAGTCTTAATATCTGTTGGGCTTTCACTAAGTTGAAACACCATGTGTAGGTAATTCCCAATTTTGGAAAATCGAGTAAAAATGGTGTTTCGGTAGTATTTGTACAGATTAGTAAAGTCGAAAAGAAAGGTTTCATCCTCAATCATTTTTAATGGCTGCGGTTCAAATCGGCCGTCAGTATAAGAATACACACTAAACACATCTTGCAGACTAATATCTGTGCGCAAACCGAAGTGTACATTGTAGCCGAAAATGCAAGTGCTGCCGAGTGAAACAATGTCTCTGGGAATGCAATTGTTTTCTGTGCTAATTCTGTCGTTGGCTATCAGTTTGGTTTCTAGCGATCCAAACACTTCTTTACGATCATCATTAAGCTGCTGAAGCCGTTGTTGTAGATCACCTTTATGTTTTTGAAGCCGGTTTTGTATAATCTCATACGTGCCGCCATCTAATTGTTGGCTTGGTTGTTCTTGTATGTTTTCTTCTTCAGGCATTTATTGTTTCATCTGTTTAGTAAAAGATACCTTGGGTTCATTACTCTATCCCTCTGAAATCCTGACAATCATACTCGGGTGATTGTTGCATTTCTATCTTTCTAAGAAGGGAGAGTCATTTTGAAAAACTCCCACTTCATTTTGGCTCAATGTCGTACAGTTTATGCTGCACTCTTCCTGTGTTGATGTTGTTTTCACTACATTTTGGGAGTTATAATGAACCCCTGAGAGCAGTAAAAACACCACCAACGTTGTAAACATCGCTGGCATGTTAAATCATGTTGCGATCGGGAGATTTAAACTAAGCTCCCGATCAAACCTTAGGCTTTCAACCTTAAGGTATCACCACTAATGCCTAAGCTTTTTGCCAGATTTAACATATTGCCGAACAAACTTCTATCATCAGAATTTGTTGATTCTGATTGTAGTTTTAATAACACCCCAGCAATGGTTAAATTTTTAATGTCGTTTGTTGAAATGCCATACTTTTCAGCATAGTCTTTCACTTTCGACACCAAGTTTCCTTGCACATCTTCACTGCCTAATAAGGCATCACGCACGTTTTGCAAGTTTTCACTGCTATCAATCAACTTGTCAATACCTTTTCCACGTGCTACTTGGTTCATCACTTGATCAAAGAACATGCTTTCTCCACCAACAATGTCAATATTTGCTGTCTTAAACGCATCGCCAAGAACGGCGGCTTGCGCATCTGCAATATCTTTTTGAATATGAATTTCAGCCAAATCAACTTGTAATTCCTTATCGAGTTTCAACTTAAATTCTTCGTGATCTTTACCAACGCCATCAAGCTTTTTCATCGCTTCTGCTTTCTCTTCAATTCCTGCAGCATCAGCCAAGGCTTTTTCTTTAATGACTTCGGCTTCAGCAAGGCCATCTTTCTTTTTAGCCGCAGCGTTCACTTCAATGCCTTTTGCTTCGGCCACTGCTTTTTTCTCAATAATGAGAGCATCTACTAAGCCTTGTCTTTCATTGGCATCAGCCTTTGCGTGCATCACCTGCGCTTCAGATAAACCGAGTGTGGCTTCTTCTTTAGCCTGTGCATCAGCTAAAATCTTACGCGCTTCCGCTTCTTTTGCACTGGCTTGTTTGCGTGCCTCAGCTTCTATGTTAATTTCTTCTGCTTTTTGCTTCATTGCCTCTTTGGTAGCTTCAGCAGCTTTAATTGTTTTAATTAAATCTTCTTGCGCTTCCGCTTCAGCAATCGTAATGGCAACCTGCTTATCACGATCGGCTGTTTTAAAGGCTTCAATATCTTTCATGTTCTCTTTCTCCTCAACAACACCTTTTTCAAGCATTACTCGATCTCTAATCACATCTTGAATGTTCTTCTTTTCAACCTCAACTACTTTCTCTTTTTCAATTTCAGCAAGGGTTACAATTCGTTCTCTTTCTGTTTGCTCAAGGGCTCGATCTTTTTCTACACGCTCGGTTTCAACGACCTCTGTACGCTGCTTATTCTTCTCGGCAACTATAATTTGACGAAGCATGTTTTCTTCAGCTACTTTCACTTTTTCTTCGGTTGCAATGCGAGCGGTTTCAGATTTTAAACGTTCTTCTTCAGCCACTTTGAGCGTTTCCGCTTCTTCGCGAGAGCGAATATTTGCAATTTCTCGTTTCTGCTGCTCTTCTTTCTCTGCAAGTTGACGGTCAAGTTCAAGAATGGCTTCGCGCGCTTCAACATCTTGTTTGCGAATTACTTTCTCTTCATCTCGTTTAATGAAGTTTGCAAGCTTGTTTTGCTCCGCAGTTAGTTGGGTAATTTTCTTGATACCTTCAGCATCTAAAATATTATCTTGACGCAGGTATGAAACCGGTGTTTGTTCTAAATAGTCAATGGCGCAGTCTTCTAGCGTGTATCCATTTAAATCTGTTCCGATGATATCTACAATCTCATCTCGAAATTCTCTACGAGCTTCATAGAGCTCAATGAAGTCAAATTTCTTACCTACGGTTTTGAGTGCTTCAGAAAACTTCGCTTCGAAAAGATCTTCTAATGTTGCTAATTCAGAGGCACGGTCACTACCAATAGTTTGCGCTACTTTTTTTATGGCCTCTACTTCATTATTTACCCGAACAAAGTAAGCCACTTTTATGTCGGCTCTCATGTTGTCTTTACAAACGAGGCCTTCAGATCCGAGTCTCTCAATTTGAATTTTCTTCACCGAGATATCCATAATTTCTAGTTTATGAATAGCGGGAATAACGAGCAAGCCTCTATCTGTAGCGATTTTAATACCGCCCCAACCCGTTCTTACAAGTGCTTGCCCTTGTGGCACTTTCTTGTAAAATCTGGAAACGACAAATACAATTGCCAAAAAAATGAAAATGATGGCAATAATTGCAATAATTCCAAGTCCTAAATATTCTTCCATGTTTCTTTGGTTTTTTAGTCTTTATATTTTTGTGCGTAATAGAAGGATTTGTCTTCTGCTTCGCGGATAATTAAAATAGATTCGCGGTAACCTATTGATTCTCCGGTGTATGATTTGATGTAGATACTCATTGGGCTTCCATCTACTACAACCTCAGCATTTCCTAATTTTTGTTCAGAAATTGTGGAGAGGCTTGTGCCTTTTCTTCCCAAGAAATCAATGGCTGCATCGCCGTCTTTATTCAGGCTTGTAAACAACGATTTCAAGGGTGCGTTGAACAACTTGGTAAGAAATAAGGCAGGTATTATGAGTGCCAGGGCAATCACGTATCCCAGTGCATGGTGATGGGTGTTTGTCGCTAATGTTACAAACACGCTGAGCAACCACCATGTGAATATGAAAATGGTTAAAGCCAAAAGTATTGGCACACCCACAAAATTGAAATAGACGAGAAAAATTTGCCAGCCTTTTAGCTTTCTGCTTCTCCTACCAACAACGGTATCCTTGTTAATCTCCACATTTGTTGGGTCATCTACGTCAAAGCTGCTGTTTTCTACACCAACATCTCCATCAAAATCCATATCAACATCGGCGTCAACGTCCACATCAAAGTCTAAGTCAGCATCCATGCCACTAAAAAATGAGATTAACCATAGGGTAACCATTAACAAAGCTGCGATGGTTAGTGGCATGTTCACTGGTGAGAAGATGATGTTAAAAATGGAGTTTTCCAATGCGAAAGTTATTTATCTGTTTTGTTTAATTGATTTTTCAAGTCTTCGAGCGCTTTTTCGGCATTCGCTTCAGAATTGTCTGCTGCGTTTCTAATTTCATCCTCAACGGGCGTTTTTGCATTTGCTATTTCACCGTAGGCTTCTGCAAGTGCCTCTTCTTGCCATACTTTTTCTTTCATGCGCTCAAGCATAGCGACTGTGCCCGTGCTGTCAAGCTCGGCCATTTGCTTGTTCAGGCTACTCTTTGCTTTACTCACTTTTACGCGCGCTTTGAGTGTACGTAGCTCATTCTCCCAATTGTTTACATTCGACTTTATCTGTTGAATGTTATTCTCTAACTGAGATACTGATTTTTGCAAGCCTTCATGTTCGGTCGCAGAGAAGTCAGCTTTTTTGCTCGCTTCTTCGCGAAGAACAAGCGCCTCTTTGGCTAATCTGTCTGCTTCCGCCGTATCGAGTTCGCCATTTTTGGCTTTTTTCAAAATAAGCATGGCTTGGTTTTGATATTCCTCTGCTTTGCTTAACGCATTGTCTTTATCGTTTTTTGAACGAATAGCTAATGCCTTCACTTGAGCAAGTGCTTCTAAGTTTTTGTCTAGGTCAAGCCGCATGTCTCTAATCCCTTGCTCTGTTAATTTAATCGGGTCTTCCATTTTGTCAATGGCAGAATTTGCTTCTGCTTCGCCGATTTTAAAAAGTCTCTTAAAAAAGTTCATGATATGATGATTTATTGTTTTGAAAAATTGATAATATGCTCAGAATATTCACTTAATAATAGACTGAGCGAATTTAACGATGCCTCTAGTTCGTTCTGATCGAGGTTCTCTATTTGTAGCGTGTCTCTAAAAATCACTTTACTGCCATCATCGTTAAGTACAAATGCACCGTGAATAATGTCTCGATTCTTAATCAACAGTGATTGTAAAATTTCAATTGACGATGTTTTTATATCGAAAATGAATTGCTCTAAAATTACTATTGGTGGGGCCACACCAATAATCAAGTTTTTAATTCCATAACTTTCCTTTTGTATGACAAACAATCCTTCTGCAGTGTTTTCATGTGAAATGTCATAGTCAAGTTCTAAGAGATGGTTTTTTACATGTTGGTAATAGTCTTTCATATTGTTTGTTTTGTTGTTTCTGCTGTTGTTCCTAATTCGTTATAAATGTAGGAAAAAGCAACGAGTTCTGCACCCGGCTCACAATTTGGTATCACAGCGCAACTTGCTAACAAGAGTAGTAGTTACTATAATCTGCAAAAAATATTGTAGATTTACTCAAATCGTTAGAACAAAGATACGATAAAAATCCATAACCTGCAAATAAAATTAGCATAAAAAAACAAGATGTCCCCATGAAATTAGTTAAAACTTTTGATGCCCAATTAATAGATAGAGACCCTTTTGAAAAAAAGAAAAAACCTCACATCCAAACACCTTTGGATTACGAAATTGATG
>ENA-ORXM01004342-ORXM01004342.1-marine-metagenome-genome-assembly--contig:-NODE-4342-length-12565-cov-4.165519_pt1 | contig 12565 bp, 12 predicted proteins | sample MGYA00237867_ERZ511480 | MGnify/ENA primary metagenome ERZ511480 (study PRJEB26309, sample SAMN06266103) | marine metagenome | isolation source: Algal blade | place: United Kingdom:Sidmouth, United... | reverse complement strand
TATTGATTCTCCAGATATTCCCTTGAATGTTTCTAGATCGTACCTTCAGGCAGATGGAGCTGTAAAGAAAATCTCTTCCTACATCACTAGAAAAGTAGCTGATAAATTAAATTCGCTCTTCAAAAACAGCAGAGAAGAATTTGAGCAAAAGTGGAACGATATTAAAATTGTTATTGAATACGGAATGCTTAGCGAAGATAAATTCTTTGAAAAAGCAGATAAATTTGCCCTTTACCCTACCGTAGATGGAAAGTATTTTACTTTTGAAGAATTACAGGAAAATCTTAAAGAAACTCAAACGGATAAGGACGATAAACTAGTTGTTCTATATGCATCCGACAAAGTTGCGCAGCATAGTTATATTGAAGCTGCAAAAGCTAAAGGTTATGAGGTTCTTTTGATGGATTCTCCCATTATTGGCCACTTAATGCAAAAACTGGAAACTTCCAAGGAGAAGGTTTCTTTTGCACGTGTTGATGCAGATCATTTAGACAACCTTATCAAAAAGGAGGATACTCAGATTTCTAAATTATCCGATGAGGAAAAAGAAACGCTCAAAAAGAATCTAGAAGAGGTTATAGAAGACAAAACCTACACCATTCAATTGGAAGCGATGGATAGTGATGCTTCCCCTTTTATAATTACGGAGCCCGAGTTTATGCGTCGTATGAAAGAGATGCAACAAACCGGCGGCGGTGGTGGTATGTTCGGTATGGGTGCTATGCCAGATATGTACAACCTTATCGTAAACACAAATTCTGAATTGGTTGGTGAAATATTGAATACCAAAACAGCTAAAAAACGTGAGCGTTTAATCAGTCAGTCTATTGACTTGGCACGTCTTTCAAAAGGCTTGTTGAAAGGTGAGGAATTAACCAACTTCATTAAGCGTAGCTACGAGATGGTGAAGTAAATTTAAATAAATACACTTACAAAACGTCCAATTGCTGAGTTCAGCGGCTGGGCGTTTTTTCTTGTTAAAATTCATATCTTCCGTAAAAATATGTAAGTATATGGATTACACTAGTCCTGATTTTAAAAAATGGTTAGATAAGCTTCAACAAGAGAGTTGGCAGTTGGAGCTAATTATATCCGGGTTTGCTATTTATGGGTTACTTATGGCCTATGAGCCATTACAGATTAAGCTTTTTAAATTGGCATTGAGCGATCAAGATTTACAATCCAATGCCCTTCAGTTAGTTTTAATATGCTGCAGTATACTAACCTTCAACCTTATACTGCACGTTCTGCTTAGAGGTCTATGGATAGGTGCCATAGGCCTTAGATATGTTTCTGGCGATATTGATTACCAGAAACTCAATTACTCCGAAAAATTTGATTCTTACTTAAAAAAGAATGTAGGTTCATTTGATTTATATATAGCAAGGTTAGAGAATTATTGCAGCGTATTATTTGCAATTTCTTTTCTTCTTATATTTTATATAACAGGCATTTTTACTGCTTTCTTTACGCTTTATTTGTTTTCCGAGACACTTGCCACTTTAACGTTTATTCCGGAAAATATTCTTGAAGTTTTGGGAAGTTTCATTGAAATTCTATTTTTATTGGCCTCTGTTTTTGTAATGGTTGATTTTTTCGGTCAAGGTATACTCAAGAAAAAAAGATGGACTTCCAAATTGTACTTTCCAATTTACTGGGTATTTAGTAAAATTACTTTCTCTTTCTTATATCGCCCTTTGGCCTACAATTTCTTGGATAACAAATTAGGCAAAAGAGTTGTTATATTACTGATTCCCATCTACATTCTATTAGCACTAATTACAGATTCTTATTATAAAAACTCTGGTTACCTATTAAATTTAAATAATTCTACATCGTTTTATGCAGACTCTAGAAATTATGAAAACGAAACTTTAAAGGATACCGAATTCATTAATATTGCATCCATACCATCAAAAGTTATCGATAAAAACTACCTAAAGGTCTTTATGACATATAGGGAACATATTGAAGATTTTGTAATAGAGAAAGATACATCTTTAAAATCGGATAGTAATAAAAGAGGTTATACTACCAATTTTCTAGAAGGCGTTTCTGTAGGCATAGCTCAAAAGGAGGTAATTGGGCCTGATAAACAAAGTGATTTAAAAGTTTATTTAAAAGTGGTCAGCAAACTATACTCGGTCAAAATAGATTCATTGACTTATAAACACGATTTTATAGTTTCCAGAAATGCAAAAAAGAGATTAGGATTTGAGACTTATTTAAATATCAAGAATCTTTCAGATGGAAAACATGTATTAACAATTACTGGCCCTGCAAAAGAAAACAAATGGGATAGTGATTCAAAAACAATTAGGAAGACCTTAGTTACAATCCCCTTTTGGTACTTCCCTGAATAACATCAAATTCCCTTCAAAATCTTTTGACGCGTTCCAATGCTAGGTACTAAACATTTTGTAATATTATTCTTTCTATTTGTTTAAATCTCAAGAAGCTTTAAAAAAGTGAATAATTAAATTCATCAAAAGTAAGTTAGTCAATGTAACTTCTCAGCTATTTTTTTAAACCAGTATAATTTTTATGATTGTTACAGAACTCAACCCAAAAGGTCATTTTGAAAATTGGGACAAAAAAAAACTTAAGGAAATAAAAGAAAATGGATTCAATGATAAGCTTGGTGATATTCTTCATGAAGATGAGCAATGTATTCTATATGATATTGTGCTAAAGCCTAAAGAACGGTTACCTTTTAGAAATCACCAAAATGATTGTAGCTGCACTAGTCTTACGGATGGCCTTTTATTATCACGTAATACCAACGGTCAGATAGCCCTTATACGCATTGAAAAAGGAAGATGTTTCTATTGGAAAAGCAAAGAAGGAGAAATGGTTCATGATTTAGAAAATATTGGAGAGAATACCGTCATACTAAAGATACTAGAAATAAAAAGATAATGGCCGTTACACTGTAAAGTAGAACAGCCATTTTGAGTTTCTTATAATTTAGTCTACCAATTTATAGGTCCCTTTGCCCAAATACTTTTCTGCAAAGGGCCGATAAAAGTTCTATTCAGCGTCCAAACCATCTATTTTTGGCTCTTGGTACGTCCGTAAAGAGGGCGAATCCAATACTTTCACCTACAATTAGCTTGTTGATTTTAAGCTTATCGGAATAACCTCCAACCAATTGTGGCAAACATACACTCTTAATTGAAACGTGTAAAAATACCAGAATTCCAGTATTTCATAATCTATAGTGGGTTTGTATTTTAGCAATCAACTACAAACATGTTTTAAAATGAATTACTCCAAACTGGTGATATTGTTTTTTATAGGATTGTTCTACTCTGCTAATGCTCAGAACGGCTCAGACCAGATTTTCATGAGTAATGGCGAAACTATAGCCGTTAAAGTTTTGAGAGTAGAGCCCAATACAATTACCTACACGTATTTAGGAGAGGATTTAGAAAACGTAGTCGAAAAAGATGAGGTCATAAAAATTATTTTCAAAAGTGGTCGCGAACAACTGTTTTCACACACCATGACAGGTCGTAAATCTATAAGTCCAACTTTTGAATACCCTACTATGAAACAAAATGAAGGCGCCATATTACCTTTTGAATTCGTCTTTGATGGTGCTGAAGCTCCTGAGGAAGGATTTGAAGCCCAAGAGTACTACTATCACAATCTTATGCGCAGACCCGAGAGAAATACCATAGCATACCAAGATGTAGAAATCACTTTAAAAAGATTACGGGAAGCAGGCATTACTAAACCTAATGATATGCGAGACTATGAAATGACCGAAATTGCCAAAATTGTTGGTGCCGGCATATTAGTGACGGGCAAAATAACGGTGGACTATCGTAGTACAACCTCCTCTACATCCGGCTCCTCCACTACTAGAGTCAACACCAAGAAAAAAAAGGTAAAAACATATTCATCCGATTATAGTACATCTATGGATGAATTTGACACTAAAGTCCTTTTTAAGATATATAACAAAAACGGAGACAAAATTGTAGACGTGAACCGTGTTCCCTTTATGGCTACCACACGTAATAATTATATAACCGCCCTAAATTACTTAATGAAACGTACTCCTTATTACCAGAAGTAACAATAGTAGATTAGAATTGATAAGATATATGGGTCCATTATCTTTTAAACCGTAATTATCATTCGCTAATTGCCGATGGTTTGTCTATTTTTAATCTATGAAAGTTATCTCAACCAACATTGGCAGTCCAACCACTATTACCTGGAATGGTAAAGAAGAACAGACTGGTATATTTAAATATCCTGTAGCAGAACCCCTATTTTTAGGTAAAATAGATGTAGCCAAAGACAGTGTTATTGACCGGGTACACCATGCCGGCGTAAACAAAGCTTGTTATTTATTTTCCAAAAACCATTATGCCTATTGGAAGAATTTATATCCAAATTTGGATTGGGATTGGGGTATGTTCGGCGAGAATCTTACAGTTAGCAACTGGGATGAATCTAAAATTCGCATTGGTGATATTTACAAGTTGGGAACTGCACTGGTTCAGGTGTCACAACCAAGGGAACCATGTTATAAACTGGGCGTCCGTTTTAAAGACCAAGGGATTCTTAAAAAATATATTGATTACGGATTTCCTGGTACTTATGTAAGAATATTAGAAGAGGGAAAAGTAAAAAAAGGAGATGAATTGGTTTTAGTGGAACAATCCAAAAATGAACTTACCGTAAAAGAATTCTATAACCTATTATACATGCGGACCAAAGACCCTGAAATCTTGCAACTGGCTCTGTCCAACAAGGCCCTGCCGGAATACAAAAGAGAACGTTTAAAAAAATACTCGTCCAAGTTATGAATTACCCTTGGCACTTATACCTAATGGGATTGACGTACACAATGGCGGGAATTATGCATTTTGTAAAACCTAAAATGTATATGAGAATTATGCCTCAATATTTACCCAATCATAAGCTTTTGGTTCTATTGAGCGGAGTAGCAGAAATTATCTTAGGAATTGGAGTTTGTTTTCCTATTACAAAAAACTTTTCTATTTACGGCTTAGTTTTAATGCTGGCTGTATTCTTACTAGTACATTTTTATATGCTATCCAGCAAAAAAGCTTCCGCTGGCTTTCCTAAGTGGCTTTTATTGCTAAGGCTACCTATACAATTTGTACTTATGTATTGGGCTTATAGCTATATTCCACTATAAAAAAAGCCCCTAACGCTCTCAACAACATTAGGGGCAATTAACTCAACTCAACTTAAACTTCCTTAGTTTACCGTAACAGCTTTATAATAAGTTTCTTTGCTGTCTCTAACTACAAGGGTGTACTCACCTTCGTAAGCTTTGGTAAAATCAAATGCTTTTTCGATAACCATCTCACCTTCTCTTTTCTCGGAGAAAACCAATCTGTTGCTGCTATCATAAACTTTAATGTCAACATCTTCGCTGTCAAGGTTTAAAAGATTTAAGAAAACCATTTCACCTTCAACTCTAAAGACTGGCTTACTGTTTTCTTTTCTATCAATTACCTCTACATCACTTCCTTCTACTTTAATAGTGTAAGCTACAGAGGTTAAATCATCTTCAGACTTGAAGAAATAAAGTCCATCTTTAAGGTTAGAGAGGTCAAATTTCTTTGCATAACCTCCTTCTTCAACAGTTTCAAAGAATATAACATTTTGCTCTGCGTCCGTAAACTTGATAGTTGTTCTTCCCGATTGGGCATCTAGTTCGTAAACAAAGCTTTTTACATTTTCATTTGGTACAACACTTAGTTTGGGTTCGTTAGCCATGCCAACGGTTGTTGTAAATAACAAAGCGATCATTGCGGCGGTTCTTACTACTTTTTTCATATCGTTTTTGTTTAATAGCCCGTTATGATACGGGGTAGGTTAATATTATGATACAAACATACAGCCGTTTTATAGCTCTCACTACTCCACAATTCGCCAATAACTATGCTATTTTACCATCGTGTATATAGCAAAACACCCTTAAGGGTAATATTGAGTATATTTTAGTTAATTTTGTATAGAAAGGTAAAAATAGTCATGTTTAATTTTGTTCTATGAAACAATCCCCACAACTAAATCAAAAGCCTGCTTTTGAGTCAATTGAGCCCAGTTTTGGGCATTCTTATACGTATCAAAGATTTGATGCCAGTAAGAACAACAAGAATAACGTTTGGCATTACCATCCAGAAATAGAACTGGTTCACGTACATGGTGGATCGGGGAAAAGGCAGATTGGTAGTCACGTATCTTATTATTCGAAGGGAGACCTTATATTAATAGGTAGTAATCTACCCCATTGTGGTTTTACCAACTCTCTTACGGATAATGAGAGTGAAACCGTAATACAGATGAAACTGGATTTCTTAGGGAATGATTTTTTTAATATTCCCGAGATGAAAAAAATTCAATCACTTTTTGAAATGGCCAAAGGCGGTATTGCCTTTTCTGGTAAGACCAAAAGAAAGATTGGCGAGAAAATGCAGATTCTGGAATACCAGACGCATTTTCAACGTTTATTATCTATACTGAATATTTTAAACGAACTGGGTAATTCCAAAGAATTTAAAATTCTTAATGCCGAAGGTTTCTCCATGGAGACCGAAGTGAAAGATAATGATCGGATTAACGTAGTCTTTAATCATGTAAAAAATAACTTTAAAGAAGAAATCACTTTAGATGAGATAAGCAATATGGTAAGTATGACTGTACCATCTTTCTGCCGATACTTTAAAAAGATTACGAACAAGACTTTTGTTCAATTCGTAAACGAGTACCGTTTAGTACATGCATCCAAACTTTTGGCCGAACAGCCGTTGAGTATAACCGAGGTTTGTTTTGAAAGCGGCTTTAACAATTTTTCTCACTTTAATAAACAGTTCAAGAACTTTACAGGGCAAAACCCATCGGAATATAGAAATGAACTTAAAACGGTACTTAAATAATGAAGGATTTGTTCACGGACGAAATCCATTTGAACCTACCGAGTAGTGATATCATCTATTACCCAAATTTTATGGATAAAAAAGAAGCGGACGATTCTTTTCGTACGCTTCGGGAGAAAATACCATGGCAACAGGATGACATTACGGTATTTGGCAAAACCTATGCACAACCCAGACTTACCGCTTTGTATGGGAATAATGGCAAATCCTATTCCTATTCCAAGCTAGTAATGACACCGCATAGGTTTACACCAGAACTTTTAAAAATTAAGGATAAAGTAGAAACTGTAGCAGGTGTTATATTTACCACCTGCCTTCTTAACCTATATAGAAATGGGCAAGACAGTAATGGCTGGCATGCAGATAATGAGAAGGAGTTAGGTGAAAATCCTATTATTGCATCGGTTACTTTAGGGCAAGAACGCTTCTTTCATTTAAAACATAAAAGTGACAAAAGCTTAAAACAAAAGATCTTATTGCAAAACGGTAGCCTTCTATTGATGAGGGGAAGTACACAAAAACACTGGTTACATCAAATTCCAAAAACGGCTAAAATTATTGATGAGCGTATTAATCTAACGTTTAGAATTATTATATAAAAAAATCGACCATTAAAAATGGTCGATTTTTTTTACCCTTAACATATGAGAAGTTTGCTGCCTTTAGCCACTGGGTGCCGACTAATGTCCTCACAACCATCTACTTAAATATAACTTCAGATAGTGGCTTACAATGTATATACTCGTTGAATTTCGTATTTTTTAGTTCTATTGAGGTAATTTTATTCTTCAGGCATTCGTATTTTTGTTTTGCTATGAAAAAAGAATTTACAGAAAGAGAATTAGACCGTATTATTGAAATGGCTTGGGAAGACCGTACTCCTTTTGATGCTATTACCTTTCAATTTGGCATTTCGGAACAAGAAACCATTGAGCTTATGCGATACAATTTAAAGCCTAGCAGCTTTAGAATGTGGCGTAAGCGAGTTCAGGGTAGAAGTACAAAACATTCCAAATTGAACAATGCAGGAGGTCATCGTTTTAAAAGTACGCGCCAACGGCAAATCTCTATGAACAAAATTTCAAAACGGTAAGCAGACTATTAGGTACAATTAGAAAAGTTCGTTCAAGACCTTGGCCAACCGAAGTCCACCTTTTTGCAACTGGGTTTCTACGGTTCCCCACCAATCGTAATTGTAACGGTAGTATAATTTTTCTCCTGTTTCTACAGAATCATATAGCTTACCCGCAATTTCTTGAGATTCCTCCACCCAGTCCAGAACAGTTCCTTGCTGAATAAACCGTACCTGTTCTTTAGATAACTGTGGTAGGCTAGATGCCAATTCCGTATAGCTCATACCATAGGTATTTATCATATTAGAATCCCAAACTCTATGAAGATTAGTTCCTTCATTAAACCACTGCAACTGAATATCATTACCCCCTTTATCTTCAAAACGACCCACATGCATTGGCTGGTGAAGGTCTCCTATTAAATGTACCAACATTTTTAGATAAAAGACTTTATCTTCTTTTTTGCTCTTCTCGTCCTTGATTATTTCAATGCACTTATTGATACCGGTAATAAGGTCTCCATGTTTACTAGGTTCAATATCACCATAATCCTTTCCTTCAGGTATATTCACATAATGCCATGCACTAAATTCTTTGTAAGCCCTGTCGGCCTTTATATCATCTGCAAACGTAGATACGTAGGCTAGGCTCTCTCCGTTCAATAACTTTTTTAGGGCTTTCTCTGTCTTTTTGGATAGATGACTTTGTGCCACTTCACCAACCGTTCGGTGTCCGGTTTTTGACCAATCCCCATCGTTTGCGTTAGAAAGTGTTGTTATTAAGAACAGAAAGAATACTATTTTTCGCATGAAATAAATTTAGCCGCAAAAGTAGAAAATTGAAGTTGAATCTATTGTTAAGAAACTAAAGTGTTTCATTTTTTAATTTGATATTGCACTCACAAAATTTATCGATTTGATTTTAAAAAGAATAAAGTCTCCATTTTTAAGATACACCTTACTAGCCCTTCTTGCGTTAGTTGTGTTCTTCTTTGTATTTATAATTAGTATTTATTGGGGCGCTTGGGGTAAAATACCCGGTAAGGAAGAGCTTTCTGATTTCCAGTACCAACGTGCATCCGAGGTGTATACAGCGGATAGCGTACTTATTGGCAAATTCTATTTATATGATAGACAACCCATTGTTTTTGAAGCCATTCCAGAGCATGTACTCAATGCTCTAGTAGCCATTGAAGATGAACGCTTTTATGAGCATACAGGTATAGATTACCAAAGTTTAGGGCGTGTTGCCGTAAAGACCGTACTTATGCAAGACCAATCTGCAGGTGGGGGAAGCACTTTAACCCAACAGTTGGCTAAAAATTTATATCCCCGAAGGGATAGAAAAAAAGCGAATATTGTAGTTGATAAGATAAAGGAGATGTTCATTGCTTCCAGATTGGAAGATATTTATACCAAAGATGAGATTCTTACCAACTATCTAAATACGGTTTCCTTTGGCGATAATACATTTGGAATTGAAAGCGCATCCCTAAAATTTTTTAACAAACAAGCTAAAGACCTTACCGTAGAACAAGGAGCTGTCCTTGTAGGCATGCTTAAAGCCACCTACGGCTACAACCCTCGTATATTCCCAGAGAAGAGCCTTACCCGCAGAAATCTGGTACTTCTTGCCATGGCCAATAACGATTATATTTCCCCTGAACAAAAGGATAGTTTGACCCATATTCCTGCCAAATTGGACTATCGCGATTTTGATAATAATTCTGGACTGGCGCCTTATTTTAGAGAAGAAGTTAGAAAGCAATTACTTAAATGGAACGATAAACAGAAGGAAGAGGGTAATGAATACAACATCTATACTTCCGGTCTAAAAGTTTACACCACCTTAGATTATAACATGCAGTTCTGGGCAGAAGAGGCTATGCAAGATCACATGAAAACGCTCCAAAATAGTTTTGAAAAAAGTTATGGAAAGAATGCACCTTGGAAAACGAATAAAAAACTAATTGAAAAGGTAGTAAAGAATTCAGATGTATATAGAAAGTTGAAAAAACAAGGGCTGGAACATCAACAAATAATGGATTCGCTCAGTGTTAAAAAACAACTGGTTCTGACAGATTGGGGAGGTGAGAAAACAATCCAGGGTAGTTCTATAGATAGTATTACCCATTATATGAAATTCCTGAATACCGGTTCTTTGGGCCTAGATCCAAAAACCGGAGCAGTAAAAACTTGGATTGGCGGTGTAGATTTTGAACATTTTAAATACGATCATGTAGCACAAAGTAAACGGCAAGTGGGTTCTACTTTTAAACCTATAGTGTATACCACGGCCTTGGAAACAGGTACCCCACCTTGTACATATTTTTCTGCAGAAGAAGTTGAATATGAAAACTTAAAGGGATGGACGCCCAGCAATTCAGGAAAAAAAGATGAGACCTACCTTAACTATTCTATGGAAGAAGCACTTAGCCATTCCGTAAATACGGTAGCTGTAAAAGTGTTGGAAAAAGCTGGTATTCCAAATGTTATAACGATGGCAAAAAATATGGGTATATTTTCCAAATTACCGGAACAACCTTCTTTAGCATTGGGTACGGGTGAAATTTACTTAAATGAACTAGCGGGTGCTTATGCCGGCTATGTCAATAAGGGGAAAGCCGTTTTACCCTATTTAATCGAAAAAATAACTGATAGAAAAGACTCGGTTTTAACCAAATTTGAACCAAAAAGAGCCAGAACCACAGCTTTTTCCGAAGAAACAAGGCAAATTATGGTAGAAATGATGAAAGGTACGATTAACAGAGGTACCGCATCCAGAATACGAACCACTTATAAGTTAAATAATGCCATTGCAGGAAAAACGGGAACTACACAAAATAATAAAGATGCTTGGTTCGTGGCAATTATGCCTAAGTTGGTTCATGTAACTTGGGTGGGTCTTGATAATCATGAAATTGGATTTAGAAGCACAAGTTTGGGACAAGGAGCAAGTGCGGCCCTTCCTATTTTTGCCAAATGGATGCAAGAAATGAACAAGCACCCGTCCTATAACGAAATTACAAAAGCACAGTTCAAACGCCCAGACCCTGCCATATTAAATATGCTGAACTGTGAACCCGTTAAACGAGATGGTTTCTTTAAACGGTTATTCAAGAACCCCAACAAGAAAAGGACCAAAGAATTTAGAAAGAGAAATTAATTCTACTTTTACAAACTTAAAATCAATAAACCCTTTGAAATACAAAATACTCTGCTCCGACTTAGATGGCACATTATTGACCTCAAAAAGTGATGTTTCAGACTTTACGATTTCTGAGATAAAACGTATAAAACAGCACTTAAAAGTCATTTTAGTATCAGCTCGTATGCCTAGCGCTATGACCTATTTACAAAAAGACCTAGCGATTAAAGAACAACCTATTATCTGCTACAACGGCGCCTTGGTTCTTGATGGTGACAAAGAACTTTCCTCCGTATATATCGGCACTGACCACCTTAACAAAATATATGAGTTATCAGAAGCCAATAACACCAAGCTAGGTTTATACTATAAAAATGAATGGTATGTAGAAGAAGATTCCGAAAGGGTTCAAAAAGAAATCAGATATACGAAAACTACTCCTGTTTTTAGACCTACGTCAGAAACGCTTTCCGATTGGACAGCCCGTGAGATCGGAGCACACAAAATAATGCTCATGAGCACCAAAGAAAGTGCTGATATCCTCTACCCTACTTTAGAAGAAAAATTGGGTAAATACCTCAACCTATATCGCTCCAATGATACTTTAATTGAAGTGGCTCCCAAATCCGTTTCAAAACTATCAGCTATAAAATTAGTATTACAAGAAGACGAATCTCTTGAACACGTTATCTCTTTTGGTGACAACTATAATGATATAGAAATGCTTGAAAATAGCGGCTGTGGTGTTGCTGTAGGTAATGCCAGAGAAGAGGTAAAAGCTGTTTCGAATGCCGTTACCTTACCCAATACTGAAAACGGAGTGGCTGACTACATTAAAAAGCATCTGGTAATTTGACTATATTTGAGGAAAAGCATCCAAGAATCATATGACCGAATCCTTATTACCTGCTCCGCTAATAACCGATGATACGGTTGTTTTTGGACTTTTAGCACTCTGCCTAGGCTTTATTTTCTACGGCTCATCCAAAAAAACCGGTTTCTGGAGCAAATTCTACGGCATAGTTCCCGGTGTACTCATGTGTTACTTATTGCCCGGTATACTGGCCTCTACAGGCATAGTAGCCGAAAAATGGGAAACCCTAAGCGACACTGGTGAAGTCGTAACCCATACTTCTAGTTTATATTATGTAGCTAGCCGATATTTACTGCCTGCTGCCCTGGTGCTCATGACTTTGAGCATAGATTTAAAGGCTATTATGAATTTGGGCTCTAAAGCCCTGATCATGTTTTTAACTGGTAGTGCAGGCATTATCATAGGCGGACCGATTGCCATTTTAATCGTTTCTATATTTTCTCCCGATACGGTGGGCGGCAATGATTTTGATGCTATATGGAGAGGGCTTGCAACCATTGCCGGTAGTTGGATCGGTGGTGGAGCCAATCAAGCCGCTATGT
>ENA-ORXM01004341-ORXM01004341.1-marine-metagenome-genome-assembly--contig:-NODE-4341-length-12567-cov-3.979824_pt1 | contig 12567 bp, 7 predicted proteins | sample MGYA00237867_ERZ511480 | MGnify/ENA primary metagenome ERZ511480 (study PRJEB26309, sample SAMN06266103) | marine metagenome | isolation source: Algal blade | place: United Kingdom:Sidmouth, United... | reverse complement strand
TTCAATTAAATGAAAAGCTAGATTCACTCTCAAACCTTGTTAATAAAAAAGTTGATCAAACGAAAATATCTTCTCAATTAACATCAAGCTTTATATCTATCCCTGAAGATATTTTAAATTCTAAATCAATAGACTTAAAAATTTTAAATGAACAAATTCGAATAAGTGAAGCCGAGCTTGCAAAATCAAATTCAGTTGATGGTATTGATTTGAATCTTAACGTAGAATTTGCTCGAAGTGGGGTTAAGCCCAAGTTTACAAGCTCGCTGGGAGATTCGATCACAGATAAGACCTTTGATAATAAATCAATTAGTGTCAATGTTTTCTATCCACTAGGTAAAACACCCGCAAGTATAGACCAAGAAAATAAAAGAATTCAGACTGAAATTGAAAAAATTAGATTAACACAAATGAGAGACTCATTTAAAAATAATTCTTTGAAATTTAAGAATATGATTAAAAATTTAGAAAAAAATATTAAGATGTCTGATCAGAAAATCAGACTTTATGAGAAAGTATATAAAGAACAGGTAAGAAGGCATGACAAAGGCCAAATCGAAATCGATTTAGTTCTTGGAAGTGAAGATGCTATTACCAGTGCCAAAATTTCAAAGTTAAATTATCTTAAGAGCTATCATCAATTAGGTGCAAATATTTTCTATATGGCGGGAAGATTAGATGAATTCTTAGCGAGCTATAGTGAATAAACTAATAGAGTACTTTGTATCAAAGTCAGTTCTTGTAAATCTTATTACACTTTTAATTGTAGTCGTTGGAACTATTTCTATGTTGCAACTAAACAAAGAGATGTTTCCCAACGTAGATTTTGAACGAATCATGATTAGAACTGCTTACCCAGGATCAACCGCTGAAGATGTTGAGAAGCTTGTATCTATTCCAATAGAGAGAAAGGTTAATGAAGTTTCTGGGGTAGATGAACTTGATATTATGTCAGGCTCAGGCTTTTCCTTAGGTGTCGTTAAGATAGATCCGGGATACGATGTAAATGAAGTCTTGCAAGAAATTAGAAATGGATTAGATCAAATCGATGACTTTCCAGAAGATGTGGATTCACCTGCTATTTCAAAAGTTGAAACGAAATTGCAGCCAATGTTAAAAGTATCCTTAACTGGTGGTACGGAAAGACAATTACGAGTATATGCTAAAAAAATACGAGATAAAGTCGAAATGCATAAAGGCGTATCAAATGTTAGGTTACTTGGAGTTCGTGACCATGTGTATTTTATAGAAGCAACGCCTGAAAAACTATTGGAATACGATATTAGCTTAGCTGAACTCTCAGCTGTTATAAAAGATAGAAATATTAACCTCTCCGCTGGCAGTATTAAAACTAATAATAGAAATCTTCTAATTAGAACCTTTAATGACTTTAAAACTGAAGATGATATCAGGAATATTGTTGTTCGATCTAATAGTACAGGCAGAGCAATTCGGGTTAGTGATGTCGCTACCGTTTTCTTGGCCTTCAAAGATAAAAGTGTTTCTGAAAGAGTGAAGGGAGTAGAGGCTATAACCTTAGATGTTGTAGCAAAACAAAATTCAGATTTAATTGCTAGCACTGAAGACACAAAAAAAATAGTTACAGAGAAGGTGGCCTCTATCAAAGATAAAGACGGAGTTAGTTTATCTTTTGAATTTATTGATGAACAAGCATTTTATATTAAAAGAAGACTCTCTATTCTGGCTGAAAATGGCTTACTAGGTATTTTTCTAGTTTTTATATGCATGACATTTTTTCTTAACTTCCGCGTATCTTTCTTAGCTTCTATGGGGGCACCACTTGCTTTCATGGTTTCATTTATAGTGATGCAGTATATTGGAGTGAGCTTAAACCTCATGAGTATGTTTGGTCTCATTTTAGTCTTGGGGATGCTTGTCGATGATTCTATTATTGTTGCTGAAAACTTTTATCAAAAGTTAGAGTTAGGCATGGAGCCAAGAGAAGCCGCAATATTAGCCGCAAAAGAAACTCTTGCACCAGTCACAGCGACTATTTTAACTACTATAGTGGCATTTGGTTCCTTGTTTTTACTCGGAGGAATTTGGGGAAAGTTTTTATGGTCAGTTCCTGCAGTTGTTCTCATATGCCTAGTGGCTTCTTGGCTTGAATGCTTTTTTATTTTACCAAGCCATCTTGCTGATTTTGTAAAAGTTAAAAAAGGTGGAATTGAGAAAAAGAGATGGTATCAACCCCTCCAAAATGTTTATAAAAAAATTATTTCCTATGCCCTTGATATTAAATATATAACGATTTTAATATTTGTTACTTTATTTGCAGGGGCTTGTACTTTGTTTTATTTCGAAGTTGATAAGGAGCTTTTCCCTGATGATGATGTCAGAATTGTTTTTTACAAAATTAAGGGAGAGGTTGGAACTAGCATGGAAAACTCTGCTAGAGCAATAGGTAAAGCTGAAGCTGCGATCATGACTGTTCTTAAAGATGATGAGTTAGAAAATATGAGAAGTATGGCCGGTTCTCAACTTTCAGCAGAAGGGACAATTCGAAGTGGAGATCATTACGGAATGATTATTATCTACCTTACAACAGAAGATTTAAGAAAAAGAACCTTAGATGAAATAGTTGCTGATATTAAAAAAGCCACTGATGGCCTCTTGCCAGATTTTAAAACCGTACTTGAGAAAGCTGAAACAGGGAAACCGACTCAGCCACCTATTAATGTTGAATTATCAGGTGATGAATTACCTGTCTTATTAAATGTCGCTCAAAAAGTAGATAAAATAGTTAAAAACATTGAAGGAGTAGTCTCAACAGAGATGGACTACGAGACAGGAAATAGACAATTTCTTGTAGATATCAAAGAAGATGAAGCAAGACGTTTAGGGGTTATGAATACAGATGTGGCAATCGAACTTAGAAGAGCAATAGAGGGAATAAGTGTTACGAACGTTAGAAGATCAGATGAGGACATTGAAGTCGTAGTAAGATTAGATCAAGATTCTAGGCGAGATACAGAGATTTTAAAGAAAATCCAAGTTCCTAATAGAATGGGAAGGAAAATCCAGCTATCAAGGATTGCAGATATAAGTGAAGTTGATTCTCCTTTTGTCATTAGAAGAAAAAATAAAAAAAGATTAATTTCAGTTTATGGAGATATTGATACTTCAAAAGTAACTTCAGCAAAAGCTAATCAAGAAATTGGAGTTAGAGTAAAACAACTATTTGCAACTGATAAAATAGATGATGTGAACTATGAACTGACTGGCGAGTTTAAAGAAACAAAAGATACATATTTTAGAATGGCTAAGTCAGCAATTATTTCCCTTTCAATCATTTATATTATTTTAGTAGGAATGTTTGGAAGTTTAATACAACCATTTATTATTATGTCTTCAATTCCATTTGGGTTAGTAGGTGTTATTTTAGCTTTTTATATCATGGATATGCCTATGGGATTCATGGCTATTATGGGCATGATAGGATTGATTGGAGTCGTAGTGAATGACTCAATTGTTTTAGTAAATTTTATAAATATGAGAATTAAAGAAAAAATAATCTCTAAAAAAGAAGCTGTTGTTCAAGCTTGTCTCTCAAGATTTAGGCCTGTTATTCTTACTACTTTCACAACTGTTGCTGGATTATTACCAATTGCTCATATGCCTGGAGGAGATCCATTTTTAAAACCTATGGCATTGGCTTTTGCTTATGGTTTAATTTTCTCTACAACTTTAACCTTAATCTTTGTTCCAACCAGTTATTATATCTATTCAGGTTTTGTTCCTTCCGACTCTAATTAAATTTAATTGACATGCTTTTCAAAGAGTAGAAACAATGGAATCGTATAAGTTCATGAAATTTCTTTCATTATTGATTCTCTTGAGTTGCTCAGCCAACTCAGCCATCCTAGGAATTAGAGGGATATCAAACGTTAATGAAGACTTTAGAATTAGCAAAGACTTAAAACAAGATGAATTTCTATTTTCTAAGTATATATTCAAGAGATTTCTTGATATTCAAAAATCTAATAATACTGGTTATTTGAATAACTACACTTCAAAAGAGTTAAAAATTAGAGCTCAAAGAGTTGCAGACTTCATCGAAGTTATTACAAAAACTTTTAAAATAGATTCTTTTGTTCTTTTAGGATTATTAGAAAGAGAGTCTTTCTTTATGGAACAAGCAATCAGCCATACCAATGCAGCCGGCTTAACTCAGATGACTAGATGGGGCATCGGTGAAGTCATGCATCAATTGGGTATTGTAAAAAATCAAGCAGATACGAAAGCTGTTGAAGTCTTTAGAAGGTATTATGAGATAGCAAAGAAAAATATTGAACCTTTTTATACTATTCCAAGCTTGAAAACATTATCAAAATACAATAATAAAACATTTTGGATTGATACTAAATCTGGAGTAAAGAAATTATTACTTGAAAACGGAGCTCTCTCTGTAGTTTTTGGAGTAATTTTTATGAAGGCCTTAGTTGCAAAAAATTGTAAAACAGCAAATTGTTTAAAAAGTTTTTCACTTGGGGATCAAAAAACTGGATTTGATGTTTATGAGACTTCTTTGATTTCTTATAATGGAGATAAAACTGAAATTAAAGAGTGTAAAGGCTTCGAACTTCCAGCTTCAAGGCTTCAAGAGCGCTACTGTTACGCAAAAAAGGTCATAACAGCTTCTGGCAATGCTAAGGCCTATATGTCATCCCAGTTCAAACAATATCACCAAGTAAAGGCAGCCTTAAGTACTATTAAGCAGAGTGCTTACTTCATTTCGTTTTAAAGATAAAAAACTGTCTAATTTTTATACACCATTTGATAAATATGTAAATAATACGCCAAAGAGCTAGATTTCTTAGTTCCAGATTAAAATAAGGGCGTGATGATAAAAAAAATAATATTTTTAATTCTATTTTTAGGACAAAGTTCATTTGCAGGATTGGAGAATATCAATGTTCCAGCTGAACTGATTGGGAGTGATCTAACTTTTAGAGAGTATCGGCCCTCAGAGCTAAGTTCATATATTTTCTCAAGATTAAAGAAGTACGGTAAGGCCGGATTTTGTTCAGCTCATTACTGGAAAACTAGTTATAGAACGTGTTGTAACAACTTAAAAGACTATACCTATTCAATTGAATCATTTAAAAACGTTCAAAAATATAAAAATACAAAAAATAAGAAATACTTAGAGAATTTATCTTTAATGGATGATCTGCATATCAAAAGACTTGCTGAAGTTATCGCTGATAGTATAGATATATCCTCAAAAGTTGTTGGTGTGGACTCGTCAATACTACTTGGGTTAATAGAGCATGAGTCATTATTTCAAAGAACTGTTCAATATAGTGGAGGAACAGGCTTAACGCAATTTGTAGAGTCTGGAATTAGAGAAAACTTAGAACAATTTGGAATCAGAAGTAGTTATGCAACTCCAGATCAAATAAGTGCATGGCGTAAACTGTACGATAAGATGTATCAAGAAGTATCAAAGTTTGATCATAGATTTCCAAGCTTTAAGACATTTGAAAACTTAACAACGATGACTAAGGCTAATCAATATAAATGGGTTAAAGAAACACTCTTAAATTCTCCATATTTTGCGACTTTTTTTGGAGCAGTCCATTTAAAGGTGAAGCTTGCTCTTGCATGCGGAAAAGGTGGGAGTAGTTGCGTGAGTAATGCTTTAATGGCCAGAGGTAATCAAAAAAGTGCATTAGAGTCAATACTTGGAAATTATAAGAAAGGATTATTTCATTATAACGGAAACAACATTAAGAAGCAGGCTAGAGCATGCAAGTATTTAAATAATAAAGTTGTAACAATCCAAACATGTTATCCATATCAGATTTTCAGTAAGAGACAAGGATTTCTTTCATCTTTAAATAAAAAATCAGATTCTCAAAGTGCACAGAAAACTTTAATAGATGAAATTATATTCCCTGTGTTGAACTCAAACTTTGGCATTAATAAAGAAAGTGTTGGGCGACTTAATTTGCATACGAAACTAAAAGAAAGTGATGAGAAGTATGAGTTCTTAAAAAAAACTTGTAGGGCAAATAAGAACCATTATCTATCTTCACAGATCTTAAATAGTACACGTGAAGTTTTAGAAACAAAATTTTTACTCTCAACGATTAATTGTAAAGATCTTTCGATCAAAGATGTTGAGATCTCTGTGACTTATGATTTATCGAGAATGGTTTTAAAGAAATTAAAGGTTTATAACTTTAAAAACTACGAACAAGAACAACCTGAGTGTATTGAAGACAAAGCTTATGGAAGTGAAGTAAAGAGAAAATCTTGGGATATATTAAATTTAGTTAATACTATCGATGATAAAGTAGAAGGGATACACAATAGAGGTGGATTTTCTCTAGAAAACTTTAATAGCCCAGATCTCCAATGTATCGAAGAGTTTAAGATCAAAGCTACATTTGATAAGATTTTAAGAAAAAGAAACGGTAAGCTGGGTAAATTAGAATATGAGATATACTTTCACCCCATATATAGTTCAATTATTGAAATAAAATTAAAATAAATTAATTCATTGAAGCTATATTTTTCTCCAGAGCATCAATTTTAATTTTCAAGTTTTTTCCCTTGAGCTTTACTTCTTGAACGACTTCTTCAGGAGCATTATCTGCAAACCTTGGGTTCTTTAATTTATTCTCAATTTTCTCATATTCTTTTCTTACTTTATCTATCTGTTTTTGGACCCTTGATACTTCAGCGTTAATATCAATTAAACCTTCAAGAGGAATAAATGTTTCAACGATGGAAGTTGTAGCCATAGCCGATTTCTTTGGTCTTTCATCTTTTTTGCTATGAACAACACCTTTAGAAACTTGTGCTAAAGACTCCAAGTAATGCCTATTTTCAAATAAGAAGCTAGCTGCTTTTTTATTATCAGTGAAAAACTGAACATCTATTTTCTCTTTTGGCTTTAATCCAACAGAGGAGCGAATATTTCTAATTTGAGTAATAACTTCTATAAAGTGACTCATCTGTTCATGATCATCTGAAAAGATTAAACTCTCACTTCCAACAGGGTAATCTTGAGCAATGATGAGATTTTCTTCATCAAAGTAAGACCAGATCTCTTCGGTGATAAAAGGAGAGATAGGGTGTAGTAACTTTAAAAGTTCTTCAAATAAGAATCTAAGAATTTTACTACGCTCTTTTATTGCATCTTGATCTTCACCATAAAGGATAGGTTTAGATAATTCTAAATACCAAGAACAAAACTTATCATAAACAAATGAATAAATAGCAGAAGCGGCCTCATCAAAACGATACTCTTCTAAATGTTTATTCATTTTTAAAGATGTTTGATTTAACTCCGTTAATATCCATTTAGTAGGAGTATCAATATTTTTTAAATCAACTTTATAGTTTCCTACCTTTCTTTTAATAAAAGGAGAGATGAACCTAAAGGCGTTCCAAATTTTATTCATGAAGTTTCTTGAACTATCAATGAGTTGAGGATCGAGATTAAAACCTCTATTGTGACCACAGCCATTAGCTAGAGTAAATCTTAAAGCATCACAGCCATATTGATTAATTGTCTCGATAGGATCAATCCCGTTACCAAGAGACTTGCTCATCTTGCGACCTTCTTTATCTCTAACTAGGCCATGAAGATAAACATCTTTAAAGGGAACTGTATCCATGAGTTTTATACTCATCATAGACATTCTTGCTACCCAAAAGAAAATAATGTCAAAGCCTGTAACAAGCATAGAGTTTGGAAAGAAGGTTGAAAATTTCTTTTTTTCCATTTCTTCTTCATTAGGCCACCCGAGAGTACTAAGAGGCCATAGTCCTGAGCTAAACCATGTATCAAGAACATCAGGATCTTGCTCTATTTTATGAGATTGGCACTTAGGACATTCTTTAGGCTCACTCTCAAAAGAAAATTCATGATCACATGATTTACATGTATAAACTGGAATTCTATGACCCCACCAAAGTTGTCTTGATAAACACCAATCTCTTGGTTCATTCATCCAGCTGAAAAAAGTATTTTCCCATTGCTTTGGCACAAAATTCATCTTTCCTTTTTTAACAGATTGAAGTGATTTTTTTGCCATATCTTGAACATTCAAAAACCATTGAGTGCTAACTATTGGTTCAATAATTGAATCAGACCTTTCCCCATGAGCAACTTGATGCTTATGCTTTTTTGTATCAATCAAGATTCCTAATTCTTCTAACAAAGAAACCGTTTTCTTCCTACCTTCATTGCAATTTAAACCTTCAATGGCTTTTGCGTTTTCATTTAAAGTACCATTTGGGTTTAAGATATTAATGACTTCTAAGTCGTGTCTCTTTCCAATTTCAAAGTCATTGAAATCATGACCTGGCGTCACCTTAAGGCAACCTGTTCCAACTTCCATATCTACATGACTGTCGCCAATAATAGGAACAATTCTATTACAAATTGGAATAATTGCATTTTTTCCAATTAATTTTTTAAACCTTGGATCTTTTGGGTTAACTGCTACAGCACTATCACCAAACAAGGTTTCAGGTCTAGTGGTTGCAATTTCTAAGACCTCATCGCTGCCTTCAACTTTGTAAGTGATATGATAAAACTTCCCATTAATTTCTTTATGTTCAACTTCAGCATCTGATATGGCAGATCGTAGAACTGTATCCCAATTGATGATCCTTTTATCTTTATAGATCAATCCTTCATTATATAATTGAGTGAAAACTTTACGAACTGCTCTATTGGGAGTTTCATCCATTGTAAAGCAATCATAATCCCAGTCGCAACTTGCTCCTAAAGTTCGTAATTGATTCGAAATTTCTTTTCCGTATTCATCTCTCCATTGCCAAATTCGCTTCAAGAATTCTTCTCGACCCAAGTCGTGTTTTGTTTTCTTTTCTTCTTGAAAAATTTTCTTTTCAACCTTAGCTTGAGTCGCAATTCCGGCATGGTCTGTTCCAGGAATCCAAAGAGTATTAAATCCTCTCATTCGTTTATGTCTAATAAGTATGTCTTGGCATGTATTATCTAGAGCATGGCCCATATGAAGTTTTCCAGTAACATTTGGAGGGGGCATGATAATTGAAAATGCAACTTCTGCTTTCATGTTGGGAGCAAAAGATTTTCTCTCCAACCATGTATCGTACCATTTTTTTTCTATTTTTTTAGGATCATAGTTTTTTTCTATATTCGTATCCATTACTACCTCTAATTTAAAATTTCCCAAATCTCATCATTTATAGTTTGTGAGCGAACTTCTTTCTTGTTGACTAGATCTTTAAAGACTATCTCAGGACCTTCAATTAAAATCAGGTAAGAGTAGTTTTTCTTCTCCGCAAGTTGAAATGCTTTTGACGTTTTTATTGGTTTTAAATTGCTCTCTACTCCAAATCCAGCTTGTCGGAACGTTCTTGAAACTTGAGCTGCTCTTTTTTCGAATTCATCTGCTTGATAAGTTACTAAAATAGCATCGTCTGGTTGAGTAAAATCTGGCATAAGATCATGAGTAATAAGAAAATCTCTTAATGTCACATCCCCTAAACCAAAACCAACTCCTTGAAGCGGAGACTCTTTAAAAATTTGCAGGAGATTAGCATAACTCCCACCACCACAAATAGCTCGTCTATTATCAGGGTGCAGATCAAAAACTTCAAATACTATCCCTGTATAGTAATCAAGACCTCTTACAATACTTGAATCATAATTGAGGTACTTTAATAATTCAGTCTCTTGAACTTTTTCAATTAAATCTCTAAGTGGACTTTTAATATCCAAAAAAGAAAAAACTTCTTCAAAGCTATTTAAACTTAAATATTTCTTTAAATTAGCTTTTTGCTCACTTGATAGGATTTCATCCATTAAAACTTCAAGCTTCTGCTCAGGTAATTTTTTTGATTTATCAATAATCTTATAGAGTTTGTAAGAAGTTTGCTCATCAACTTTCAAAACATTTGAAAAAAGCTCATTAACGATGGCCCTATCATTGATTAAAATGGAGAAATGTTTATTAGTGGCTCCAAAGTGTTCTAATAAATCCTTTATAAGTTCTAAGATTTCAATTTCACTTAATACTTCAGGTCCGCCAAAGATATCGCAATTAAATTGCCAGTGCTCTCTTAGTCTTCCTTTTTGAGGACGTTCATAACGCATAAGATTGGGAATACAATACCAACGTATAGGCTTTGGGGTTTCTCGGTGAACTTGAGCCACCATTCGTGCAACAGTGGGAGTCATCTCGGGCCTAATCGCCACAAATCGATCGCCTCTATCTTTGAATGAATAAATTTGTTCATTGATGAGCTCTTCACCAGATTTTGCCATATATAAATCAACAAGTTCAAGCATGGGGCCATCATAGGGTTCATAGGCATAGAGGGAAGCTACTTCTCTCATTTTAGAAAAAAGATAGTCTTGCTCCCTTTTTAACTTTGGAAAGAGATCTCTGCAGCCTTTATAAGGTGATTTTGAAATTTGAGTCATAGGGATCAAATATCTCATAAAGAGCATGAAATGTAGAGATTATAAATTCTCAAAATTCAGTATTTTCCATGTACTCATTTTATTATCTTTTTTTCTTTGACCAAGCTATTAAGTGCTACAAGGGCGATACAGATTATTATTGAGCCTATAATTTGTAGGAAACCCAATTGTTCCTGAAAAAATAGATACCCAAAAAGGCTAGCAAAGATTGCCTCCATTAAAAATATGACTCCAACAATGTGGGCCTGAATGTGCTTTTGAACTAAGATTTGGATACTGAATGCAATTAAGGATGAAAATAGACTTAAAACTACAAACCCAAGAAAGACTGTTTGAGAAAATGAGGTAGATCCAGGTAGGAAATAATCTGGAGAGCTCGGTCCAGAGATATAGAAAGCAGTCAATGTCCCCAATAATCCCATGATTAAACATTGCACGCCATTTAAGACTAAGGGGTTAAAATCATTTGCATATTTTTCAATAAGAATAATATGAACAGAGAATAAAACTGCACTTAATAAAATAAAGAAATCTCCATAATTGAAATTTTCAATTTTGAATTCACATAAAAAAACCATCCCAAACATTGCTAAAATCACTAAGGCCCAATATAGGAGCGAAAATTTTCTCTTATAAAGAACTCCCAGAAATAAAGGAGTAAATATAGCATAGAAGGCTGTGAGGAAACCACTTTTAGCTAAAGAGGTATATTTAATACCAATTGTTTGAAATAAAAGACCAAGAAATAATACTATTGAGATAACGATGGCTGGCTTCCAATGTATTTCCTTTCTTTTCATATACACATAAGGTGAGACCAAAAGCCCAGCGATAATAAATCTCCATGCATGAGACCAATAAGGGTCGTATATTTCGAAAGTCCATCTTGTTCCAACGAACCCGAACCCCCAGATAAAGGTAGTGAGAATCAATAATGCTATATACATTAGAGGCGTACTTTATTTAAGACTTCAGCGATCAAATTTTTAAAAGTTTTATTATTTTGTAATTCATATCGGTAGATGAGACAAACGTCTGCTTCGAGAAAAGGTTTTTGATAGAAAATATCAAATCCAAGATCTTTTGCAATATGTTCTGGCAAAAGACCTAAGCCATTATGGTCATTTACTAGCTCAGCTATTAAGTGATAATTGGCAATAGCAATCATTTTTTTTATATGGGAGAGTTTTTTTATTTTTTTTAGGTTTGAAATAATATGGATCATATCTGGATTATAAAATAAAATGTCAGAGCTCTTTTCCGAGTTAGTAAAGATATAAGATTTTTCTTTTGTAATTTTCTTTATAACCAAATCTGGATGGTTGCCCGAGTTGATCACTATCCCTATATCTATTTTACCTTCAACTACTTTTCTTATAACTTCTCTGGATGGCAGAAATGAAACCTTAATATCTAGTTTTTGGTTTTCAGATAAAATGGATCCTAAAAACTTTGGTAGCGTATAATGAGCAATCACTGGGTGAAGTGCCATAGAATACGTTCCTCTATAATCATCACTTAGATCATCGTAATTATTATCTAATAAGGCATTTTTAATTTTTTGGATTTGTAGAAATAAATTATTTCCCTCAGGAGTTAGTTTCACACCTTGTTTGGATCTATAAAAAAGTTTTTCATTATATTCTTTTTCCAACTTTGAGATAACCTTACTCAAATGAGGTTGTCCTACATCTAATTTTTCAGCTGCCTTTGTTAAGCTTTTCTCATTGGCTGCAGTAAAAAAATAATCGAGCTCTTTTTTTAAAAAATCCATGACATTCCTTATGGGAATAATAAAATCTCAAAACTACAATATATGGAATGAAACAAGATTTCTATCCGAAACAGGAGATATTTTTCTTAGAATTGGAATATTTTGATCTAGGACAATTTCTTTGCTAGATTCATTTATCTTAACTACTGAGGGTTTGAATCCCTCCCAAATACGTTTGGAATAAAGGACACTTAATGACAAGAATTAATCCCTATGCCTCTTTCATAGGAGATGTGGCAAAACCCGCTAGATATATTGGAAATGAGCATAACTCGATTAAAAAAGACTGGGATAGCTGTCATGCTAAGGTAGCCCTTTGTTTTCCTGATACTTATGAAAT
>ENA-ORXM01004340-ORXM01004340.1-marine-metagenome-genome-assembly--contig:-NODE-4340-length-12568-cov-3.313986_pt1 | contig 12568 bp, 7 predicted proteins | sample MGYA00237867_ERZ511480 | MGnify/ENA primary metagenome ERZ511480 (study PRJEB26309, sample SAMN06266103) | marine metagenome | isolation source: Algal blade | place: United Kingdom:Sidmouth, United... | reverse complement strand
CGTGCGTATCAACCTGAAACCACTGAACAGAATTCAAGGCTATATCACAGTGCTCATTTGTAAAGAACCAACCCCTCCAAAACCAATCTAAATCAACTCCAGAAGCATCTTCCATGGTTCGGAAAAAATCTGCTGGCGCAGGATGTTTGAATTCCCAACGTTCGCAATAGCGTTTGAAAGCATAATCGAAAAGCTCTCTACCTAAAATTGTTTCTCGCAAAATATTCAATGCTGTTGCTGGCTTACCATACGCGTTGTTTCCAAACTGAAAAATACTTTCCGAGTTAGTCATGATTGGTGCAATCTTAGATTTGTCACCTTTCATATAATTGACAATCAAAGAAGCTGGTCCTCGACGCTGCGGATAATCTCGTTCCCATTGCTCTTGTGCCAAATATTGAACAAACGTATTGAGTCCTTCATCCATCCAAGTCCATTGTCTTTCGTCTGAATTGATAATCATTGGAAAATAATTATGTCCAACTTCATGAATAATGACACCAATCAATCCATATTTTGTTCGTTGAGTATAAGTGCCATCTGATTCTGGGCGACCACCATTGAAGCAAATCATGGGATATTCCATTCCAATTCTATCTGTATGAATTGACCAAGCAATAGGATAGGGGTAGGAAATTGTATAATGAGAATACCATTTTAAAGTATGCGCAATAGCTTTGGTTGAGTACATTTCCCAAAGAGGATTCCCTTCTTTTGGATAAAGTGATGCGGCAATTGCAACTTTTCCATCCGCTTGTTTGACTGCCATTGCATCCCAAATAAATTTACGTGATGAAGAAAAAGCGAAATCACGAACGTTTTCTGCTTTGTATTTCCAAGTCTTTTTACTACGGACTTTTCCTTTCTCTGCTTTTTTTGCTTCTGCTTCTGTTACTACAAATACAGGTTTATCGAAAGATTTCTGAGCTTCTGCCCATCGTTTTTGTTGCTCTTTAGAAAGAACTTCATCTTCATTTTGTATCATTCCAGTTGCTGCAACTACGTGGTCAGACGGTACAGTTAAATCAACTTCGTAATCTCCGAACGTTAATGTAAACTCACCTCGCCCTAAAAACTGCTTATTTTGCCAACCTTCATTGTCTGTATAGACTGCCATACGCGGAAAAAATTGAGCAATAGTATAAAGATAGTTGTCTTCATCTTCAAAATATTCGTAGCCAGAACGACCTCCAATCTTTGCTCGGTCATTGATATTGTACCACCATTTGATTTGAAACTCGTATTTTTCTCCAGCTTTTAAAGGCTTTGGTAAATCTACTCGCAGCATTGTTTCCACTAAAGCAACTTTCAAATCCTTTCCATCCATATCCTTAATGAAATCTAACTTAAATCCACCATCAAATTCAGGAACTAAAGCCTTTAATTCTCGCAAGGTCATGCGTTCGTTAATCTTACTTTGACGAATTTTATACGTATCACTGTCTTTTGCTCGCATATTTTGGTCTAATTGAATCCATAAATATTCAAGTGCATCAGGAGAATTGTTATAGTAGGTGATTGATTCCTCTCCATAGATGCGTTGATTATCGTCATCTAAATCAATTTTCATTTTATAGTCAGCTTTTTGCTGCCAGTATTGATGACCAGGTGCACCTGCTGCGTTTCTGTAAATATTGGGAGTAGGCAATTCAGTATATAATTGCCGAAATTTGTTCTTGTTAGTTGATTCTTCTTGCCCAAAACTGATGGTAATACAGCAGAATAAAAAGCTTGTTAGTAGCAATATTTGCTTCATTTCTTAAATAATTTTGTCTAATTTATAATAAATAGCGTTATTGAAAACGCAAAGATAGGCTTTTAGACAATTAAAAAGAGTCATCATATTTGCCAATTTAGGAATAATTATTGCCTATACTTGATGTTCCACGTGGAACATTCAAGCAAAAAAAATGCCTTTGAAGCAGCATTAATGAATCAAAGGCATTGGAATAAAGAATATAAAAATCAATAATTACTTAAAAGAAACTCTTTAAATGGTTCAAATTCAGTATTCAATGAGGTAGAAACTTTCTCCTTATTCGCCAAAATAGCTAAACGTTCAGGTACTTCTACTTTAATACGAAGTACTTCTTCCACATCATTTAGGAACTTACTGGGATGTGCGGTTTCTAATATAATACCTTTCATACCTTCATTTTTCACTTGATAATCCTTTAAAGCAAGGTAACCAATAGCACCATGCGGGTCAATTTGATAGTTATATTTAGTAAAAACTTCCTTCATTCCCGCCCTTGTTTGCTCATCATTATAGCCATATCCTTTAATATCTTCAGCCATAATGTTCCACGTGGAACTATATATATCCAACATTCTTGCAAAATTTGAAGGATTCCCAACATCCATTGCATTGCTCAAGGTAGCCTGACTTGGTTTTGGTTGGTATATTCCAGACGCTAAATATTCAGGAACTACATCATTCAGATTGGTAGCAGCAATGAATTTAGATACAGGAAGTCCCATTTTTTTAGCAAATAACCCAGCAGTTAAGTTACCAAAGTTACCACTTGGAATACAAAACACAACATCATTTGTATAGTCATTCAACTGTTTGAAAGCTTCAAAATAGTAGAAAGACTGTGGAATCAATCGAGCAATATTGATAGAATTAGCAGAACTTAGTCGAATATTTAGATTCAATTCTTTATCTAAAAATGCTTTTTTTACCAATGCTTGGCAATCATCGAAAGTACCATCAACTTCTAAAGCAGTAATGTTATGCCCAAGAGTAGTCAATTGTTTCTCTTGTAAGTCACTAACTTTTCCAGAAGGGTAGAGTATCACGACTTTAATTCCAGGTGTTTTATAAAAACCAGAAGCAACTGCACCGCCAGTATCTCCAGAAGTTGCCACTAAAATCACTAATTCTTCATCATTCCCTTTGTTAAAATAGCTCATCAATTGCGCCATGAATCTTGCACCGAAGTCCTTGAATGCTAAACTTGGCCCATGAAAAAGTTCTAAAATATACTTCTCTTCATCCAACTGTACTATCGGTGCAGGAAAAGTAATTGAATTTTCTATGATGTTTTTTATATCCGCATTGGGCATTGTTCCATTGAAAAGTGTTTTACACACTTGAAATCCAATCTCTTGAAAAGAATAATCTTTCAAATTCTGAATAAATTCTTTCGGTAATTGCGGAATAACTTCTGGCATATACAATCCATTATCCTCTGGCAATCCTTTAAAAACAGCCTCTTTCAAAGAGACAAATTTTAATTTATTTTTAGTGCTATAAAGTCTCATTTTGTATTATTTTTTAAATTAAAAATGCTTGAAGTATATCTTCAAGCATTCCTTTTCTAACATCTTATTGCTCCCTCATGATTGATAGGGGAGACAAATAATTCATACGCTATTCCAACGTCATGATATATTTTCTTCATTGCTTCACCAACATCTTCAGCAATCAAACTATTTTTACTCAACATAAATATGGAAGGTCCTGCTCCAGAAATACTTCCTCCTAATGCTCCCATTTTCATTGCTGATTTTTTGACATTATCAAAGTGAGGAATTAGCTTGGAGCGTTGCGGTTCGATGACTACATCATTTAATGACCGTCCCAATAATTGTTCATCACCCTTATACATAGCAACGACCAAGGATGCTAAGTTGGCACTTTGCTGAATCATCTTTGATAACGAAACAAATTCACTTAAAATATTTCGAGCATCTTTGGTTAAGATTTCTACTTTAGGATAGATTACTGTTGCGTACAAATGATTGAAGTGGGGGAGTCGATGTAAATCTAACGTTTCATTGTCTCGAATTAATATCATTCCACCCAATAAACTTGGCGCGACATTATCTGCATTTCGTCCAGTCGATGCCAACTCTTCACCATCCAAAGCATATTTCAACAATTCTCTTTTTTCAACTCTCGTCCCTAATAATTCATTGATTGCCATTACACCACCAACAGCACTTGCCGCACTCGAACCAAGTCCACTACCCAAAGGCATTTTTTTATGAATCTCTATTTCTATTCCCAATTTTGGTTCATTAAGAGATTGCATAAAGTTGTATGCAGATAATCCAGCCGTATTTTTCATTACATCATACGGCAATTTTTTTCCACGCATTCCAGTAATGCGCTTTATCGTCAAGCCTGGCTTATCTGTGAATTTTGCAAAAACTTCATCCCCTGGTTTTTCTAATGCAAAGCCTAAACAATCAAATCCTACGCCGACGTTTCCAACCGAAGCTGGTGCAAATACTTTTATTCCAGGATTCATTTTTTAATATTTTTTAAATAAGAAAATCTTTAAGCTTAAATTCTAAATAAAATATATAACTAACTGATTACCAACCACTTATAATTAAAACAATAAAATACATTCACATAACTTATTGATAATCAATACATTAAACCAATTGATTTCCAATTGTAATAATTTCAGCAAAAACACCCGCCGCCGTAACCTCTGCACCCGCACCTGGACCGCGAACAACCAATGGACGTTCTTTATATCGAGCCGTCGTAAATACAATCATATTGTCACTTCCGCTCAAAGAATAAAATGGATGACTCGTATCAACCGCATGAAGATTAATTGATGCTTTCCCATTTTCTAAACTCGCAATCATCCGCAAAGCCTTCCCTTCTTTCGATGCCGAACTTCTCAACATTTCAAAATGTCCATCCGCTTTTTCTAATTCAACAAAAAATTCATCAACTGTCTTTGCGTCCCGTGCGCCGTCAGGCAAAATATTTTCAATTTCTACTTCGATAGATTCCAACGGTAAACCAGTTTCTCGCGCAAGAATGATAATTTTTCGACGCACATCAATTCCCTTCAAATCGATTCTTGGATCAGGTTCGGTGAAACCAAGCTTTGCAGCTTCTTTCACAATGTCACTAAATTTCGTTCCTTCCTTAAATGAATTAAAAATGAAAGACAATGACCCAGACAAAACACCTTCGATTTTTAAAATCTCATCACCCGAATTCATCAAATCACTTAATGTTGAAATTACTGGAAGTCCCGCTCCAACATTTGTTTCGTACAAAAATTGAACACCTCGCTTGGTTGCAATATTTTTTAATCGCTGGTATTGAAGATATGCAGACGAAGTAGCAATTTTATTAGGCGTGCTAATTGAAATACTATTTTCTAAAATCGTCTCATAATATTTAGTCACTTTGTCACTCGCCGTATTATCAACAAAAATAGTATTTGATAAATTCATATTGTTCATAATGGAAACGAACTGACTAACATCAGATTGTTTCTCGGCTTTCATCAACTGCTTTTTCCAATTACCTAAATCAATGCCGCCTGCATCAAACAACATTTTTTTAGTATTCGCAATTCCAACAACTCGCACTTCCAACCCTTGTTTTTCCTTTAAGTAAGTCGCTTGTTTTTTTATCTGCTCAATCAACGTTCCACCAATCAAACCAACGCCAACCATAAACACATGCAACTCTTTGGTATCCGACAAGAAAAATGCTTCGTGCAAAGCGTTCAAAGATTTCGTCTCATCTTCGCGAGGAATGACAACCGAAATATTTAACTCACTCGACCCTTGAGCAATCGCTACCGCATTGACCCCATTTTTTCCAAGTGCCTGAAAAAGCCGTCCGGCAATTCCTGGACGATACCGCATATTTTCACCGATAATCGCAACAACTGATAAATCATTTTCGACCTTCACTTTATTCACTAAGCCTTTTTCCATTTCATATTCAAATTCACTTTCAACTCGTTTTTTTGCTCTATCAGCAAGTTTCGGTTCAACAGCAAAACTAATCGCATTTTCTGACGACCCCTGAGTAATCAAAACAATATTGATTCCAGCCTGTGCCAAACTATTAAATAACCGCGCCGCAATTCCAGGCACTCCAAATAATCCACTCCCCGCTAAAGTCAGCAAGGCAATATTATTAATCGAAGAAATACCTTTTACTGCGTGACCTTTGGAATCTTTTTGATTAGAAATGTACGTTCCAACAAAATCAGGATTAAAAGTATTTTTGATATAAATTGGAATGTTCAATTTCAAGGCAGGTTGCAAAGTTGGCGGGTAAATTACCTTCGCACCAAAATGCGACATTTCCATCGCTTCTGCATAAGTCATTGTTGGAATGGTAAACGCCTTTTTCACTTTGCGTGGGTCAGCCGTGAGTACGCCATCTACATCGGTCCAAATCTCAATATGTTGTGCGTTCAATCCGGCAGCGACCAAGGCCGCTGTATAATCAGAACCACCTCGTCCCAAGGTCGTGGTCAGTCCTCCTTTTGCGGAAGCAACAAAACCCGTCACCACATGTACTTCTGGATTTTCTCGGTAATAGTTTTCTATCTTTTCGTACGTTTTTTCAAAGTTGACATTTGCAACACCAAAAGATTTATCGGTTAAAATAATTTTTCGTGCATCCAAGTATGCTGCATTCACTCCTTCTTGCTCCAATAATTTCGCAATGATAAATGCGGAACTTCGCTCTCCAAAACTCAACACGTAATCCATCGTTCGCAAAGAAGCTTCGCGCACCAAAAAAACTCCGTATAATAAATTTTTTAATACTTCATGGTTGTTAGCCATTTCCTTTGCCACTTTTTTTTGTAAGCTGCCTTCCAATAATTCTTTGATGGCATCTTGATGTCGCTTGGCGAATTCTTCAAAAATTTCCAAATAGGAATTGTCTCCTTTTTCTGCACGTTTTCCCATTTCAATCAACTGGTCAGTCACGCCGCCAAAAGCAGAAAAAACTACCGTGAATTGTTCGCCACTAGTGTAGTATCCTTTGAGGATTTTCACCAATTCTTTAATACGCTCAGGTTTGGCAACTGAAGAGCCGCCGAATTTTAAAACTCTCATAAGAGATAAATTTCTGTTAGTTGGAAAATGTGGTTGGTAAGGACAGATTTACAAAATTTCAGAGAATGCAACAGTTTGCATTGAATTTTGAAAGAAGTGCCAAAAGTATTCCATTTTTTATTAATGGGAAAGTTTTATCAATGAGAATCCTTAATTAAATGACCTATTTTCATTTTTAACTTCAAAAATGCTTATCTTAGCTAAAAAATTTAATTCAGATGATGAATTCTCAAGCATTACGGGTAAAAGATAAAAGTCCAATTCTGGAAATAGCAGCTTATGGGCCATTAACTTTTGATAAGAAATTATCTCGTGAGGAATTTTTGAAATTTGCAGAACGCTATCCTGAATTAATTATTGAACGTGAGAAAAACGGAAAAACCACCATTATGTCCCCATTAAAATTCGGTTCAGGATTTCGTGAATCCATTATCTCCGCCTATTTAGGAAAATGGTGGTTGGAAACCAGAAAAGGGAAAATTTTTAGTGCTTCTACAGGAGTTGAATTAGGAGATACTTCTATTAAAAGTCCAGATTGTGGGTGGGTGAGTGATGAGCGATTTTCTGAAATTCCAGAAGGGGAAGCAGATGGAAATTATTTGCAAGTTGCACCAGATTTTATTGTAGAGATTAGGTCGCGTAGTGATAGTATGGCTAAGTTAAAAAGAAAAATGGTGAATAGTTGGATGAAAAATGGCGTTCGTTTGGCTTGGTTAATCGACCCGTATAAAGAACAAATTTTCATTTATCGGGAAGGTCAAGAGGTTGAAACATTCAAAGGTTTTGATGATAAAATTGTTACTGGAGAAAATGTAGTTCCTGATTTTTCAATGCCTTTATCAGAAATGAAAATTTAAGGAATTGTTCTAAAAACGGTATATCGCAACAAGATTTCTAAAATTAAAAATAATAAACCCATAAACGCGAAACCGTAAAACTCTTCACTGTATCTTTTCAAACTCGTTACTTCAATTTCTGTTTTTTCTAATTTATCGATTTCTGCATAAATGCGTTCCAGATTCGTTTCGTTCGTTGCCCGAAAATATCGACCACCCGTCATTTCCGCAATTTTAGTCAACAACTCTTCATCAATTTCCACTCGGGTCGGACCAAAAATATAGCGTCCATCAGCACGTTTGCTGACAGGAGCCATTGCTTTTCCTGTTGAACCAACACCAATTGTATAAACTTTTACCCCAAATTCACGAGCGATTTCTGCCGCCGTTATTGGCTTCACATATCCAGCATTGTTCACACCGTCCGTCAATAAAATGACGACTTTGCTATCTGCTTCACTTTCTTTAATTCGATTGACCGCCGTCGCTAAGCCCATACCGATTGCCGTTCCATCTTCCAAGATTCCACATTGCAAGCCAGCCAAAAATTCATTAATCACTCGATGGTCGGTCGTCAACGGACATTGCGTAAAGGCTTCTCCCGCAAAAACAGCCAAACCAACTCGGTCAAATTCTCGCTTATCCACAAAGTCTGCCGCTACTTTTTTACTTGACTCCAATCGGTCAGGTTTAAAATCTTGCGCCAACATACTACTCGACAAATCCATCACTAAAAAAATGTCAATTCCTTCCGCTTTAATGTCTTCCTCTTTCAACGTTTCTTGTGGTCGCGCAATCGCAATCACCAACATGATAAATGCCAATGCTCGCAAAATTGGTAAAATGCCCCGCAACTTTCCACGCCAAGAACTCAACTTAGAAAGTGATTCCAAATTCGGCATTTTCAACGTTGGATAATGTTGCTTTCTTTTGAAAAAATACCAAGCCCCAATTGCTGGCAACAGGAGTAGCAATCCAAAAAATTCAGGATTTAAAAACGATATGTTGTTGAAAAAAAGGAACATTTATTTTTTGATTACAGTGTAATCAAAAAATAATAACTTATAACATATTTGTGTTTCTTTTACTCTTATTTTTCACTTTTGAAATAGTCACTATATAAAGATAACTCCTATTTCAAAAATAAAAACTAAGACCAAAATAAAAGACAAATCTATTACAACTTATTATTTTTTGATTACAATGGTTTTTGAAAAACGGTCATACAAAGTTTGAACTCTTTCTTTGTCAAAATAAAACCAGAAATTAGCGAAAAGTAAAAGGGACTCTGATAGCGTTTTTCCAAACCATCTTGCTGTTGATTGCAACAAAGAAATAGGTTCGCCTTCTAAATTGGTAACTTGCAAATCTAAAATCATTTTGCCAAAAGTTGCCCCTTTTAAAAATTCAGTCAAGGCAAAATAGCACCACGAAAGAACGATAAAAATACCCATTCCAATGTAAATCGTTTCATTATCAACGAATTTGCTTGTCTCCAATGAATAGCCTTTTGCGTAAATAATTCCTCCAAGTATTGCGAAAAACGGCACTAAAAGGAATACTAAATCCAATAATCTCGCTGCAAATCGTTCCCAAAACCCAGCATAAATTAATTTTTTCGGATTGGTCAATTCTTCCAAATTATCCGTTACTCGGAAGGTTTCTTCGATGACTTTCATGGAATTCTCACCACTTCGCAACGCACCAACTTTACTTACTTCTACCCAAATTTCGTTTGCCCCCGCCTGCGTTTCTCTGACTAAATTGGAAACTTGTCCAAGCGAATTTTCTAAAAATTCTCGTTGTGGTTCTGCTTTCGCAAATTTTACTAAATCAGATTTTTGAAACAACTCTCGCAGTTGTAATTGCGAATTTTCATTCAAGCCAACCGACTGTACTTTTCGTAAAATCTGCGCCGACGTACTTTCTAATGCAGAAATATCATACCTATTTTCTAAATATTCTCTGACGATAAAAGTTAGTTTACTTAAATATTCTTTCGCATTTCCTTGTTGCCACAACTGCGCATTTTTCAAATGACTCAACTTGCTTCCCGCCAAATCATGACTGGTCATTTGCATCACTGGAATTGGTAATAGTTCCACTTTCTGCTGATTGTTCATCAAGAAATAAATCAAGCAAATCAAGTGAATCAACAAAATGACACCTAATATATAAGGTATGTAATCTTCAAATTTTATCGGTTCTTCAATGATTGGCTTGATGTCGCTGAGTGCAATTGAGTCTTGCTGATTTGCCGCAGCTTCCACCAAGGGCGAACCAACGACTAACGGAATTTTATTAGAATACTGCGTATATGTTCGACCGCCTTTGTTAAACGTAATTTGTACAGGTGGCAGCAGATAAATTCCCTCATTCCAAATAGTAAAAGTCAACGCATTTCGCTGCAACTTCGCCACATCCTTTTGCGTTACCCAATTCAAGTCAGGCTTTTCAAAAATATTCTTTTTGGTATCCGCAGGTGACTTCCATGCCCCATAATCCATCAATTCAAAATCCGCATAAAACACTTCCGAACCATCCGCAGTCGGTCGCCTTACCACAGATTCAATGGAATCATAATCGGCAAAACTTATTTTTTCAATAGAAACTCCTCCTGTTGTATTGACAATAAATTCCATCGAAACGGGGTCTCCAATTTGAATAGAATCTGCGTCAATTTGCACCACGACAGGATTCTGCGCTTGCAAACCAAAGCTTACAAAAAAGCTAATTATTAGAAAAAATATAGATTTGTTTTTAATTTTCATCGTTTGACATTAACACATTAATACTTCAACACATTAACACAAAATCGTTTTATCGCATTGCCAATTCATTTTTCTTTTCGACTCGACCTGCAATGATAATACTTATTTCATACAAAATATACAATGGAAATCCGATTAAAAACTGCGTTACTACATCCGGCGGTGTAATTAACGCTGCCAAAATTAAAATAACAATAAAGGCATGTCGCCGATACGTCCGCATAAAATCAGCAGTAATCAATCCCACTTTTGCTAAAAAATAAACCACAACTGGTAACTCAAAAACCATCCCCGTTGGCAATGTAAACATGGTCATATAACCCACGAAGGAAGATAAAGTGGTCGTGGAAGCAACATCTTGAATTTCGTATCCCGCCAAAAAGCTGACTGCAAATGGAGAAATAATAAAATAACCAAACAACACTCCAAGCATAAATAAAGCAGAGCAAATAAAGACAACTCCACGTGCAGCTTGACGTTCTTCTTCATACAAACCAGGAGCAATAAAACTCCAAAATTGATAAAAAATATAAGGAAACGCTACTACAAAACCCAATATCGCTGACACTTTTAAATGCACAATGAATCGCTCTCCAAACTCAACCGCAATAATGGCAAATTCGGGTGGTTTCATACACAAACTCTCTCCCATGCCGATTAAATCAGAGAAACTACAAATACCTTGATAGAAGAAAAAATTCTCCGATTTAGGTCCAAAAATCACCGTATTAAAAACAAAATCCTTTGCTAAAAATACGACCGTCGCCACCACTAAAATCGCCACAACCGACCTTACCAAATGCCAACGCAACTCTTCCAGATGGTCTAAAAAAGACATCTCTTTCTCTTGCTGCGCTTCGTAATTATCTACATCAACTTGGTCTAATGCCATAACTGAATTATTTTTCGTGCAAATGTAATAAGATTTAGTAAAACGGCGCACGGTTTTCGGCACACGACGCACGAAAATTAGTTAGGAAGTTTTAAATATTATTTGTCTAAATAGGTCTGCCTTTTCACATTAAAATAAAAACTATTTAATTTTGACCTGTATCTTTTTCGCCCTCTTTCATTATGAGATTGTAAATTAAACAACATTTCTGTTTCTGACCAAAAACATTCAGCAGTCAACAAATAAGATTGGATTAAAAATTACTTGAATAGACAACAGCCTGTCCGTGTCTGTCCGTGTCACGCCGTGAGCCTTGTACCGTCAGCCGTATGCCGTCTATTATATCAAAACTTGTTCTTCGGACTCACCCCGAAGCAACACTAAAAACTATTTGTGCTATGTCAATACCAAAGAAACCGCGCCAGTTAATGGTCAATTTAATGTATCTCGTGCTGACGGCGATGTTGGCACTCAACGTGTCGGCAGAAGTCATGCAAGCCTTGTTTTCTATGGACAAAAGCCTAAATGAAAGCAGTAAATTAGTGGAAGGTTCGAATGAAAAACTCGCGTTAGCCATCAATAAACAAGCAGATGCTTACTCGCAGTACGAACCATTCAAAGAGAAAGTCAAAAAAACGCAAAAAACTGCGAGTGATTTTTTCAATTATGTGAATGAATTACGTGGTGAAATCATCGAAGCAGCCGGTGGTTTGGATAAAAACGGACTCCCTCAACAGAAGGATAACAAAGATATTTCGCAACGAGTCTTGTTGAAAAACGGGCGAGCAGAAATTTTAAAAGGTAAGATTATTGAAACCCGCAAACAGTTACTCGCACTTGTGGACGATGAAGCCACTCGTCAGCAAATTGCCGATAACATTCCATTGAAAATCAATCCGATTCCCGAAGATTCGGACAAGAAAACTTGGGAACAATTTACTTTTCAGCAAATGCCTGTCGCTGCGGTTTTACCAATGTTAAGCAAATTTCAAAATGATGCAAAACTGACGGAGACGACAATTCTAAATCACTTTTTCAATCAAATGAATATTGATGTAGTGCGTCCTGATAAATTTTATCCCGTCATTTCAACCGATAATAATTATGTTATTCGTGGAGAAAAATATGAAGGAGAAATTTTCTTAGCAGCTTACAGCAGCACCGCCGATAATTTATCGATTAGTGTGGACGGTCGTCCATTACGAGTTGAAGATGGAAAAGCA
>ENA-ORXM01004339-ORXM01004339.1-marine-metagenome-genome-assembly--contig:-NODE-4339-length-12574-cov-3.521245_pt1 | contig 12574 bp, 13 predicted proteins | sample MGYA00237867_ERZ511480 | MGnify/ENA primary metagenome ERZ511480 (study PRJEB26309, sample SAMN06266103) | marine metagenome | isolation source: Algal blade | place: United Kingdom:Sidmouth, United... | reverse complement strand
AGATGCTTCGTTCCCGATTGTATAAAAAGGAATTGGAACGCCAAAGCGCCGAACGTAATAAAGTAGAAGAAGGCAAAAATAAAATAGAGTGGGGGAGCCAGATTCGTTCTTATGTATTGGACGACCGAAGAGTAAAAGATCACAGAACCAATTATCAAGAAAGTAATCCGGATTCTGTATTAGATGGAAATATAGATGGTTTTTTAAAAGCTTATCTTATGGAGAATTAAATTACTCGAGCTTTGTTTTAAAGAATAACTAACGCGTGTCATCCTGAATTTAGTTTAGGATTTTTATTCATTGAAATAGTACAATTAAAAACGTGAAATATTCTTTGTGAGATCCTAAATTAAGTTCAGGAAGACTGATGAAGAAAAAACAGATAAACATTATGTCAAATAATAAATACACAATATATCACAATCCAAGATGTTCCAAAAGCAGACAAGCACTTTCAATTTTGGAAGATGAAGGAGCAGAAATAGATGTAGTAAAATACTTGGAGAACATTTCGGCAAAACAAATGCATCTGTTTCATTTGACCGAGAAGGAAATGAAATTGATTTCGGTAAAAGTAATGAACCCCGATATAGACCTGAACACTAAAATTGGTTTCAACTGGTTCAAAAAAAACTGGCAATCCGATTTTGTGGAATACTTGACCGCCGCTAAAGCATACACCGAAGATAAGAATTTAGATAAATTCAAATTGATTCAGCAGGGTGCAGTAATTACTAAAGGAGAATTGTTTCAATGGTTTGATAATGTGATAGAATCCCCCTGATCCCCGAAGGGAGAACTCTTGCTCCCAAACTGCGAAAGAGTATATTTTTTCAAAAGTTTCGATAAATAGCTAAAATGGAGCTTCCCCTCTTTTGGAGGGGATTGAGGGGAGGACTATATTTGCACCACAACAAAACCCAATGGCACAAAAACCAAGCATACCAAAAGGTACCCGCGATTTCACGCCTTCTGAAGTCTCAAAACGCAACTACATTTTTGACATTATAAAAAAGCACTTTGAAACTTTTGGGTTTCAGCCCATAGAAACGCCATCTTTTGAAAATTCAGATACCTTGATGGGTAAATATGGAGACGAAGGTGACCGCTTGATTTTTAAGATTTTAAATTCGGGAGATTTTATTAGTAAGGTTGATGATGTGACCTACAGTTCTAAAAATTCAAATTCGCTAATTCCTAAAATTTCTGAAAAAGCACTGCGCTACGATTTGACCGTACCTTTCGCACGCTACGTGGTGCAGCACCAAAACGAAATCGATTTTCCTTTTAAGCGCTATCAGATACAGCCGGTTTGGCGTGCCGACCGGCCACAAAAAGGCCGTTTTCGTGAGTTTTATCAATGTGATGCCGATGTGGTAGGCTCCGATTCTCTTTTACAGGAAGTAGAATTGATACAGTTGTACGATGCCGTATTCACAGATTTAAATTTGAAGGGCGTTAGAATTCTACTTAATAATCGGAAAATACTCTCTGGTATTGCCGAAGTAATAGGTGCTAAACATCTGTTGGTTGATTTTACTGTTGCATTAGACAAATTGCATAAGATTGGGGTGGATGGAGTTAAAAAGGAAATGCTTGAAAAGGGTATTTCAGAAGAATCAATTACAAAAGTACAGCCTTTATTCTCACTTTCTGGAAGTACTTCGGAACAATTTCAATCACTAGAGAAATTACTAGAAAATTCAGAGGTGGGTTTAAAAGGTCTAGAAGAATTGCGGTATACAATGATAACTGTTGACGCACTAGGTCTCCAGTCCGCCCAATTTTCAGTGGACATAACCTTAGCACGTGGACTCAATTACTACACAGGTGCCATATTAGAGGTTGCGCCTCCAGAAAGTGTACAAATGGGCTCCATAGGTGGCGGAGGTCGCTACGATGATCTTACGGGTATCTTTGGTCTTAAAAATGTCAGTGGCGTAGGCATATCTTTTGGCCTTGATCGTATTTATTTGGTATTGGAAGAATTGGGTTTGTTTCCTGAAAGCGTAGCTCAGACTTTAGAAGTGCTTTGCTTAAACTTTGGAGAGCGAGAAGGCCTAGCGGCTTTAAAGTTGGTTACTGCGCTTCGTAATTCAGGTGTTAAGGCCGATTTATATCCATCGGATGCTAAAATCCAGAAACAATTTAAGTACGCCAATAACCGAAATGTTCCTTATGTTATTCTACTTGGAGAAAAAGAACTTTCTGAAAATACTTTTGTGGTAAAGCATATGGCAAGTGGCGTGCAAAAGAATTTTGATTTGGCTAATGTCGAACCTTTCATCCTAGAATTGAAAACGATTCAGATTTAAAAATGTAATTTTTTTTAATTGGGTTAGACCCCAAAGGTTTTATTAGTTTGCTCGATAAAGCTGATTTGGTGCGATAGACCTGTTGAATATTATTTGTCCATTGTAACGAAACCTTTGGGGTCTTCGCTCTCTACAATCGATTTTTGATTTCTTTTATTATTGTCTTGAAATACTCGATGCCGTGAGGCACATACTTTTTCAGATTCGCCATACCCCAAGTTTCCTCCGAGAACTGTTGTAATGATATCAAGGCCAAATCTTCAACTTCACTTTCCTGTTTCCGTAAATCTTTCAACGGAACTTTCAACTGACACAAAAACGTATGGTGAAATTCGCAATCTACTAAATGTTCGGAGTGTTCGTGAACCGATTTGAAAACTCCAATTTTTTGAAGTTCATTCTTAGTAATGGTAAGTCCGATTTCTTCTTGTATTTCACGAATGGCGGAAGTTTCAATTTCTTCCCCCGCACTGATATGTCCGGCCACAGAAACATCCCAAAGTAGGGGGTGAGTATCTTTGTTTTTTGCCCTTTGCTGAATAAGTAATCGACCGTCCTTTGTATAAAACCAAACATGAATTGTCGGGTGAAACCAACCTTTTCGATGGGCTTCGGATTTTAGGGCAGTTTTGCCCGTAAAGTTCCCTTCGGAATCTAGAATGTCTAACAGTTCATCCATAGCTAAGAAGTTGAAAACTACTGTCCTCCCCTCATTTTCGAGGGGAGGTGCCGCAGGCGGAGGGGTTTTCACAACTTGGCAAATAAATTATTAAACATTGAGAGTTCATCAACTAACCACCCCGCCTGTCGGCACCCCTCCTTGAAAAAAGGAGGTGACTCATGATATGATTAATCAAAATAACTAAATGTCTCCCCGTCTTTGATATTGAGCAAAGTCTCATAAATCAAACGGATTACGTTCTCTACATCATCGCGATGTACTGTTTCGACCGTCGTATGCATATAGCGTAATGGTAAAGAAATCAATGCAGATGCTACACCGCCGTTGCTATATGCGAAAGCATCGGTATCCGTACCCGTAGCCCTAGAGGCGGCCATACGTTGAAACGGAATTTTCTTCGCCTCGGCAGTTTCAATAATATGTTCACGGAGCTTGTTTTGAACGGCCGGGGCATAAGAAATGACCGGTCCCGCCCCAATTTCTGTATGTCCTTGCGTTTTCTTTTCGATCATCGGTGTGGTCGTATCATGACACACATCGGTGATGATCGCTACATTCGGTCTTATGGTTTGTGTAATCATTTCGGCACCTCGAAGGCCTACCTCTTCTTGGACTGCGTTGGTGATATACAGTCCGAAGGGTAATTTTTTCTTGTTTTCATGTAACAGGCGTGCCACTTCGGCAACCATAAAGCCACCAGCTCTGTTATCGATGGCCCGGCAGACAAATTTATCGTCATTCAGAATGTGGAACTCATCGGGGTAGGTAATGACACAACCTACATGAACGCCCATTTTTTCAACTTCTTCCTTATCTTTGGCACCTATATCGATAAAAATATTATCTAGCTTGGGCGGTGTTTCTTTCGATTTGTCTCGAGTATGTATTGCCGGCCAACCGAAAATACCTTTGACAATTCCTTTTTTCGTATGAATGTTGACCCATTTCGAAGGTGCGATCTGGTGATCGCTACCACCATTTCGAATGACGTAGAGCAAGCCGTTATCGGTAATATAGTTGACATACCAAGAAATCTCGTCAGAGTGGCCTTCGATAACCACCTTGTATTTCGCATCGGGATTAATAACGCCTACTGCCGAACCGTAAGTATCTGTAATAAAGGTGTCTACGTAAGGTTTAAGGTAGTTCATCCAAAGTTTTTGACCTTCCCATTCATAGCCCGTCGGAGCGGCATTGTTTAAATATTTTTCGAAAAATTCAAGAGACTTTTTTGTAATTATTTTCTTAGCTGCCATTTAAAGTTTATTTAACTGCAAACTTAGGAATATTCACTTCTATTTAATAATAAGCGGGATTATTTATCGTTAATTTTGGCAAGGCTTTTGCTTTTATGTCCGTCATGAAAAAAAACGTATTCTTTCTTTTTCTATCGATTCTCGGCTTTTATGGGATAGCCCAAGTTGAGGAACAACCATTAGATTCCGTTACGGAAAAAATGATCATTGTCGAGGGTGACTCTATTTTCCGGAGTTCTATAGACCTAGACGAAGTATTTCTTTTTGGGAAACTTAAGTTCGGCTCTTATAGGGAGAAGCTTAAGTATTATATTCTCCGAAGGAAAACGCTAAAGGTCTATCCGTATGCAAAACTGGCTGCCGAGCGTTTGGAGGAGTTGAACGACAGTATAACCAAAATCAAAAGGAAACGGCATCAAAAGCGTTATACGAAAGAGATACAGAAGTTTATCGAAGAAGAGTTTTCTGAAGAACTCAAGAAACTAACACGTACCGAGGGCCAGATTTTGGTAAAACTCATTTACAGACAGACCGGCGATACCGCATTTGACCTAGTTAAGAATCTGCGCAGCGGTTGGCGTGCATTTTGGTACAATACCACCGCTAGCATGTTCAAAATTAGCCTAAAGGAAGAATTTCACCCAGACCGTATTCATGAAGACTATTTAATCGAAGATATTCTGCAAAGGGCTTTTACAATAGATCGACTGGAACGCCAAGAGTCGGTTTTAGATTATGACTACGCACAACTCAGCAACAAATGGACTATCAGCGGGAAGAAGAAATAGGGGATATAAAGTTCAGGTTCAAGCGCAAGTGTCAAGTCCAAAAAGCGTATTGTTAAAAAAATTCAGATACAAATACCAAATTCAATAACAAGTTTATGAGTTTATCGGTGTATGAGTTTAAAAAAATAATTTTGACTACTGCCCACTGCCCACTGCCCACTGCCTACTGCCTACTTTTTTCTCTTTCCAAAAAGCGAATCTAAAATTACTTTTAAGCTATAAAAGCCCATAGCGATAGCGGCGACGCCCAATAGAAGACCAATAACAAGAACAGGCCAATAGAGCGGGTGTTCTTGATTTTTGAAGGCCTGGTATATGACAACAGGGGCCAAGAACATCAAGGCTACTGTATAGGCAATGTACTTTAACCCCGTTATCAGTAATGTTTTATCCGTTTTCATGATTGGGTCAACAGGTAATATCCAAACTTGGTATTTTACAATATAGGGGTTGATTATTCGAGTATTATCGATTTTGTAAATGTTTGACACACAGCAAAATAACCTAACGCAAAATTATCCGTATCACCAACATTATCGAAACTATTAATATTATCAATGTTAGTAACATTAATGATATTACCTCGAACCGTAGCTGCGGGGGTTTGGAAGGGGCCTTGGTCTCCCCCTGATTGCACAATCAATTGGTTCATGTAATTGTAGAAAGGTTCATCAACACCCAGAATACTGATATCGAGTTCCCTGCCAGATTCTAGACCATCATCATAAAAATAAGAGAATTCAAATTTTTGACCGGGATAGAATGCGTCTTCGGTGACGAGATATTCATTGAAGTCAAAATCGAACAGATAAAAATCTTCACGATCGGGGCTGTCCGTAAAGGCAACCACTATTTCGGTCTCTTCGCCAGAGAACAAAGTTTGGCTACCTTCTTCAACCTTGTCTATCGGTACTGCTGGCACATATGTCGTACGTGCGACGAATATCGAGCTCCTGTAGTTAATTTGAAGCAATAATTCACCGGAGGTCATGAAATCTACATTCGTATCCGTGCGATATAAACCGGCACCGGGTTGCGTTTCTAGAAGTATTATAGTATCATTTAAAACAGTATTCGTAATTGTAATTTGATCTAACTGTACGGGACTGACTTCCCCAAAAAAATCACTGGAAGCACTCACTTTGACTTCTGCAAAATAGGGTTCCGTAGTATTCGTGGTATCTATTCTCATAAAGGCATCAACTATTAATCGAGGTGCCTCAGAAGGTACGTCTACTTCGATTACATCTTCACAAGAAGTTAGAAATGACATTACTAGAAATACCAAAAACAAATTTTTCATAGCCTTAAAATTTGAAATTATAGGTCACGGCAGGTACGATACCAAAAATAGAAGTGCGCACGGCTTCGTTAGCACCGGTATCTTGATTACGACTAAAAGTAATTGAAGCGGCATTTCTGCGATTATAAAGATTGTAGATACTGAATACCCATTCACCTTGCCATTTTCTGTTGGCATTCTTTTTTGGGGTCATGGTTGCCGACAAGTCAATACGGTGATAATCGGGTAGACGCTGCTCGTTCCTTGGTCCGTAATAAGGTACTGTCAACCCTTGAAATTCAAATTGTCCTATTGGGTAGTTGGTGGGCTGACCGGTTTGATAGACGAAGTTTGTATTGAAACTCCATTTCTTGTTCAGGTCATAACTTGCATATATTGAGATGTCATGGGTCTTGTCATATGGTGTGTTGTACCATTCGCCAAAGTTTATGCCCGTCTCTTTAACGGTGTTGCCATTGACAACACCGGAAACCCTGCCCGGTGTTCGTTGCTCTGAGCGGGAGAGTGTATAGGCCAACCACCCTTGAAACTTTCCTTCATTTTTGCGTAATAATAACTCTAGACCGTAAGCCCTTGCTTCCCCATTTAAAATAACCTGTTCTATGGCGTCATTAGCAATTAGATTCGCTCCGTCGATATAGTCGATACGGTTCTGAATATCCTTATAAAAAACTTCGGTCTCTAAGGAATAGTCACCGTTCTTTATATTCTTAAAATAACCAAAAGCATATTGGTCTAAAAGCTGGGGCTTGACAAATGGACCGCTAGGTGTCCACACATCCAGTGGAGTGGGGGAGTTCGTGTTCGATATTAAATGTAGATACTGTGCCAGCCTTGTGTAACTGGCTTTTATAGAACTGTTTTCATTAATGGTATAGGCCAGTGAAAACCTTGGCTCAAAGTTATTGAACGTAGCGAGGCTACCACCGCGACCCCGATTGATAGTCTCTATTGGATCGGCCTCTTGATAAACCAGTAAAAAAGGATCAAAAGTTACGGGGTTGTCGTTCGCATAGACGTTTAGCTCGTCTTGACCCAGACGGATAAAGTTACTGAAGCGAAGGCCATAGTTCAGACTTAGGTTTTCTGTAATATCATGCTCAACATCAATATATGCGGCAAATTCATTAGCATATTTTTGAGTCAACTGATCTTCTACAATTCCGGATTCCGAATTGCTCGGCTCTATTTTTCCGGGATTGAACTGGTAGTAGATATCGTTTAGGCCGTAGTTGACCTGTAATTTATCGCTCAGATAGTGCTTTAGGTCATATTTTACATTGAAGTTCTGTATGCCCGAATTCCAGTTAAAGCCAACGAAATCTAATTTCAGGCCATAATAGTAGTCAGAATAGATAAGGGATAGATTGGAAAAAAGTTTATCTGAAAATAGATGGTTCCAACGGAAATTCCCCACCGCATTACCGTAGGTATTGACAAAGCTATCGCTAATGCCAAAAACGTCTCGACCGAAGTAACCCGATAAAAAGATGCTATTTCGGTCATTAATATTATAGTTCAATTTCGTATTGAGATCATAGAAATAAGCCGTATTATCTACGTCGAACAGCGGTAAAAAGAGATGCGCGTACGACGCACGGCCACCGACCAAAAATGCTGCTTTATCTTTTACGATAGGCCCTTCTAGCAGCAGTCTACTTGCAACCGCACCTATGCCACCATTGAATTTGAATTCTTTACTATTTCCTTCTTTTTGAAAGATATCCAATACCGACGAAACCCTTCCGCCATAACGGGCAGGAATACCGCCTTTGTACAATTTTATATCTTTTATCGCATCGGGATTAAAGACCGAGAAAAAACCGAAAAGGTGTGATGAATTGAATATGGTGGCCTCATCCAACAATATGAGGTTCTGGTCGACAGCACCGCCGCGGACATTGAAACCGGAAGCTCCCTCACCAGCATTTGTTACACCGGGCAACAATAAAATCGATTTTATAACATCGGCCTCACCAAGAATTACCGGTATCTTCTTTATCGTTTCTACCGACAGGGCATTGACACTCATTTGGGGTTTACGAATATCGGTCTTCTCAATATCTTCGGTAACCACGACTTCTTCAAGCTGTTCGGCAGGCTCTAACATTTTAAAGTTTAATTTCTGATTTTCAGATAGGGAAACGGTCTTAACGATATCTTGGAAACCCAAATAACTCACCCGTAACTGATATTCGCCCTCTGGTAATGTAACGGAGTAAAAGCCGTACTCGTTGGTGGTGACACCTGTTCGAAGTTCTGGAAAAGCAACGGTAACGCCAATAAGTGTTTCGTTACTAGAGGCTTCGGAAATAGTACCGCTCAAGGTGTAACGCTGTTGGGCAAAATTTTGAAAGGACGTTAATAGGAAGATAGCAAGTAAAACCTTGGTAAATGGGTTCATTAAAAGACAATTTTTTATAAAAGTAACCAGAAAAATGGGAGGATTTATAATGTTAACAGTAAATTAAAAAAATAGCCCTCTGCCGAAGGCAGAGGGCTATTTTCATATTTTTAGTTGTTTATATTGTATTCAAAATGGCATTAAAAGTACTGCTGGGCCGCATAGCCTTTGCCATCTTTTCAGCGTCCGGCAAATAATAACCACCGATGTTTTGGGTCTTTCCTTGGGCCTCAATGAGTTCGTCGGTAATCTGCGCTTCCCCATTTTTCATTTCTTGAAAGACTGCTTCGAAAATCGATTTTAACTCGGAATTTTTGCTTTGGTCTGCAAGTGCTTCTGCCCAATACAGTGCCAGATAAAAATGACTTCCGCGCGTATCTAGTTCTTTTACTTTTCGGGAAGGGGATTTATCATTGATCAAGAATTTTTCCGTAGCACTATCAAGTGCATCACCTAAAATCCGCGCTTTCTCATTCTTGTTTTTCTCTCCATAGAAATCAAGGGATACGCCCAGCGCAAGAAACTCGCCTAGTGAATCCCATCTTAAGTGGCCTTCTTCTAAAAACTGTTCAACATGCTTCGGGGCAGAACCTCCTGCGCCGGTCTCAAAGAGGCCTCCGCCGTTCATTAACGGAACGATAGAAAGCATTTTTGCACTTGTGCCTACTTCTAAAATAGGGAAGAGGTCGGTAAGGTAATCACGTAAAACGTTTCCGGAAACCGAGATGGTGTCTTTGCCTTCTTTAATGCGCTTCAATGTAAATTCCGTAGCTGCTTTGGGTGATAGAATTCTAATATCCAGACCTGACGTATCATAATTTTTTAGGTAGGTATTTACCTTTTTGATAAGCTCGGCGTCGTGAGCACGCTTTCCATCCAACCAAAACACAGCGGGAACCTGCGTAGCTTTCGCACGAGATACGGCCAATTTCACCCAATCTTGAATAGGCGCGTCCTTAACTTGGCACATACGCCATATATCACCTCTTTCTACAGAATGTTCTAGTAAGGTATCGCCAGAGTTTATGTCAATGACCTTAACCTTGCCGGCCGAACCCATTTCAAAGGTTTTGTCATGTGAACCATATTCTTCGGCTTTTTGGGCCATTAGGCCAACATTGGGTACCGTTCCCATAGTGGTCGGGTCAAACGCCCCGTGTTCTTTACAGAATTCGATGGTCGCCGTATAGATTTCCGCATAACTGCTATCGGGAATTACCGCCTTGGTGTCTTGCGGTTTTCCCTCAGCGTTCCACATCTGACCCGAATTACGGATCATTGCCGGCATTGAAGCATCGATGATGATGTCACTGGGTACATGGAGGTTTGTAATTCCCCTATCTGAATTGACCATCGCCAAATCAGGCCCGTTCTGCATTGTGTTTTCGATATCGGCCAATATTTCGTCGCTTCCCGCTGTATTTGCGAACGAGCGCTTTACCGATTCGAGATAGCGCTGCATCTTGTTATACGCGTCTTCATCGATATGAAAGAGCATATTCGCTAAATTTATATTTACTGTTTTGTTCATAATTAGTTGTTTTTTGTCATTCCCGCGAAGGCGGGAATCGCTTCAATCTTTGCCTTTGTGTTAAGTGTTCTCGAAGGACAAGATGTATTATTTTAGAGTTATCTGTTGTTGGTTACAAGATTCGTGGCCGTTCTCAGTTCGTCCCAAGTGGTATCAAGTTCTTTTAGAAAAAGTTTACCTGTCTCCGTAAGGGCATAATACTTTCTTGGCGGCCCAGAGGTCGATTCTTCCCAGCGATAGCTGAGTAGCCCAGCATTCTTTAAACGGGTCAGCAAAGGATAAATAGTACCCTCTACTACGAGCATCTTCGCGTCTTTGAGCGTCTCAAGAATCTCGGAGGCGTACTTGTCCTTTCCTTTTAAAATGGATAGGATGCAGTACTCCAAGACGCCTTTACGCATTTGCGCTTTTGTATTTTCTACATTCATAATCTGTTTTTGCTTTTTATGCAGCTCCTTTAAATTGGGGGAACGTAATTGTTCTAAAATGGTTGTCTGCATGATGTGATCGTTCGTTTTTTGATGAATGAATAAACTCCTATTTAATCAGGTGTGATTAAGACCTGTTTGATGATTTTCAAGTTCAAGTTCAAGTTCAAGTTCAAGTTCATTTTTTACTTCCTACTTCCTACTTACTTATTTAATAAAGTGTATCGTTATCGGATAACTAAACTCCTGTCCTTCGTTGGTGCGGATAGTCGCCAAAATGGTATAGACAATGTTAACTATGAATAATGCTCCTTGGGCCAGTCCGGCAAGGCCTAGGGGTAACATCCATCGTCCAAAATTAAAATCATCGCTGTCAAAATGGATATTAAGATTGTTATAGTTGTTCAATTGTTCAAAGCCAAAAAAACCAAAATCCAAAATATTAGGAAAAAACCCTATAAGAAACGGAACACTGATAATACCCAGAATGATAGAATAGAGTAGCAGACTGATTTGAAAGTTTAGTGCTTGCTTTCCGTTGTGATCTACAAACTCATATTCATTTTTATTCGCCGTCCATAACACCAGGGGAATAATGAAATTCCCAAAAGGAATAAAAAATTTCGAAAAGGTCGAAGCATGTATTAATGATGCCAAATTACGCTCGTGTTTTGTTAAGGTGTTCTCCATAGCCCAGTTATTTCTTATGCAAATATATATCTAAAAAAAGGTACTATGCAAGACATAGTACTAAATATTAACATTTAATTAACGAATTGAAATGCCGATTATTTTCAATACTTTTACGGAAATCGTAAGTAAACATGGGGGTTTCTGCTAATAAATTCAATACGTTCACCTTTTTTAAATTACCGGCCGCCTGGTGGACAGGCGTACGCGTAAAATCGATAAACGAGCAGAAATGCGTGGTGACCGTAAAGCATGGATGGCGAAATCAAAACCCTTTTAAGTCTATGTTTTGGGCCGTGCAGGGTATGGCCGCTGAGCTAAGTACCGGTGCAATGGTCATCGGGCAGATTCGCGATAGCGGAAAAAAGATTTCGATGCTCGTAGCTAACAACAATGCGAACTTTTCAAAAAAAGCTACGGGCAGAATTACCTTTACCTGTGAAGACGGGCATCGCATAAAAGAGGCTATCGACAAGACTATCGCGACAGGCGAGGGGCAGGCTTTTTGGATGAAGTCCGTTGGGGTAAATAAAGATGGGGTCGTGGTGTCTACTTTTAATTTTGAGTGGACTGTGCGGGTAAAAAAATAGTTTACGAGTTTATTTGTAACAATTTCCAATTCTTGATAACTTATCGATTCATAGTGCTTTAGCCTATAAACCTAAACAGATTCCCGACTTTACTGAAACGAGTTCAGCACAGGCTAGGGAATGAAAAATAAAAAGATTCCCGTCTGCACGGGAATGAACAATAAACCACTTAATGATGGAAAAATTATCGGAACGAACCATAGAAGAGAGACTCGATAAATTGGAAGGCTGGGAATATGTCGACGGCGCCATCGAAACCTCTTTTGAATTCAAGAATTTCAAAGAGGCCTTTTCGGTCATGACGCGAATCGCGTTTGAGTGTGAAGCACAGAACCACCACCCCGATTGGAGCAATGTCTATAACTCATTGAACATTCGTCTAAATACACACGATGCCGAGGGCGTCACTGAAAAAGATTTCAAATTGGCACATGCCATTGAGCAGATAATTGAAACATAGTTGTCGGTAGACAGTGGCAGTAAGGAATTTGGAATTTCCTGAATGTCAATACGATTTCAGATTTTGTTAAATTTGCATTTGGCCAAAATACAATAACTAAAAAGTATGGGAAGAGCTTTTGAATTTC
>ENA-ORXM01004338-ORXM01004338.1-marine-metagenome-genome-assembly--contig:-NODE-4338-length-12576-cov-7.882711_pt1 | contig 12576 bp, 13 predicted proteins | sample MGYA00237867_ERZ511480 | MGnify/ENA primary metagenome ERZ511480 (study PRJEB26309, sample SAMN06266103) | marine metagenome | isolation source: Algal blade | place: United Kingdom:Sidmouth, United... | reverse complement strand
TTCGCCTACGTTTTTTGTCTTGATCCATTTTGAACAATTCTAAATCCTTTTCCGTCATCTAAAAATAGAAATGGTATTAATCACTAATTCTGATTTGATTCTTCATGCTTCTTTGGGTTATACATGGGTTGTAGCAAGGGCGACTTACCCGCTTCAGATGAAGCGGTTTTCCCTCTTAATTTAGGCCCAATTAGGCCCTCTGATCCAGTGGACCGCATGCCCATATTTGCTTTAGCGTTTCACTTACATCTAGAACTGTGGTTCTAGATATATCTGCAATAAAATCAGTCACTCATACCTAGTAAAATTTTATATATACCCTAGACCTTACATGACATCAAAAAACGTAAATGGTATAAGTTATAACTAGATCCTCTACTTAGAAATTCTCTGTTCCAGCAAAGTGAAATGACCCTTCGATCTGAGCATTTTCGTCAGAATCAGATCCGTGCACAGCGTTTTCTCCTATGCTAGAAGCATACTTAGCTCTTATTGTTCCTTCCGCAGCTTCTGCTGGGTTTGTTGCTCCTATTAATTTTCTGAAATCTTCTACTGCATTATCTTTTTCTAATATTGCAGCGACAATAGGCCCAGAAGACATGAACTCTACTAACTCACCGTAGAAGGGTCTTTCCTTGTGCACTGCATAGAATTCTCCCGCTTTTTCTGCACTCAATTTAGTATATTTCATTGCCTTTATCGAAAATCCTGCCGCATTAATCATCTGTATAATATTCCCTATATTCCCAGCTTTTACTGCATCTGGTTTGATCATCGTGAATGTTCTGTTCGTTGCCATTTTTATGTTATTTTATTTAATGGCGCAAATGTAGGTATAAAAGAACTGAAATCGTAGTAGATATCTAGTAACTTTATTTGATTTATAAGTATAAATTGTGCAATTTCGCCCTTATATGGATGAATTGAGAGAAATAAAAACTTTTCTGAATTACCCTAAGAGTATCGTCATTATTTCACACAGAAATCCCGATGGTGATGCTATAGGTTCTAGTCTTGCTCTGCAAGAATATTTACAACTTAATAGGCATTCTGTAAAGACGATATTCCCTAGTGATTATCCGCCTATATTCTCGTTTATAGAAGGAGTAGATAGCTCGATAATATATGATCATAACCAGGAAGCCGCGGTTAAAGCTATAGAACAAGCTGATGCAATTTTTTGCTTGGACTTTAATTCTTTAGAGCGTATAGATAAGATGGCAGAACATGTCTATGCGTCTAAGGCTAAGAAGTTTCTTATAGATCATCATTTAGATCCAGAGCCATTTGCAGATTATGTATTTAGTGATACATCTGCTAGTTCTACCTGTGAGCTCGTATTTCAGTTTATAGAAGACCTAGGAGAAACCACTAAAATAAATCCTTCTATAGGAGCAAGTTTGCTTACGGGGATTATCACTGATACAGGCTCATTCAAATACTCAACTAATCCTAGGACTTACAAAGTAGCATCTAAGCTTAAAGAAGCTGGTGTGGATGACAACTTCATTCAGGATAAAATATTTAATTCTATAGAAGAGAAACAACTCAGGATTCTAGGACATTGTCTAGCTAATAGAATGGAAATTCTGCCTCAATTTAAAGCGGGGATAATTCATCTGACGAAGCAAGACTACCAAGATTTTAAGATACAAAGAGGAGAAACAGAGGGTATAGTAAATTATCTCCTGATGATAAGTGGCATTGAGGTGGCTGCATTTATTACTGAGCAACCTACTATTGTAAAACTTTCTCTCAGATCTAAAGGAGATATATCAGTGCAAAAATTGGCTAACAATCATTTCAATGGAGGTGGTCATAAGAATGCGTCAGGAGGTGCGGCTTACGCCAAATTAGAAGACGTTATCGCTCGATTCAAAAAAGTGCTTCCACAGTATATTTAAATAAATAATTACAAAACTTATGTTAAAGAATATTTGCTTTTTTTTCTTAGCTATTTTACTATTTGCTTGTTCTTCAGAACCAACTATATTAACCTCACAAGGTTATAAAGTAGTTATAGATAAAGATGTAGCCGCAGAAAAATCACAAGAAACGGATTTTGTTTATTTCGATCTGAAGATCTTTGATGATAAGGATTCTCTTCTTCAGTCATATGAAAATGCTCCAGAGCCACTAGTCATACAGATCGCTGAAGGAGGTGTTTCTAAAGATGCTCCTAATCCAGTCATGGAAACGATAGCATTGTTAGGTGCTGGTGATCATGCCTCACTTATAATTCCTACCGACTCTATTCCTAATGCTACACCAGAAATGTTGAAATCAAGTTTCGTGAAATATAAGATCGTAGCAACTGAGGTAATAGATCAAGCGACTTTCGAAGCTAAAATGGAAGCTGAGAGACAGGAAGCAGAGCGAGGTTCTATGGAAATAAAAGCTAGGGAAGAAGAAGAACAAGCTAAGGCGAAAGCGCTGGTTCAAAATTATATAGATGGAAAATACAAAGGAGATATTCAGACGGATGAAGAATCAGGACTGAAGTATATTATCCTTGAAAAAGGTGAAGGAGAAACGGGTAAGCCTGGACAAGTTGTGGAGGCTAACTATTTTGGTTACCTCACAGATGGTACACCCTTCGATAATAACTACAAGTATGGAAGACCTTTTAATGTCAATTTAGGTAGAGGAGGTGTTATTCCTGGATGGGAGATAGGACTGACTAAGCTAAGGAAAAATGATAAGGCTCTACTAATTATACCATCAGAATTAGCCTACGGAGAAAGGGGTTCTCCTCCAATCATTCCACCTAATTCTGAACTAATTTTTTACATGGAGATACTAAACGTTTTTTACTAACAGGATCTAAAAAAAGGACTTATGAATTCTGATCAACTCAAAGAGTTAAAGAATCGTTTGGCATTGTTAAGGAGGTATCTTTGACGTCGATGAACGAAAAAATAAGCTAGAAGATAACGAACTAAAATCAGCGGATCCCACATTCTGGGATGATCCCAAAGCAGCAGAACTGATACTCAAGGAAATAAAAGTCCACAAAAACTGGATAAAGAATTATACAAGGGTGGAGTCTCAGATGGATGATCTAGAAATCCTCTTCGAATTCCAACAGGAGGGAGAGGGTACGGAGGAAGAAGTAGAGGCTAAGTATATCTCTGTAATGGAAGTTTTAGAAGATGTAGAATTTAGATCTACGCTTAATCAAGAGGAGGATGAACTCACTTGCAATCTAGAAATTAATGCTGGAGCCGGGGGAACTGAGGCCTGTGACTGGGCTGAGATGCTATACAGAATGTACGTAATGTACGGGGAGAAGAATGGTTTCAAGGTTACCGAAGTCTCTAGAGTTAATGGAGACGTTGCTGGGGTGAAATCTGTAGGAATAGAAGTGAAAGGTGACTATGCATATGGTATGCTTAAGGGAGAAAATGGCGTACATAGATTAGTTCGTATAAGTCCATTTAATTCTCAAGGAAAAAGGATGACTTCCTTTGCATCTGTATTTGTACATCCTCAGATAGATAATACCATAGAAATAGAAGTAAATCCAGCAGATATAGAATGGGATACATTCAGAGCAAGTGGAGCGGGTGGACAACATGTCAATAAAACTGATTCTGCTGTAAGGGTAAGGCATTTGCCTTCAGGCATAGCAGTAGAATGTCAGCAGGAAAGATCGCAGCATCTTAATAGGGAAAAAGCGCTTACGATGCTTAAGTCTAGGCTATATCAGGTAGAGCTAGAAAAGAAACGTGCAGAACGAGATAAGGTAGAGTCCAAGAAAATGAAAAACGAGTGGGGCTCTCAGATTAGATCTTATGTGCTCGATGACAGAAGAGTAAAAGATCATAGAACTAAATATGAAAATAGAAATACGGACGCCGTATTAGCAGGAGATATAGATGGATTTCTTAAGGCATTTTTGATGTGGGAGGGAGTTTAAGATACCCACAAAAAAAGTCTAACTTTGTAGAGTAATCCATGGCAATCTAAAGAAGAAAATGGTAGTAATTACGCTTTCGCTCTGAACTGCATTTAGGTCGACCAGTTCATCTTTCGCTGCTAAGAATCTTTTGTATGATTAGGTATGTGGAGAGGAACCATTTTGACTTTATCTTATACGTAGTTATAATATATAAATGCTTGCCTGCTATCATGTGTAATCGTAATGTTAGTATTCGCCTTTAATTACTAAGTTATCTATTTTAAGTAGCTATTTTTATTTACTGCAAAGATCTTTAGCCATTGCTAAACTTAAGATAGTTGGAAAAAATAAAAGGTTTTAATGATATCCAGCAATTTCTAATTTTATTATTTTCATAGATGTAGTGTCTCTAAGTATCTGTATATTTATACCCAGAGTTAAGAAAATCAAAATAGATGTTTAAGAAAATACTAGAGCCAGTAGATTTGGGTTTTACCCAGTTGAGAAATCGAGTGATCATGGGTTCCATGCATACTATGCTGGAGGAGATACCTGGAGGTCATGAGAAGTCAGCCGCTTTCTATGCAGAAAGGGCTCGCGCTGGCGTCGGTCTCATCGTCACGGGTGGAATCGCTCCCAATGTAGAGGGTGGTGTTGCTGATGGATCAGGTAAACTTACTACTGATGAAGAGGCGGAGGATCATAGCATCATAACTTCTGCGGTGCATGAGGCAGGTGGGAAGATCTGTCTACAGATTTTACATACAGGGAGATATGCTTACAGTAAAAAGTTAGTTGCCCCTTCTCCTATAAAAGCACCGATCAATATGATGACACCTAGAGAGTTGTCAGATGCAGATGTGATCAGAACGATAGACGATTATATTCACTGCGCTAGTCTCGCTAAACAAGCTGGTTATGATGGTGTAGAAATTATGGGATCTGAAGGCTATCTGATCAATCAGTTTATTGTAAAAAGAACAAACAAACGTATCGACCGGTGGGGTGGAAGCTATGAAAATAGAATCCAGTTTCCTATCAAAATTATAGATGGTATAAGAAAATCTGTAGGAGATGATTTTATAATTATATATAGACTTTCCATGCTGGATCTTGTGGAGGATGGAAGTAGCTGGGAAGAAGTTGTTCAGCTTGCGAAAGAAGTGGAAAAAGCGGGTGCAACTATTATTAATACCGGTATAGGCTGGCATGAAGCTAGAGTTCCTACAATAGGTTCCATCGTTCCTAGAGGAGGCTTTGCTTGGGTTACCAAAAGGTTAATGGGGGAGGTGAGTATTCCCCTTGTTGCGACGAACAGAATTAATACTCCAGAAATTGCTAATAAGATATTATCAGAAGGTTATGCGGATATGGTGTCTATGGCTAGACCGTTTCTGGCTGATCCTGAGATTATTCTAAAGATAGAAGAAGGTAGGACAGAAGAGATAAATACTTGTATAGCATGTAATCAGGCTTGCCTAGATCATACTTTTACAATGCAACGTTGTACCTGTCTTGTCAATCCTAGAGCCTGTTATGAGACAGAACTAAATTATCTTCCTACTAATAATAAAAAAAGAATAGCAGTTGTAGGTGGTGGTCCTGCAGGTATGGCAGCTGCAACCATTGCTGCAGAGCGAGGTCATGAAATACACCTTTATGAAGCAACTTCTATGCTAGGTGGTCAGTTCAATATGGCTAAAATAATACCTGGGAAAGAAGACTATGCCGAGACCATTCGATACTATACGACCATGTTAAGAAAATATAATGTAGAAGTATTTCTGAATAGCAAAGTTACAGCTAGTATGCTTAATCAAATGAACTATCAAGAAGTGATCTTAGCTACTGGAGTACTACCTAGAGAAATAGAATTTGACGGATCTGATCATCCCGCTGTTGTGAGTTATAAGGATGTACTGGAAGGTAAAGTCACGGTAGGCAAGCGAGTAGCTGTTGTAGGAGCAGGCGGTATTGGATTTGATGTTGCAGAATATCTATCGGTAGATAATCATGAGCTCATGGATACCGATTCTTATATGGATGAGTGGGGAGTAGATATGGAATACAAAAATCCAGGAGCACAAAAATTACCAGAGGAAGAACCTTCACCCAGAACCATCTACCTACTCAAAAGATCTGTAGGCAAGCACGGTAAAGATCTAGGGAAAACAACTGGCTGGATTCATCGAGCTAGTCTCAAGAAAAAAGAAGTCCACATGTTGTCTAATTGTATCTACAAATCCATGTCCGATGCAGGTTTTGAAATATCAATAGGGGATAAAGATCAGCTACTAGAAGTGGATCATGTTGTGATCTGTGCAGGACAAGAAATTCATGACCCCTTGTCACAGAAACTTGACCTATCTTCTGATAATATTCATCTCATCGGTGGTGCTAAAAACGCTTCTCGATTAGATGCTAAACGTGCTATTAGAGAAGCTGCAATTTTAGCTTCAGAAATATAATATGTAAAATAAATTCTATGTCAAAGGATATGTTCAATCTGTCTGGAAAAGTAGCATTGATAACTGGAGCCTCTAGAGGTATAGGTAAGAGTATGGCTTATGGACTGGCTAAACATGGCGCCCGTGTCGTAATAAGTAGTAGAGATCAAGAAACCTTAGACAAGGTATCAGATGAGTTTAATAGAGAAGGCTTAGAAACTAAAGGAATTGCCTGCCATGTAGGAGATTTCGATGCTCTAGAAAATCTAGTTTCAGAGACTAAAAAGCAGTATGGAGGTATAGACATTCTAATAAATAATGCTGCCACAAATCCTGTTTTTGGGAAAATATCAGAATCTGATAGTGCAGTGTTTGACAAAATAATGAATGTTAATCTGAAAGCCTGCCTAATGCTATCAAACCTATGTTATCCGGAAATGATCGAGCGAGGAGCTGGCTCAGTAATTAATATTGCGTCTATAGAAGGTGTCAGTCCATCTAGTGGATTAGCAATGTACAGTATGAGCAAAGCGGCTTTAATTTCTCTTACTAAATCACAGGCGATAGAATGGGGTAGACATAAGATACGGAGCAACGCAATTTGTCCAGGTCTGATCCAGACAAAGTTTAGTAAAGTCTTATGGGATAATGAAGACATGCTAAGTAAGTTTGTCAATCATATTCCTGCAAAACGTATGGGACAACCAGAAGAATTAGCAGGCCTTGCTCTATTTCTTGCCTCAGATGCATCGAGTTATTGTACAGGTGGAACCTACGTAGCAGATGGTGGATATCTATTATAAATCAAGTAAATAAAAATACATGGATTTTGATTTTTCAGAAAGGTCATTGGATCTACAGCAGCGTGTGGATGAGTTTATGAGAGCGTATATCTTTCCATTAGAACAGTCATATAATGAGTATGTAGAAAATAATCGTTGGGAAGTTTTCCCTCAGTTAGAGGAACTGAAAAACAAAGCGAAGGCTAAAGGATTATGGAATCTATTTCTATCAAAAGATTATGGTGACTATAGTCCTGGACTGACTAATCTGGAATACGCTCCGCTTGCTGAGTTAATGGGTCGTGTGTTATGGTCTTCTCAGGTGTTTAACTGTTCTGCGCCAGATACGGGTAACATGGAAGTCCTCGCTAAATACGGGACAAAGGATCAGCAAGATAGTTGGCTAATCCCGTTAATGGATGGAAAGATACGCTCAGCTTTTCTGATGACGGAGCCAGATGTCGCTTCGTCTGATGCTACCAATATAGAAACAGAAATAAAGAAAGAAGGAGATGAATATATAATCAATGGTCTTAAGTGGTGGTCCTCTGGTGCGATGAATCCACACACTAAATTTTATATAGTTATGGGTAAGACGGATCCTTCTGCAGCACGACATACGCAACAATCTATGATACTCATTCCGGTAGATACGCCTGGGATAGAAATAGTCCGCCCACTACAAGTCTATGGATCCTGGGATTCCCCAGAAGGACATTGCGAAATAAGTCTAAATAATGTTAGGGTACCTCTTACAAATATACTAATGGCAGAAGGTGATGGTTTTCATATTGCCCAAGGTAGATTAGGGCCTGGAAGAATTCATCATTGTATGAGACTAATAGGAGCTGCACAGCGAGCGCTAGACATGATGTGCGTAAGAGTTCATGACCGATCCACTTTTGGAAAAAAGATATCTGAGTATAGTAGTATAAGACAGGATATTGCTAAGTCTAGATGTGAGGTAGAGCAAGCTAGATTGCTTACACTCGCTGCTGCAGATAAGATAGATAAGTACGGTATAAAAGGTGCAAAGGATTTAGTTTCTATGATTAAGATAGTAGTGCCTCAAATGGCTTGTAATGTGGTGGATCGAGCGATACAGTCTTTCGGAGGGATGGGCGTATGTCAAGATACGCCGCTCGCTGGTTTCTGGATATATGCGAGATCGATAAGGATAGCTGATGGTCCAGATGAGGTCCATATGTATCAGCTAGGTAGAAATATGATCAGAGAAATAAATGGATAGTGCAGCTTAGATATCAGTAATAAAATAGTAAATCTTGGATTATGAATTTCAACTTTGATGAACAATATACTCTAGAGGACAGCAGAGTGCTCTTGAGACCTTTAGAAGCTTCCGATAGAGCAAATCTCTTACCATTTGCATTAGGAGAAAAAGATCTTTGGCAGTATTCTTTGATATCTGCTCGGGGAGCAAAACAATTCGATAATTACATGAGTATCGCTTTAGAGTCGCGTACGAACAGGACCGCTTACCCTTTTATCGTATATGATAAGCAATATGATGCATATTCAGGAAGTACAAGATTTTATGATATTCAGCTATCCCATGATACCATGCAATTAGGTTGTACTTGGTACGGAGAAAAGTATTGGGGAACTGGGTTAAATAAACATTGCAAATTCTTATTATTGGAATTTGCTTTTGATACGATAGGAGCAGAAAGAGTAGAATTTAGAGCTGATAATAATAATGCGAGAAGTATCGCTGCTATGAAGAGTATCGGATGTACGGTAGAAGGTGTCTTAAGATCTAATTGTAAAAGTCTTACTGGAAGACGAGATAGTATCATTCTGAGTATACTCAAAGATGAGTGGAATGGAAATATCAGAAACAAATTGAGAGAAAAATTAATTTTAGCCTAATTCCTTTAGAAATTGAATAGCTTTGTGATCGATTAAAATATATCCTGTGCAATCTGATAATGATTTTTCTACTAGCCTTAATAAATATATAAGCAGTACAGGTTTCTGTTCTAGAAGAGAAGCTGATGAATATATCAAGCAGGGTAGAGTTTCTATAAATCGTAAAATAGCTAAAACAACTAATCGGGTACAGCTTGGAGATGAGGTAAGGCTAGACGGAGAACTTGTAAAGAGAAAAAAAAGATCTATATATATCGCTTTTAATAAGCCAGTAGGGATTGTATGTACAACCGATACTACGGAGAAAAACAATATCATAAATTATATAAACCATAAACATAGATTGTTTCCCATAGGTAGATTAGACAAGCAATCAGAAGGTCTTATCTTTCTTACTGATGATGGTGATATAGTGAACAAGATATTAAGAGCTGGTAATAATCATCAGAAAGAATATATCGTAACAGTTGATAAAGTAATCACGCCGACCTTTATTGAAAAGATGGGTAAAGGAGTGCCTATCCTGGGAACGCGTACCAAGAAATGTGAGGTCAAAAAACTAAATGATTACAAGTTTAAAATCATACTAACACAAGGACTGAATAGACAGATCAGGAGGATGTGTAAATTTCTGGACTACAATGTAAAAAAACTAGTAAGGACTAGGATTATGCACCTAAGTGTAGGTGGACTAAAAGAGGGAGAGTGGAGAAATTTTACACCAGAAGAATTACAAGAATTGCAAAAAAAGATTAAACACTCTTCTATGACATCTGAGGCATCTCCTTCAAAAAAGAAAAGAACATATAATCCTAAATTTAAACCCAACGCAAAGTCTAGCTACAAACCATACAGGTCTAATTCTAAATCGAAGTCGAAAGCCAAACCGAAATCTAGCTTTAAATCAAAATCTAAATCCAATGCTAAATCAAGTAGGAAGAAAAGAGGTTAATAAAAAGATGATGATAAAAGCGGCATCCAAGAATGATCATCTTACACTAAGCCAATTAACTAAAATATCTAAGGCATCATGGGGCTATAGTAGTGAACAACTAAATAAATGGGGTGGAGATCTAACCATCACGCCTTCTTACATAGAAAAAAACGAAGTGTACAAGCTGGTAGAGAACGATATTATTATAGCCTATTATTCGTTTTATAAAAAATCGCTAGATACGATTTTACTTGACAATCTCTTTGTCCATCCTGATTATCACGGTCGAGGTCTAGGAAGACAACTAGTAGAGGACTGCATAGAGATGGTAAGCTACGCTCCTAATAAGAAAATTATGCTGGAGTCAGATCCTTATGCATCTGATTTTTATAGCCATATGGGGTTTATAGAAACAAGCAAAAAGGTCAGTTCTATTCCTGGCAGATTTTTACCAATCATGGAAAAAACGCTTGTCTATTAGTAATGTTTTCATTTCCTAACTTTCAACATTAACTCCTTACCTATATCATCTTTTTTCTCCTATTTATCTAATTGTATTTCACAACTTAGAGAAAAGAATGTTTTGCTCGTTATATAAGAAATAATAAATACCTTCTGTAAGACTCTTTACATCGAGTATAATCTGTTCATTATTTTTCTCTATGACAATAGCTCTTTCCGTAATATCTTGCCCCATACTATTTACGATTCTCATGGCGCCTGTATTGCTACGCTTTATTTTTACATTAAGTATATCAGCACACGGGTTCGGAAATAATAGTATTTCTGAGGTCTCAACATTTACTGGGTAGATGGAAGAATAACTTTGATTTGCTGCTTGATCTACATTGACAATTCTATAATACGAATTTCCAGTATACGGTGATGTATCTATAATTTTATAAGAAGCTAAAGATTGACTAGCATTTACATTTACTTTTTTTACAGAACTCCATTCTTTACTATCCTTAGATTTTTGGACGACATAGTAGTCATGATTGATCTCACTAGCGGATTGCCATTCTACTACTACGTAATTATCTTTTTCATAGCAATTTATAAAATCAAACTCGACAGCTAGGCTGGTTGTGTTTTCATAGATAGGTAGTTCTACAATATAACTGTCTACAGAGTTGCCATCTTCTGCGCCGCTCCAATCTGAGGCAAACAATACTCTGGTCCCTGAAGGACTTATGGTGGCATGGGGCTCGCCCCAGTAATCAAACTGATCTTCGTCACTTCTGTGATGGCCTATTCTACAAACAATAGGATTATCACCGTCCGCCTTTACAATTACAAGTTCCTGATCTAGTAATTCTTGACCATCTCTGTCATATCCCATCATAGATGCCGCTAGCCAACCGCCATCAGTATTGTTATGCGATACGGCAGATATGTGCGTTCCCGACTGAGGATAATCATATCCCTGCTCTTGGCTTATGAGGGGTGTACATTCGCCGGTAACTATATCATGAGCGATAATATCTCCTAGGCAACCTCCCTCTGGTCCCTGGGCAAATGCTATAGCAAAATGAGCGTCGTTTCCATTTGACATTTTTCCCATACAAGAATGTTCTGTACTATTTTCATTAAGATTATGTAGTAAGTTTCCATCCATGTCATAAACATTGTTTCTATGATAGAATAGCTCACCACTAGGTCCAGGCATAGGCGCAGTGTACGCTATATCCGTTATATTAAACGCTGTCACCTCTCCTGTGGATATACGGTAGTAATAAGCAGCATCGTTATTACATCGGAATGAAATTATATCTGAATTCCACGACATCATCTGAACATCATTTCCTAAACTTATACTCCCTGTGCAGCTGGTAGTTACCTCATCTAGGTTAGCTAGAATTGTTTTTACTTGACTAATAATATTATAAGAAATAAAATCATCGCTACCTGATTCGAGATAGAATAAGACATCTGGATCTTCATGATCCCAGAAAAGTTGTTCTAGATCATCAGGGCTTATATCATCTAGGTATCTTATAAATGTATAGTCTGTTCCGTCCAGCAACTGATGCGTACCAACTGACCCATCATATAGGATCATAAGTGACTCATCAGTATTCCATGCTTGTATCGTACTATATACTGGAACGATAAATGTTCCGTCCGCCGCATTAGAAATTCTTCTTATAGTAGTACCGAAAGAGGGGTCTACAATCGTTTCTAAATATCCTGGCTTTGCGATATCCTGCATAGGATGTAATTCTAAGTCATTTATGAGAAGCTCATAAGATAGATCCTGTGCGAAAATCACCTGCGAGAATATAAGGAAACAAACTACTAGTTGTTGATTTTTCATGTAAATTAATTTATGATGAAGGGACATCGCTTAGAAGAAACTCAATGTAGATTTTTTACATAACGTTTATCTAATGGTATTCCCTGAAATAATACCAATTCTGGTTTAGAATGACGGTAATTATTTATTTTGTTCTTCATTTTCCTTCGTTAAAAAGCCTCCCCGAACCTATGGGTTCTTTGCTAGCCCGCCCGCTTCGTGCTGTGCCTCGTATGCAAGGAGGCAGGGTCTCTCATTTAAAGCACTTTCGTACTTTATTCGACTACGTCGAACTCATTCGTTCTTGCCTTGATCCATTTTGAACA
>ENA-ORXM01004337-ORXM01004337.1-marine-metagenome-genome-assembly--contig:-NODE-4337-length-12585-cov-3.268068_pt1 | contig 12585 bp, 14 predicted proteins | sample MGYA00237867_ERZ511480 | MGnify/ENA primary metagenome ERZ511480 (study PRJEB26309, sample SAMN06266103) | marine metagenome | isolation source: Algal blade | place: United Kingdom:Sidmouth, United... | reverse complement strand
TTTCACCTTAAAAGCAAAGATGAGTTTGATTTTATCTTTTTCAGTCATGACACAAATATAGTTAAGCGTCGTAAAAAAAGGAAAATTATTTTTTAGCGGAATTTCCGCTTTTGGAGAAAAAATTGCATATTGTATTCATATTCGTTTTCATCAATTAAATTTTAAAAAAATAAACTAATTCGAAAATCAGGGGTGCTAGGCAAAGAAGACGCCCACACTTGTCCGCTGTTTTCAATCTTTCACGGTGGAGATAAACTCCCACATTTCTTAATGCTTAAAAATTACTTAGCAAGTAATTTTCTGATACGTTTCTCATCACTTGTGTGAACAACCGCATCGTTTCCTGCTAAACGTTTACGCTTTTTCGACTTTTTAGTCAAAATGTGACGTAAACCAGCTCTACGACGCTTGATTTTGCCCGAACCTGTAAGTTTGAAACGCTTTTTAGCACCAGAATGTGATTTCATTTTTGGCATAATAACAAATTCTTTATATTAGGGAAACCCTAATGGTTTATTTAAAAGCGTTGCGAAGGTAAGCATTTTGCTCGAAAATAAAAAGCGAACCGCCAAAAGTTTACATTATAATGCACTTTTAACGGTTCGCTTTACTTAATAGCATGCTTTTATAAAAAAAGCTTAGTTTTTAGGCAGAAAACGAAGTCCCACAACCACAACTTTCTTTAGCATTTGGATTGTTAAAGGTAAAACCTCTATTTTGTAAGCCGTCCAAAAAGTCGATCTCTATTCCAACCAAGTAAATTGCGTGCGCTTTGTTCATGATGACACGAAATCCACCGATTTCAAACTCGTCGTCTTCTTCTTTCTTCTCATCAAAGCCCAAAATATAGGTAAAACCAGAGCACCCACCACCTTTTACACCAACACGAAGTCCGTGCTTGTCTGTAACATTTTGGTCGGCCATGATTTTTTTTAGCTGTGTTATCGCTCCTTCTGTTAAGTTTATTGGAGTTTCCAAATCAGTCATAATTATTCTATTTTATCTTTTGTATGATTACTTGCAAAGTGATCTATTTCTACAAATATACGAATTATATACTAAACATAGTGTAACTAAAATTAGTTCATTGCATTTTTACTTAAAAGCAAGTTGAAATAGGTCTAATAATAGTATATAGCGCTTATGTTAGAATTAAGGATTAATAATAAGACTAAAAAATGACATTTTATAGTTAATGAGAAGAGAGGTTTAGATAAAAATAACACGAACTATTAAAAAATAAAGAACAACCTGCTATCTTTGCATCGCTCACGTTTAAGGATGAAAAAATAAGACCTTCATTCTTTATAAATATTTATACTTATATATGGAAGCTACAATAGAAATATTAAAATTATTATTACCCTCTTTATTTGTTTTTTTAACAGCATGGATTGTTTTGCGTGCTTTTTTGAATCGAGAAACAGATGTAGTTCAAGGTTTATTGGCACGTGATGCAGAGAACAGAAGGGTGGATTTATTAAAAACAACCAACGAAACTTTATTACCAATGCGCTTGCAAGCTTATGAACGCATGACCTTGTTTTGTTCTAGAATGGAAATTGGACAATTGGTAACCAATACAGATGCAACGCCTAGCATGACCGCAGAAATGTATAAAATGGCTTTGATTATGCAAGTAGAGGAGGAGTTCAATCATAATATTACACAGCAAGTTTATATGACTGATGATCTTTGGAATATCGTCTTGTTGGCTAAAAAGGAGGTTACTCAAATTTGCCAAAAATTACACCTTGATCTAATAAAAGAATATGAAAATAAGGGTATAGAAGGAGCACCTTCTTCTAAAGATTTTTTGGATGCTTTGGTGGCTTATTTAAGTGAAAATCCTCAAATTGGCTATATTCAAGCTTTAAGTGCGATCAAAAAAGAGGTGGGTGTTTTGTTTAATTAGGAGATGCGATAAAGATGTAATTTAGTATTTTATGTTAACAAGGAGAGTAGACTGATCTCAATGAACATAAAGAAAAATGAAATCAATAAAATATAGAAAGTTACTTAATCGCTGGATTAGGTAACTTTTTTGTTTCTAATGAGAGACTAGAATTACTACAAAATGGAATAAAAAACCTGTTTCGTGTCTCGTAGAAACGTTTCTATTTTTCAGACTATTCAATATCTCTATTTATAAAAAAAATGCTCTGTAAGTAGATAGGCATAAACTACAAGTCTAAAAAAGTACAGATAAAACCTATAACTTAAGCTAGCAACAATTTATATGAACGAGCAACTACTTAAAAATATATCAAAACGTATTAAATTATCTTCTGTAGAAAAAGATTTATTTGAAACTTTTTGGACTGAACGAACCTTAAGTAAAGGGGATTATTTATTAAGAAATGGAGAAACCTGCCGAACTGATAATTATGTTATATCTGGAGCTTTAAAAGCATTCTATATTAATCCAGAAAGTGGTAGAGAAGAAATACTTTATTTTGCAATAGATAACTGGTGGGCATCAGATATTGATAGTTTCCAAAAACAAAAACCATCAGTTTATAATATACAAGCTCTTGAAAAAACTAATTTACTTCAAATTAGTCACTACTCTTTTAATAAAATGTTAGAGCAAATACCTAAACTAGAAAGGTATTTTCGTATTATTTCAGAAAGTTATCTAGGTAGTTTGCAAACAAGAATTATTCAAAATAATATTCTTGATGCAGAACAACGGTATGCTAACTTTTTGGAGAAGTATCCTCAGATAGCTAATAGAGTACCACAGTACTTAATCGCATCTTATTTAGGAGTCTCTGCTGAATTTTTAAGTAGAATGCGAAAAAAAAAGAAATTCCATTGAACTAGATCAATTTTTTTTACTTTTCAATTCATGAACTTTGCTTTTTTAAACAACTTCCAAATCAAAAAGCAAATGAATAAAGTATTAGTTATTAATGCGAGTGTAAGAAATGAAAAATCTCATAGTAGAAACTTGACACAACTTTTTACTGAAAATTGGCACAAAAAACACCCCAAAGATTTATTTACATTTAGAGAAACTGGATTAACTATAATTCCTCCAATTAATGAAAATTGGATTGCAAGTGCATTTATGAAACCTACCAATAGGACTAAGCAAAATCAAGAAGAAATAAAATTTAGCAATGAGTTAGTTAGGGAATTGAAAGAGAATGATATTTATGTTATTGGAACCCCTATGTATAATTGGTCTATTCCAAGTGGATTAAAAGCCTATATAGACCAGATTATGCGCTTCAACGAAACTTGGAAATTTCGTTCTGGTAAACCAGATGGAGATTATGTTGGGCTACTCAAAAACAAAAAAATGTTCATTTTATCAAGTAGAGGTGATACAGGGTATGGGGAAGGTGAAAAAAATGAAGCTATGAATTTTCAAACTACTTATTTAAAATTTGTATTTGGTATCATGGGGATTCAAGACATTACTATTCTATCTTTAGATAATGAAGAGTTTGGAGGGGAGTTATTTGAAAAATCGAAACAAATTATCTACCAACAAATTAACTCCATTTCGTAAAAAACAATGAATGTTGATACATAGATATCTATGGGAGATTGTTTGTTCTCTAATTGTATGATGTATTGAAGTCAAGAGTTGCTTAAAACAGGTCAGTTTGTCGACTAGCTAAAAGGTGGAGATTAAATCACTAGAATTACTCATGATTTAGACAATATTAACATATAGAATAAAGAAAGAGAAAGCTACTTAGCCATTCGGTTAGATGGCTTTTTTTTGTTATAATGCGTTTATTAATTTAAAACCAAATAGACTAATTCGTTGATTATGTTGAAATCTACTTTTTTTTCGCTGTGTTGTTTCCTTTTTTTTGTGTCTTGTCAACCACAGACGCATTTAGTAAAATCGGACCATCAATATCAAGAAATTAAAACTCTCGAAGCGGAGGATGCTAGTGTTTCAGAACTAATTGCTCCTTACAAAGAGGGAATGGAGAAAGAAATGAATACTGTCATTGGTGAAATGGCAAAGATGTTGACCAAAGCACAACCCGAATCTACTTTAGGAAATTGGGCAACAGATCTAGTACACCAAAAATGTGAAGATTATTTGAATCGTAAAATTGATTTTGCAGTTTTGAACTATGGAGGGTTACGAATTACATCTATTCCTAAAGGACCTGTTACCAAAGGCAAAATTTTTGAATTAATGCCTTTTGATAACCTTTTGGTCGTTCTCGAAATGAAAGGGAGTGAGTTACGTGATTTGTTTAATCATATTGCAGCAAATGATGGTTGGCCTGTTAGCAAACAAATCAAAATGACAGCACAGAGAAATAAGGCAGTAGATTTGCGGATCAATGGGCGAAAAGTAGAAAATGATCGTGTGTATAGCTTTGCAACGAATGATTATATTGCTAATGGTGGTGATAAATGCACCTTTTTGAAAGGCAAAAAACAAATTCCTACGGGCGTTTTATTTCGAGATGCTATTTTGGAATATGTCCAAGAGCAAACAAAAGCAGGCAAGAAGTTGGATGCTAATTTGAGTGAACGTATTTTTATATTGAAGTAAGTGTTTTTTTTCTAAAACCCTATTGTTACCATGCTAGAACCTGTGCGATTACTATGCCTACTATTGCTTGTTTTAACTAGTTACGAGCCTAGTGCTCAAAATACGAATGTATTCAAGATAAAGGAGATGCCTTTATCAACTAGGAGAAGCTATGTAGGTATACCAAATGATAGTTTATTATTATACATAAGCAAAGTAGCAGCAAAAGAACCTAAATACCAACCATTATTAAAAAAAGTAAAAAAAATCCATGCACTTACACTTGATTTTCAACAGTATGTTGATGATTTAAGGCAACGTATGGTCGATGAATCAGGTGGAGCTTATACATTGGCAGAAGCGACGACTATGGGACATCCTGAATTAGAAGGAAGACCTAAAGGAAAAAAAGACAAAGATAGTCCTCAGCGTATTTTTGTGACAGGAGATTATGGGACAGTAGGTACGAAAGAACCTCAAGGCGAAATTTTAGCTCAAAAAATTAAAGCCTTAAGACTAAGTTATTTTACGATTATAGAATCATTGTTAGGAAATAAAGAGGAACTAGAAGAGCTAAAGTTTGCTATCAAATTGAAAGGAGAGGAAGGTTATGACCCTAAGTTACATAATGAGAAATCATGGTCAGAGTTCACTTTTGGATATATGCCTGTTGCGGCAATTTATCCTATGTTAAGGAAATTTCAGAATGATGCTAAGAAAGCAGAAACAGCCTTTCTTGAATTTTCAATAAATCAAATGAATGGAGTAGATCTCTCTGCCGAAATGAGAAGTTATTATGCTTTGATGGAACAATTGAATAATAAAGTATTAAATAATTCTTTAGTGTTTGATATTGAGGGTTTTGAAAAGGAAAACCCTCAATATCGAAAAATTGCAACACAAATAAAAAAAATAAAAAAACACACACTTGATTTTGATACTTATGTAGAAGAACTGGGAGAACAACTGATTCAAGAATCTGGAGGTGTTTATACAAAAGAGCAAGCAAAAGCAGCAGGAAATACTGAGTTAATAGGAAAGTTAAAAGGTAGAGCTAATAAAGAAGTGCCCCATCGTATTTTTGTAACGGGAGACGATAAAAATGTACCACAAGGTAAAGTTTTGGTTGAAAAAGCTAAACAATTGAAAGCGGATTGCATTAGATTAGTCGGAGAACTTTGGGATGATGGAGGAATAGAAGGGACTGTATTTGCAATGCAAGATAAAAAAGAAGAAATATTAGAGCTTTTGGCTTCACGGATTTTTTTGATTTATGATCAAGGTAATGAACAAACAGCTCATAAGAGTAAAACATGGGAGGAAAATGTATTTGGTAATATTCCTGTTGCTGGAATTATTTTCGTGCTTTACCATATTCAACAAGATGCAAATCAATCAGAAATGACAGTCATGAACTTTCTAATTAGTCCACTAAATAATTATAAATAAAATGAAAAAAGCCGAAATAGTAGAAACAATCCAAAATCGCTTGGAAGGGTATTATCCAGAAACACCTGTACCTTTAGAACATAAAGATCCCTACACATTATTGGTGGCTGTCTTGTTGTCTGCACAATGTACCGATGCTCGTGTAAATACGGTCACACCTGCCTTGTTTGAGCTAGCAGATAATCCTCAGGATATGGCAAAAGTTGACGTGGATGAGATTCGAAAAATTATTCGCCCCTGTGGTTTGTCGCCTCGCAAGTCCAAAGCGATTTCAGGGCTTTCTCAAATTTTGATAGATAAGTATGATGGGGAAGTGCCAGAAGATATGGCAGCTTTGGAAGAATTGCCAGGCGTAGGGCATAAAACAGCTTCGGTTGTTATGTCACAAGCTTTTGGAGAACCGGCTTTTCCTGTAGATACACACATTCATCGCTTGGCTTATCGTTGGAAATTAACCAATGGTAAAAATGTAGTGCAAACAGAGAAGGATTTAAAGCGGTTGTTTCCTAGAGAAATTTGGAATAAACTGCATTTGCAAATTATTTTCTTTGGCAGAGAATATTGCCCTGCTCGTGGGCACAACCCTTATGAGTGCCCTATTTGCAAAGACTTTGGACGAAAAGAATTGTTTAAGGAATACGACAAGATACAGACAAAGAAGAAAAAGTAATCCTTATTTTGCTTTAATTTTTGCCAAGGTTTCCACGGCACAAGTGCGAATACTTCCTGCATATTTTACTCGATTAACCTTTTTTAAGCTCAACAATATTTTAAGTGGTGTCGCTGTGTTTTGAGCAATTGCTCGCAAGAATCTAGGGTTTTTGGTTTTGTGTTTTGCTTTGATAAGGTTTTTATCTTCTGTCAATAACAATTCTTGCTCCATTAACAACTCTTGATAAAGCGCTTTTATTTCCTCATTGTTAGGCTTGTTGTCAATGAATTTTCTGAAACTAGCTGCTTTTCTATTATTACCCCGAATGGTATGTGCCAATGCTGTTAATAACCATTCTGAATGACCAAATTTCTCCAAGAATGCTTGAAATTCTTCAGATGAAATTTCATCATTATTATAATAATGCTTGCCAATAGTCAGTAAAGCTTCTTCATAGCCTTCTGTCGTTTGAGCAATTTTTAACAACAAATCAATAGGTCCTTCTTTGTGAGCCAATGCAGTAAGGCATTCTTTTTCATCCAACAATTCAAAGAGTATAGAAACAGGAAAATTAGCTTGTGCAATAAAACCTTCTAAAATCTGTCTGCCCGCATCTCCAGCATCCAACAATACTTTCTTTACAGTTTGAGCCTCTTCCAAGTTTAGTTCAATTTGCGCAGCTACTTCAAATAGATGATTTGAAAAAACTAGCTTATTGCCATTTTCAGATTGATATTTTTTTAAAATACGTTTTCTGCTAGCTTCTTCTGATAATAAGGAGACGAAGTTTTGAGTAGTAATCTTAGTTTCTTGCACTTACTTGTAGGTTATAATGATAGAAGGAATTAGTAATATATTAAGGCTTTTTAGCTTCTTGGTAGAGTAGCCCAACGCTGTCAGACACTTCCAAAGCGTCTGACAGCATTGGAGCTGAACTAACGACGTTTCTTTTTCTTTTTGCTTGGCTTTTTGCCATATAATTTTGCTTCTGTTTCAATTTGATTGAGTTCCTCTTCAATCAGCTTTTTCCAATCCAATCCTCTAGTATCTTTTGTAAAGTCAAGGGTGTCGGCATGATCTACTTTATCAATATTTAAGACCTCAATGGAACCTCCAATATAAAACTCAATTTCGGCTAACAATTCTTTTTCTTCTGTGCTACAGAAAGAAATGGCGTTTCCTTTGTGAGTACCACGTCCTGTACGCCCAACACGATGCACGTAATTTTCTGCTTGTTCTGGCATATCATAATTGACAACATACTCTACCATTGGAATGTCAACTCCTCTAGCACTAAGATCTGTAGCAATTAACAAACGAATTTTGCCATCTTTAAAATCATTTAAAGCCGAGCTACGCTCTGTTTGAGATTTGTCACCATGCAAGGTACGGCTAAAAATATCGACCCGTTCCATTGCTTTTAGTAAGCGTTCTGCACGAACTTTTGTTCGAACAAAAACTAAAATTTTAGCATTCTTTTGCTCTCTAAAAAGACGTTCTAGAAAATAACGTTTATCGTCCATTTCTATAAAGCCAATTTTGTGATATACATTTTTTGCCACAGGATTTTTAGGTGCAATTTGGATGCGAATGGCATTACTTTGAACCAAAGAGTAGGCTAATTTTTTAATTTCTTTATCAATAGTAGCAGAGAAAAACAAGGTTTGACGACGTTTTGGTAGATAATGCAAAACATCTTGGATGTCTTTGATAAAACCCTTGTCTAACATATGATCGGCTTCATCCAAAACTAAGGTTTCCACTCGATGCAAGTCCAAGTATCCTTGACTACGCAAGTCAAACATCCGTCCAGGAGTAGTGACTAAAATATCAGCGCCTTTGTCTAGTAAAGCAATTTGAGGATCTTGATCTACACCACCAAAAATACAAATTGCCTTAACCAAGGTATGCGTTGCCAACTCGTTCAATACTTCCGTTACTTGAATCGCTAGTTCATGTGTTGGCACCATGACCAAACATTTGATACCATCCTTGCGCCTTGCTTTTACCTTCCAGGTTTGTAATTTGTGAATGATAGGAATGCCATAAGCAGCCGTTTTTCCTGTACCTGTTTGTGCAATCGCCAAGAGATCTTCTCCATTTAAAATATAAGGAATAGATTTGAATTGAATGTCGGTAGGACGTTTGAATCCTAGTTTATCTAAATTCTTTTTAAGCTCAAGGCTAATGCTATATTCTGAAAATTTCATTGTCTATTTTTTAGCCTCCAAAGATACGCTTTTTGTAAGTAACTGTTGGGAAAAGGAACTTAAATGTTATAAAATAAAAAAAGAGCTGTGAAAGAATGAAAGAAGATTGACTAGATGGATATAATTGTTGGAAGATGTTATCGGAATGTTCTAGGTTCAATATATACGCCATACGTGACATTTGTTTTAACCGTTTGATTGTCCCAAATAACAATCTCACTACAAAAAACCAAGTTTTTATCCATACGCTCCTCCAAAGATTTATAAACGATTTGAATATTTCTATTTGCTAATCCTTCAAAAATTTTCTTTCCCTTGTATTGAACAATAATAGGTAAATCTAAGTTAAGCATTTCATCATTAAGGTAAATAGAAAGCGTTTCACTATAATTCTCTAGTATATTGATGGTATTGTTTTCTCTTTCTACAACAGTGCGCTGACCTGTTTTGATTTCACCTTTATTAACACCTAACCAATAGAAATTTTCATGATGACAATCGTCTTGTTTCCATACAATCTTTTTGGGGAGCGGATTTCTTGAAAATTGAGCCATCCAATTAATTCCAGCAGTATCTACTCTATCCATCCAATGTCCTTTATTGGGAACGACCTGAACATTATGAGCATAAGCCTTAGGGTCTGTTTTTTGTAAACTATCTAAGTGTTTGCCCCATTCTTTGGCAAGTTCATTTCGCTTGTAAGAAGCATCATTGGCACCCATGAAAATAGCAAAAGGTAAATTTCTTAAACCATCTGGAGTAGTTTCGTTAGGATGTCCAGCCATCATAGCTGCTGCGGCAAAACGATCTGCCATTCTAGGAGCCAATTGAAAAGTGCCATCTCCACCAGCAGAGTAACCTGTCAAGTAAATTTTATTAGGATTAACCCCTTCAATGAAAACAGCAGCTCGTATCAATTGATCAAAAAGGACATCAATATGTGCTTGATGCCAAAGATTCCACGTGTCCGTTGGTGCTCGTGGGGCAACATAAATGCCTTCTTTGGGTTGGTATAGATTAATTTGATTGTTCCACTGTTGGTCATTAATAGCAGATGTTGTGCCACCGCCACCATGCATAGATATGTAGAGAGCATGTCCCCCTTTGGGCGCTTTCCCAAAGGTTTTTACTTTGATGGGCATTGTATACTCTTGATAAGAGAAGGATTTGTTTTCCCAGCTTTTTTGTAATTGCTCTATGTGTTGTGCTTTTATGTCTTCAAAAAGTAATTTTTTTGCTGTTGCAATGTCTTTTTTAGAACTGTTTTTGATGGAAAACAGTTCATTGTAAATAATAGGACGTTTGTTAAGTGGTATGGCTAACCATTCTTCTAAGGAAAGTTCTTTGTTGGTTATAGTTGTTTCATTTGTTGTAGAACAACTCATTTGGATTAGACAAAAAAAGACAAAAATAAGTAGAAGTAAGAAGCGTTGCATAAGGTTGTTTTTAGAATTAGACAAGTTCTAAACAAAGTTATAAAATTGCAACTATAAATTTGTATCTTTGTTGTACTCTATACAACTTATGAAAACAAATTAAGTCTTTGTGAATCGGTAGATTCAAAAATGAAGTAAAAATAAACATGGAATTTGATAAATCACAAATTATAGAAGCTTTACGCACGGTTAATGATCCAGATACAGGACAAGACATTATCAGTGTGCGTATGGTTGAAAATTTAGAAGTAAAAGGGAATGATATTAGTTTTACAATTCTTGTTCCTTCTCTAAAGTCTCCAGTCAAAAATCAATTGACATTTGCCTGTATAGGTGCTGTTAATGCGGTTTATCCAACGGCTGAAGTACATGTACATTCTAAATCAACAGGGGCGGAGTCTAATAAGCCAAAGAGTCCTATTCCACATGTCAAGAACATTATTGCAGTGGCATCGGGAAAAGGTGGTGTTGGAAAATCTACAGTAGCGGTCAACTTAGCCTTGAGTTTAAAAGCAATGGGAGCGAGTGTTGGTTTGATGGATATTGATTTGTATGGCCCTTCTATTCCAACCATGTTGGGTATGCAAGGTCAGCGCCCTAAAATACAAGACGTACACGGAAAACCTAAAATGGTTCCAATTGAAAAGTTTGGTATTCCAACTATTTCTATTGGTTACATGATCGAGCCTCAGCAGGCAGTTGTTTTGCGTGGTCCTCGTTTGGGAGGAATTGTGAAGCAATTTTTTCAAGAATGTTTGTGGCCTGCCTTGGATTATTTGATTTTGGATTTGCCTCCAGGAACAGGAGATATTCATTTGACCTTGGTTCAAACGGTTCCTGTCACTGGAATTGTTATGGTAACAACACCCCAAGAGGTCGCTTATACAGATGCAATTAAGGGAATGAATATGTTCCGCTTAGAGAATATTAATGTTCCAATTTTGGGAGTGGTGGAGAACATGGCTTGGTTTACTCCCAAAGAATTGCCGAATAATAAGTATTATATATTTGGAGAAGGAGGAGGAAAACGATTGGCGAAGGAAGCAAATACCATGTTGTTGGGACAAGTTCCTATTGTACAAGGAATTCGTGAAGGTGGTGACAATGGGGTTCCTGCTGCTGTAGCAGATGAACCAATTGCCAAAGAAGCTTTCTTGAAGGTTGCCAAAAATGTGTTGCGCCAAGTGGCGATAAGAAATGAAATGATCGAAGCAACTAAAGTTGTTAAAACAACTTAAACGGCTATCAAAAAAAAAATATTATGAGTTTAGAAAAAGAAGAAATTCTACAACGAGTAGAACAAGCCTTAACCACTTTGCGTCCACATTTGGAAATAGATGGTGGAGATATTGAGATTGTTGAATTGACGGATGATATGGTTTTGCGATTCAAATGGTTGGGAAATTGTGAAACCTGTTCTATGAGTACTATGACAATGAAAGGTGGTGTAGAGCATACCATTATGTCTTTTGTGCCTGAAATCAAAGCTGTAGAGGCGATTAATGGGCTTTTTATTGCCTAGGAAGGTATAAAAAGTGGATTACAAGAAATATATTTCTGGGTAAGTGTACAGGAATCGAAGTTTAAGTTTCGTATATACTTACTCATGAACCAAATTATTATTACTATATGCATTCCTCTCATTATCAGTGGTCTTTATGGAGCTTGTGTGCTCTTGCTTTTTGCCTTGTAGCTTGTGGAGGAACACCAGAATCACCAGAGGTAAAGAGTGCTCCAATTAAAACTTCTTGGACACAATCGGAGTTGGACAAAACAAATGTGTATGCTATAGCTGGAGATTATTACGAAGTTCAAATTGGTATAAAAGGAAAAGAATTAACAGGAATATACAGAGATCCTCAAGCAAAAAATGGTGAAAATTGTCGTTTCTTTTTTGAAGGTGTCATTGGTACTCAAAATCCTATTGAGGTACAATGTTATAATCCAACAAATACCAAAGCATCTTTCAAAGGTTTTTTTAAAATTTTAGGAGATGCGATGATTATTCAATTGTCAGAACTTCCTTCTGATCAATGTAATGGAGAGTTTACGGATAAAGTAGGGCGTTCTGTTGTTTTGGATAGTAAAAAAGAATGGTCTGCAATTCGAATGGTTCAACATGCTACGAACCTTCACGAGAATCCAATTTTGGAAAGCCCTAAAGTAGAAACACCTTTAAAGCGTGGAGTTGTTGTTGCCGTCTTGGAACAACAAAACACTTGGTTGCGTGTCGAAATCCTAGATGGTAGTGAAACCAAGGGCTGGATATCTGAGCATGGTTTGTATCCGTTAATAGAATTATAAACTATGGAAATTTATTTATCT
>ENA-ORXM01004335-ORXM01004335.1-marine-metagenome-genome-assembly--contig:-NODE-4335-length-12597-cov-3.687859_pt1 | contig 12597 bp, 8 predicted proteins | sample MGYA00237867_ERZ511480 | MGnify/ENA primary metagenome ERZ511480 (study PRJEB26309, sample SAMN06266103) | marine metagenome | isolation source: Algal blade | place: United Kingdom:Sidmouth, United... | reverse complement strand
TTTGCCGAATGTACACTAGGTGTTAAATATAGAGAAATAGATGCTGATGGAACCGTGCATGGCGGTCCTATGTATTATTTAAGAAAAGGACTCGCTGATAAAGGACTAGGTGCTTTGGGTAAAGTATTCGCTGTTTTCTTTGCCATTATGTGTATTGGTGGTTCCTTTGGTGGTGGAAATATGTTTCAAGCCAACCAAGCTGCTATTCAGTTTTTAAATGTTATTTATGGAGATGCCGCGTCTATACCAACTAGTGCTAAAACTATTTTTGGTGTGGTTGTAGCAGCTCTTGTAGGGGTTGTTATTATTGGTGGTATTAAGCGAATTGGACAAGTCACAGAAAAAGTAGTTCCTTTTATGGCAGCACTTTATGTTGGTGCCGCTCTAATTGTTCTTGGAATGAATATAGGACAAATTCCTACCGCATTTGGGTTAATCTTTGCAGGAGCCTTTGCTCCTACTGCAATTGCTGGTGGTTTTATTGGTGTTTTGATTCAAGGTTTCCAACGTGCCGCCTTTTCTAATGAAGCAGGTGTTGGATCGGCTGCAATTGCCCACTCTGCGGTTCGTACTTCTCATCCTGCATCAGAAGGTATGGTTGCTTTATTGGAACCATTCATTGATACCGTTATCATTTGTACGATGACTGCTTTGGTTTTAATTATTACCAATATTGAAGGACAGTTTATGGTTTATGGTCAAAAAGCGGATGGTGTAAGCGCTACCTCTGCTGCTTTCTCTTCTTCTCTACCTGGTGCAGAATATATCTTAACCATTGCAGTAGTATTATTTGCTTTCTCTACTATGCTATCTTGGTCTTATTATGGTTTACAAGCTTGGAAATTCTTATTCGGAAAAGGGAAAACAACTGATTTAATTTACAAATTACTCTTCTGTCTTTTTGTAGTAATTGGATCAGCTGCTAGTTTAGGTTCTGTTATCGACTTTTCTGATGCTATGATTTTTGCAATGGTATTCCCTAACGTTATTGGTTTATTAATCTTAGCTCCTGTCGTGAAAGAAGAAGTAGCAAAATACATTAGTTATACTAAAACATACAAAAAACCAGAGTAAGGTCTGAAAATATTTCAACTTCCTTTAGGTATATATACGAAGCCTAGTTTCTAAGTGAAACTAGGCTTTGTTATTGCTTTATAAAGAAAGAGACTCCCCATAATGGGCAGCCTCTTATTTTTTTATCTACAACACTTGTAAATATCCTTCGTTCTTATGCACAGAACATTGATTTTAAAATTGTCAAGACCTTTCTTCCTATTACAATTCAACAGGCAATTCATAAGCAAACCTACTTTTAAAATAAGCCAACCTGCTGGCATTGTTTTTTAGAATAAAGGTCTGAGAAACACACGTTAGCCTTTTTTATTCTTTTAAAGTCCTTGCCTTAATTCATTTTTGTTCAAAAGAGTTTATTTTTCTTCCAACCCAAGCTTCTTAATCAACTCTCAGCTTTGCCTTTAACATTCGTACGCTATGTTAACTGACTTTAATTAAAAAACTACTGTTTTTAGTACTTGTAATCTCCTTCGTTCATCCATCCTTAATCCAATTCCCTCGTTTTGTGTAGCAACCCTTTTCTAATCCTTGTTTTGCAATAAAAATGGGGTACATCCGTGATGTTGTAAACAAACATAATTTTTGGCAGTAAAAACTACCATTTACTAGAAGCAAACAACTCCAGCCTAAAACACATATTGGAGTTGCTCTTGCTTCTTTTATACTAGACCTCAGAAAAAGTTATCAGTTGCCTAACATAAACTTTATCAAAAATGCTCCTTACTTTGTTAATTTACTTTGAGAGAGAGTTGGCTAACAACTAAAGTTTCCTTATTATTGATACGTAAGGAGATCTATTCTTTATTTTGCCAACAAAAACGAAATAGATTCGTTTAAAACTGTACTTGGTGTTAAAATCGCATTTCTTTGATTATCAGTAAAATAAATTTTCGCCACGCAAAATTTTAAAATATTGGTCATCAATCATTTTATTCATAATCAACTCAAAAAGGGATATAATTTTTGCTTTATTAGTAGACAAATCAATACTATATTTTATAAAGCATTATTCGACAAAAAGGGATTTATTGTATGAAAGTATCAACTATTGTAGGAATGGGCAAGAACCGCGAAATCGGTCGAGGAAATGATATTCCTTGGTATCTACCTGCCGACCTAAAATACTTTAAGAAAGTGACCACAGGTCATCCTATTATTATGGGACGAAAATGTTTTGAATCTATTGGAAAACCACTTCCTAATAGAACAAATATTATTGTCAGTCGCAATCCTGAATTTTATATTGAGGGTTGTATTTTAGTGCACTCTATTGGTGCAGCCTTGGCAGTAGCTCAAGACAAAGGAGCAGAAGAAGCTTTTATTATTGGTGGTGGCGAAATTTATCGTAGAGGTTTGCCTTTATCTACCAAACTGTATCTAACAGAAATTGATATTGAGGTTGAAGATGCTGATATTTATTTTCCCGAAATTAATTTAGACCACTGGAAAGAAACTAGTGCAATAGCCCATCAAAAAGATGTTAAAAATCCTTATGATTATACTTTCCGCGTTTTAGAACGTAAAGAATAAAACAAACCTATGCTTCCACGCTTTCAGAATATTAAAGGTCCTTTAAATTGGTTGTCTGTTATAACAGACTTATTCATGTTAGGATTGACTATATTTGATTTAGTTTGGTTGATGTTTGATGCCCTTTATAATACACAGACCATAAAGTCGCTGGTAGATCCTATTTTACCATTTTATCAATCTATTCATGAAGATTTCTATTTTTATGATGGTATAATTGTTAGTATTTTTATTCTAGAATTTTCAATTCGCTGGTTGATTGCTATACAACAAAAAATCTATGCTAAATGGTTCTTTTATCCATTTGTTCATTGGTATGATGTTCTAGGCTGTTTTCCTACAAGTTCTTTCCGTATTTTGCGTTTATTTAGGATCATTGGATTGACCTATAGACTTCATCATTGGCAGGTCATTGACTTAAATAATTATGCCTTATTTAACACATTAGGTTATTATTATAATATTGCGATTGAAGAAATATCTGATCGTGTAGTTATCAAGGTATTAAGTCAAACCAAGAATGAAATTAATCGAGGACAGCCCCTCAATGAGGCTATTCTAAAAGAAGTTATTCAACCTCGTCAAGCCGCTTTAGCTCAATTGGTTAGTACAACCTTACAAGAAGGTATTCAAGCAAAATATCCTCAGTATGAAAAACTACTAAAAAAGTACGTGATTCATACCGTAGAAAATACAGTCATCAATAACCCAGAAGTACAACAAATCAAGCGTATCCCTGTTGTTGGAACACAAATACAAAATGCCTTAAATACAGCTACTAGTCAAATTGTTTTTGGAGTAGTCGATCAACTAATTTCAGATCTTAGTGCCACAGAAAACCGTGCGATGGTTACTCTAATTGTAGAGAGTATTTTAGAAATATTTTTGCAACAACAATCTTCTACAACAACAGAATTAACCAATGAAATCATTATAGAATCGATTGACTTGATTGTTAAACGAGTACGAATAAAAGAATGGAAATCATTGTAATATATTACTATAGTAGACTTTTTCGTTATGAAAACAAAAGACATAAGAGCACTTTGCATCAATGGCACACAAGTTTACTATGACTATTTGGATAAAAATGACAAAGGTTTACAACGTATTGGTACTCGATCTATTGCTGCTTTACCTAGAGCTCTTTTTCAAGTTAAAATCACGGGGCATCTTTTTGATACGGAAGCTATTTTTTTTAGATTTAAAACAAACAACAAAAAGTTAAATACTTCTCAAGTACAAGTCGTTTCTTATGATAAAAATAGTAAAACACTTATTTTACGTCCAGAAGAAGCCTATTTTGATTGGTTCGAAGATTTAAAAGCTACAGATTTAGAAATTATTTCTGATTTAAAATTTTTAGTAGAACAAGTTCGTATTTGGTACGAAAAAAATGGTGGCGCCATTCTATTACCCAATGCTCCTTCACCTCTTAAGCATACTATTTCTCAAATTAATTTCTTTGAGGATATGCTTCCTTCCACAAATCAAAAAAAAGCCATTCAGACTATTTTTGAAGCCCCTTTAAGTTATATTTGGGGAGCGCCAGGAACAGGAAAAACACAAGGTGTTCTATCTTATGCTTTGTTGCATTATCTTAAAAATGGCTATAAAGTAGCTATACTCGGTCCTACCAACAATGCTATTGAGCAAGTCCTTCGAGGCGTAATTGCCATGACAGATCAAGCCGATATCCAACGAGATAAAATCATTCGTTTGGGTACTCCTTCTAAAGCATTTGCCGATGCTTATCCACAAGTTTGCGAAGCTAGAGGTATTGTCAAACAGCTAGAAGATTTGGATAACCAACATAAAATTATAGAGAAAGTGCTCCTTTTCAAGAGTTATGAAAAGCTATTGGAAGTTTTAGAAGAAGGAACAGACGTTTTTGAAGAATTACAAGAAATAAAAGAAAAACTAGAGGTACTTGTTATCAACGAGCGAACTTTTTTAGTTCAATTAAATGGTAATAAAAAGAAAATTGCTCGTCGCCAAAAACAACTCCAAAAAATAACGGCTGATATTCGCACCATCGATCGCCGTTCTTCTCTCCTTGGTCCCAAAGTAAGCCAGATATTTGCGAAGGACTTACCTAAAATGAAAAAGGAAAAAGAAAGCTTGCAACAAGAGCATAGAGCCATTGAAGATGAAATAGATGATTTCGCTGCTGATAATGAACTCTTAGAACAAGATTGGAAAGCAGCTCTAGAGGAAGTTAATAAACAAAAAAGCATTTTGAGTAAAAAAATTGGCTTTATAAAAGAACACTTTCAAAAAAATAAGGCTACTTCTATCGTTGACGACTTACTTTCTGGGCGGGCAGAGTTAGTTGAAGCAGCTTTGCAAAAAATCAAAATGGCCTATCAAAGCAATAAAATAGCTTTAGGTGCACTGGCAGAAGCGTACGAATTAGTCACTATCGATGAATTACAAGAACAGAAAAAAAATATTTTAGAAGAAGTTAAATTTCTGCATCAATATTCTACAGAAGAGCGCTTGAAGAATGTTTCTATCGTTTCCGCTACTTTAGATGGTTATATTGGTCGATTTATGGAAGAGAAATTGAATGTCGATCATATTTTTGTAGACGAGGCAGGTTATGCCAACCTCGTAAAGGTCTTAACGCTCTTCAATCATCGAGTACCAATTACTCTCTTAGGCGATCATATGCAATTGCCTCCTGTATGTGAAATTAGCGATCAGACGATTGCTAGAGATGCTACCTATCACAATGCTTTTGTTTGGGCACAGTCTGCTATTTTTGTAGCTGGAATGTTTCAAAAAGAACGAGTAGATTTGTTACAAGATTATGTCAAAAATGCGCCTTTAAGTTTACATAAAATGCAAAAAGCAAACTTAAATCATACTTATAGATTTGGAGCAAACTTAGCAACTGTACTCAATCAGTATGTTTATAAAAATGACTTTCAATCTGCTTTAATTGATGGAAAAACAAGTGTTTATTACATAGATGCTCCCAAACCTGCTACCGCAAAAAGGAAGCGAGAAAACGAAGCAGAGGCACTTGCCATTCAAGACTTAGTACAACAATTAGAGGAAGAAAACTTTGTTGTGCTCACACCTTACAGAAATCAACTTAAGCTACTGGGAGAACTCCTACCCAATGCTAGACGAAATCAACAAATTATTACCGTACATGGCTCACAAGGTCGAGAATGGAATACGGTCATTTTGAGTTTGGTCGATACTTATGACAAGTGGTTTACAGATAGTGAGAATGACTTATCCAAAGGCTTGAATTTAATCAATACCGCAGTGAGTCGAGCCAAAAAACAATTGATTATTGTTGGAGATATTCGTTTTTGGAAACGACAAGATGGGCAACTCTTGAAAGGTTTGGTCGATATTGGGCAAACGCTCTAATCAGTTAGGTACTTTTAAGTAAATTTTATTCAACAATTAACTTTCCACTCCCCAAGACTTCTTTATTTGCAGTAGGTAGAGGTGAACCTATAGGAAACCTCTAGGGGAAGCTATTTGACATTAAAACCAAACTATTCAACGGTATTTTAGGATTAGGTGACCTACTTAATTTTATGCATAACATGATTTATTAGGATGCATTTCCAAACCATAGAATTTTTTTTTAAAGAAAACTCCTATTTTTAAAACCTTTTTTGAATAGACACGTTTAGGTCAATATAATTCATTTTAAACCAATTGGTCTAATCTTTTTAAACCATTATTTATTAATTCTATACAATGGGATATAAGTACCAAAAAGAAGATATTATTGCCTTAGGCTCTGAACTCATTCGAAAGAATGGGTATCATAATGTTGGTATTAATGAAATATTAAAAACCTGTGCTATTCCTAAGGGTTCTTTCTATAACTTCTTTAGTAGTAAAGAAGATTTTATAGAGCAAAGTATCCAATTGTATGGTTCCAAAAGTTTAGATTTAATTCGTTCTTTTTTAGATGCAACAGAACCTTCTCCTATTCAGCGATTACGTAATTTGTATGAGCATATGCTTGACATGAACCACAAAGAAGGTTGTAATGCTGGTTGTTTAATTAATAACCTGTCTATTGAGTTGGCAGGAATCAATACCTCTATTGCTAAAGTTATTGATCTGCAATTTCAAGAGACTGTCGCAGAGATTGCCCGTTCTGTACAAGAAGGGCAAGACTTAGGTGAAATTACAAAAAAATTCTCTGCGCTTTATATTGCAGAATACATCCATGCTGGTATTGGTGGCGCTTTTTCGAGAATGAAAGCTCAAAATAATCGTACTTATTTGGATAAATGGTATACAATGACCTTTGAGTTTATTGCTGCTAAAGAATAGGCATAAATTATCGTTTTAAACAAAAAAAATTCACAAATATATAAGTAAATCTTAGACCTAAGAATTGCTTATTTTTTTAATCATCTCAAAATAAACAGACTAGTCTAATTAAGGCTAAAATTAATAATTAAAACACAATTAAAACAATGAAAAAGTTAGAGAACAAAGTAGCAGTTATTACAGGAGGAAATTCAGGAATTGGTTTTGCTACAGTACAACAATTTTTGGAACAAGGAGCGAAAGTCGTATTCTCTGGTAGACGCCAAGAAGCATTGGATGAAGCATCAGCACAACTAAAAGGAGATTTCAAAGCGATATTAGCAGATCAATCTAGTTTGGCAGATAACAAACGTTTGATTGAAGAAGCAGTTAATGCTTATGGTAAAATAGATGTTATTTTTGTAAATGCAGGTGTTGCTCAATTTGCGCCTTCTGAACAAATTACAGAAGACTTGTTTGATACTACTTTTAACATCAACATCAAAGGACCTATGTTCTTATTAAAAGAAGCTATTCCTAATCTAAACGATGGAGCAAGCGTTATTTTTAATACTTCTATCGTACATCAAAAAGGCTTTGAAGGTTCTGGTATTTACAGTGCAACCAAAGGAGCTTTGCGTTCTTATGCTCGTGTATTGACTTCAGAATTGGCACCAAGAAGTATTCGGGTAAATAGCATTGCTCCTGGACCTATTGGAACGCCTATTTATGACAAAATGGAAGGAATGACTCCTGAAGATGTACAAGAAATGGGGGCTGGATTTGCTGCAAGTGTTCCCTTAAAACGTTTTGGTGAATCGAAAGAAATTGCAAGTGCTGCTGTTTTCTTAGCTAGTGATGCTGCTAGTTATGTGAACGGAATTGAATTAGCTATTGATGGTGGATTAAGCCAAATATAGGTTTTCTATTTTAGAGATTTTGTGTATTTCTTAGAGAAAAAAGACACTCCCCTAAAAAGAGGGTACTGAAAAAGTGAATAAAGACTAAGAAACTATAATACCCAGGAGTAGAAAACTAAAGTTTTCTACTCCTGTTTTTGTATATTGTAATGGCTAAAAATGTAAAAAATATGCTATTACCTCAAAAAAAGAATCCATTTAGTGAATATACTTCGCTATATGATTTGATTGTTCCTAAGGACAATCTTCTCAGAAAGATCAACGATTTGATTGATTTTTCCTTTGTTTATCATGAGTTGGCAGATAAGTATTGCCCTACCTAAAAAGGAGAGTCTTTTTTTTATATGTATTTTAACTTCGTTTATTTGGCTATTTAACTAAACTGTTAGAAATTAGCACTAATAGTCTCTTCATTTTTTTTAATAAAAACTGTAAGAATACATTTTATATCTATTTGATTATCAAATCTTTGATTTACAAACACTAAAAAAAACTAAAACTGACCGTCAAGCTGATATAGTTTTCAATGAACTATTCTAGTAAAGTACACGCACATTGCTAAAAAATGGCTTGATTTTAGATAAAAAAACAAGTTGAAATCATAAACATTAGGTTTGTCCCACTAATTGACCTAAGGTTTATTCCCTAAGATTTAAAACTACATAGGAATGAAAACTGTTCTACAAGCATTCGTGATATGCTTTTTTGTATTTAATACTATTACCAATTGCAAGGCTCAAAATGATCCCTTTGGATTTTCGCCCTCTAGCAGCCAAGACGCAGCAGCATTGTCTCCTAGTGAGCTTCCGGATTTTGAAGACTATCGTAAAGATCCAGAAAACATTAAAATTGTTCCAATTCTAGCAAAAGAATTAGAATTTATTGTCAAAACAGAGAGTAGAGAACAAATTATCATTATAGATGCACGTTCAAAAGAAGAATATAATATTAGTCATATTAAAAATTCAAGAAGAACGGGCTATCAAGACTTCTCAATTGAGCGGGTCTGGATGGTTTCTCGAAAAGCACGTTTAATTGTTTATTCAGCTAATAAAAATCGGAGTACAATCGTTGCTCAATATCTAACACTGATGGGTTTTAATGATGTTCAAATGTTGGAAGATGGTTTGATTGGCTGGAAAAATGAGGGAAATGATATTTTTGATAAAGATGGCATAACTGATAAAATTCATGTTGGCAAGAAAGACAATTTGAAATTTGTTAAAAGTGGCTTGGCTATCTATTAAGCAATATCCTAGATTTTTTCGACGTCATTAATTCGAGTTACTTCAAGCGCAAGCTATTCATTACCACAAAAACAGAACTGAGTGCCATTGCAGCACCTGCAATCATTGGGTTTAATAAAATCCCCCAAGGATATAGGATGCCTGCTGCAATAGGAATTAATAAAATATTGTAAATAAACGCCCAAAATAAGTTCTGTCGAATAATTTGCAGCATTTGTGTAGAAGTAGACAAAATGGTTGTTAATTGCCTCAAGTCATTCTGCCGCAACACAATATCCGCACTACTAATGGCAACAGATGTTCCACTATTCATCGCCACTCCTATTGTTGCTTGCGCCAAAGCAGGAGCATCATTGATGCCATCTCCAACCATCATTACATTTTTGCCCTTTGCTTGTAAGTTCTTTACAAAAGCAATTTTGTCTTTTGGTAATACATTTGCTTGGTAGTCAGCAATTCCTACTTGCTGAGCGACATGAGCAGCCGTTTGTTCATTATCTCCTGTCAACATATAGACTGCTTTTCTTCCATCCTGAAGGCCTTTGATTGCTTTAGCAGAATGCTTTTTAATCACATCACTTAGTCCAATTACAGCCAAGGTTTTTGTTCTATTCGCAAAAAATACCAGCGTATTTGCAGTATTTTGATACCTGCTTGCTGTCGCTTCCAAGCTTTTAGCAACAACTATATTTTCTTGTTCTAACAACGCTCTATTTCCCAACCAATAGAAATTATTCTCCACCTCTGCACTTAAACCAAAACCAGAATGATTTTTAAAATTTTGCACAGCAATTTTTATTTTTTTTCCTTTTTGCTGATAATAAGCCACTAATTCTTTGGCTATAGGATGCTCTGATTCATTTTCAATCGCCATCAATATTTCTTCTAAAAATTCTTGATTTTCTAAAGACCCCTCCCATTCAACACCTGTTACTTGAGGTTTTCCTTCTGTGATGGTTCCTGTTTTGTCCAAAACAATGCTATCAATAGCTCCTGCTGCTTCAATGGCAGCTACATTTTGCATTAAAATTCCTTTTTTTGCAGCAGCTCCTATTCCAACTGTAATTGCTGTTGGAGTTGCCAAACCCAAAGCGCAAGGACAAGCAACAACTAAGACTGCTACAGCATTAACCAATCCTTCCACCCAAAGACCATTTGCCCACCAAATCAAAAACGTTAACATTGCAATTAGAATTACTACAGGCACAAATACTCCTGCAATTTTATCTACTAGTTTTTGAATAGGAACTTTTGTGCTTTGGGCTTGTTCTACTAAGGCTATTATTTGAGCGAGTACCGTGTCTTTTCCAGTTTTTGTGACTTGCATCGTAAAACTTCCTTGTTGTAAAATTGTTCCTCCAAAAATCGTATTACCTTCTATTTTAGCAACAAAAAAAGCTTCTCCTGTTAACATACTTTCGTCTACACTTCCCGTTCCTTCCAACAAAACACCATCTAATGGAATAACATCTCCTGGGCGTATTTTTAAGACATCATTTACTTGAACAATCTCTATTGGCAGTTGCTTTTCTATGCCATTTTCCAAGAGCTGTACGGTTGTTGCTTGCATTGCCAACAATTCTTCAATTGCAGAAGAGGTCTGTTGATTGGCTCTAGCCTCTAAATACTTCCCTAATAAGACAAAGACCAATAAGACGCCAACTGCTTCAAAATAAACGTGAGGAACCATTCCATTGGCTTCCAAGACTTCTGGAAAAAAGGTATTAAATGTACTAAACAGAAAAGCAGTTCCTGTTCCCAAAGCAACCAAACTATCCATATTGACTTTTAGAATACTTGCTTGCTTGGCTGCACTCACAAAAAAACGTTGCCCTGACCAAAATAAAATCGGCAAAGTTAAACCAAACATGATGTAATTGCTATAAGGAATTGTTGGGATAAACATGGCTATAATAAACAAGGGCAAGGCAAAAAGTCCTCCTATTAATAGCTGCTTTTTCAGCGTTTTCAGTGCTTCTTCTACTCGCTCTTGACGTTTTTTATAAGCATCCTTATTTTTAGGATGCAATACAAATCCCAAACGAGCTAATTTTTCATTCAATGCTTTTATTCCTATTGAGTCCGAAGTAGTTTCTACAGCAGCTGTTTTGGTGGCATAATTCACCCGAACTTCTTTAACACCATCTAATCGTCCTAACACATTTTGAGCACTTGAAGCACAAGACGCACAAGCCAACCCTTCTATATCGTATATTTTCATAGTTCTTTTCTTTGATACAAAAGTAGGATATAACGTTTAGAATTAGTTGCACAATTCTTAGAAGGTTTTGTCTTATTATTAACTGGTGTTATCAGTTAAGTTACTATAACTTATCAATCTGCTGGCGTTGTTTATCCTTTAATTGCTTAAAATAAGTTGGGGTATGCGTTGTTACTTTCTTGAACTGGCGACTCAAATGTGCTACACTACTATAGTTTAATTTCAAAGCAATTTCGCTTAAAGTCAATTCGTCATAGGTCAATAACTCTTTAACTTTTTCAATTTTTTGAGCGATATAAAAATGCTCAATCGTTTGATTCTCTGCCTCCGAAAACAAAGAACTTAATACTCCATAACTCTGCAATAAATGCTTGGATAAATAAGCTGACAAATTACTTTCTAAAGCATTATCTTGATGATGAACCAAGTCTATAATTAGTGTTTTGATCTGCTCAATTGTTTGAGATTTTTTATCTTTAATTCTTTCAAAACCAATTGCTTGAAATTGTTCGTTCAATTCTTCTTCTTTTTTAGCATCCAGCGCACCTTTTAATTCTATTTCTCCTAGATTTATACTTAAATAAGGAATTTTTAAGGCTTCCAAAATCGCCTGCACCATTATTTTGCAACGAGGGCAAACCATGTTCTTAAGATATATTTTCATAAATTTTATTCAATTCAGACCCGAACCCTTTGATAATCAAACCATTCTTACAATTAAGACCTTTTGTTAATAAATATCGTTCTTTGACAAACAGGGGTATTTTTTTCAACTTTTAAAACTCATGCAAGGAATTGTTTTTTTGTTTAGCTTTGTTGCCTCGATAGGCACCTTACTCTTGATGCTCGCACATTATATTCGAACTAAAAATATCCATATTGGACTTTTAATTCATCTACCTTTAGTAATTTGGGTATTATTGAGCCAACTGGCATTTATCTGCACCAAACTATTCTAAACCTATACTATGAAATACCTTTTCCTTTTTATTGCTTTAATAACGCTTAGTGCTTGTCAATATCAACTACGTTTAACACAACAAGAAGCTCCAAAAGTGATTCAAAAAAAGCTTCTAAAAGCAAAATGGTCCCCTTATTTAAATTTTCATTTTAATACAGATTCCTTAGGCACCGCTACTTTTTATAATTTAAATCCTAACAAATACAAAACCCTATATCTTCGATTGCAAGATAGCCTTAATAGTCAAAATATCATCCATCAGCTTCCTAAAATTAAACTCCTCCAAAACCTAAAAATAGTTGTTGACGACGCTGAGCATTATAATTTTGAGCCTATCCTAGCCCTGCACAA
>ENA-ORXM01004334-ORXM01004334.1-marine-metagenome-genome-assembly--contig:-NODE-4334-length-12599-cov-4.324229_pt1 | contig 12599 bp, 11 predicted proteins | sample MGYA00237867_ERZ511480 | MGnify/ENA primary metagenome ERZ511480 (study PRJEB26309, sample SAMN06266103) | marine metagenome | isolation source: Algal blade | place: United Kingdom:Sidmouth, United... | reverse complement strand
TCGAACTTCGGGTTGGGTCCGCTGGCTTCAGGTAGCAACCGCGCTTTGCGTTCAACATCGAAAAAGCAAAGACGACCCACACCAGCATCTGCTAAGGAAGCGGCGAAATGACTTTTTCCAGCACCTGCCGCGCCGCGAACCGCGACGACGAGACGTTTGTTTCCAGGGCGACGACTTAAAGGATTTATGCGCTGATTCATAGATATCTCCCTACCTGCAATGTTCGTAATACCTTATATATTAAGGTATCTTACTCGAGAGTATTATAGAGGATTGCCGGGAAATTGCAAGTCCCAGCCTGTGATTATGCGATTTTGGGAAGCTCGTTTACGGATTGGTGACCGACTTTGACCTAAGCTAGGGCTATGGATACTATAGAGAAAGTCGAGAAAAGCGAAGCTCAGTGGCGCGAAGAATTAAGCCCTGAAGCGTTTCAGGTATTACGTAAAGAGGGCACCGAACGTGCAGGAACAAGCGCCCTGAATAGTGAAAAGCGCAGCGGCACGTTTGTGTGTGCAGCCTGCGGGCTCCCGCTGTTTGAAAGTGATACCAAGTTTGAAAGCGGGACGGGTTGGCCCAGCTTTTATGATTTTATCGACGGTCATTTAGAAACGAAGACGGACTTTAAGCTGGTCTGGCCCCGCACCGAGTATCACTGCGTCCGCTGCGGCGGTCACCAGGGGCACGTTTTTAACGACGGTCCTGAACCCACGGGTAAACGCTACTGTAATAATGGTGTCGCCCTCGAGTTCATGCCAGAAGAGAGTTAAGGAAAGAAGTTTTCAGTCGTCAGTTATCAGTAAAGACTTTTAAACCGAAGACTGAAAACCGAGAACTGATAACGCTTCTACTAATCACGTTACAATGCGTGATAATGATCGAAGAGTCTATCGAGAGTTTTATAACGCAATTTCGCGCTTACGCTGCGCCGGTGGAAGTACTAGCCCGCACTGAGGGAAGCCCTATGCTCGAGTGCGTGGTGGGGCAACACGTGCTGCATTTACTCGAGCGCACTAATCCTTACGGCGCGCAGCCGGGGCAGCGGCAAATTATTATCAATCCAACGGCGGTTACTATAGAGCCTTGCCAAACGTCTGAAAAGCAACTAAATCCTACCGCCCTGAGCGAATTGAGCGCTGTCGGGCTGGTCTTGGAACGCCAAGAGGAAGCTCTGATTGTCGACGCTGGCGTAAGCCTGGTGGTTAATATGTTTGAAGCCTTTCCAGAAGAGATTATCGCGGGCGACTGGGTTAGGTTCCAGTCGCTCGCGCCTATTCACGGCTTTTATGTGCCGCCCACGAAAAAAAGTGTTTATCAGCGCCGTGAAGCCGACGCTGACAGTATCTAAGCTTAGGTTTAAGTTAGGTGCAAGTTAGGTCTAAGCGCGGTGTGACGACACGCCGATGACCGTTTTGAACCCGTGGTAAACTCGCTGCGCTGTTAGCTATAAAGCAAGCAGCTTTGGGGACGTTTGGGGAGCGTAAGCACAGCACAAGTCTTACGAGGGTTTGGAGGCAAGGGTATGTCATGGTTTTAAATTCGCAAAGCGGTTTGCGCAGGTGGCTTCTTTTAGGGGCGCTACTGCTCGCGCTACTGCTGATACTTTGTACCTGTAATGGGTCCAATCGTATTCAAACGGACCTGCGTGAGCGCGGTGCGTTCGCACTGGGTGAGGGAGGCTACGACGCTTCCTTTTTAACGGTAGATGGGCGTGACGCTACGCTGAGCGGCGTCGTCACCTCGGCAGCTGCACAAGGTGAAATGGTTGACCTGGTAAGCGGTGTGCGCGGTATGCGGATTGTCAATGACAATCTTCGCGTGGAAGCGGCAGTACCCGCTGAGCCAGCTGACTTAGTCTTTAGTACCTTTAACGGGGAGGTGAACCTCTCAGGCACGGTTCCCGAAGAGGCTCGAGCCGACCTCTTAGAAGCGGCGACGTCCTTATACGGAAATGACGTGGTAGATAACTTAACTGTCAGTCCTGACGCGGCTACTCCCTGGTTGGGCGGCGTGCTCGATACTCTGCCGCAACTTGGTGAAGCAACTAATGATGTTGAACTCCGCATTCAGGATGATGGCTTAACCCTGGCGGGAAGCGCTATCAGTGAAGAGGCCAAAGCCGACCTTGGTGCGGCCTTGGGTGAAGCGACTCAGTTGCCTGTGCAAAATGAACTCGAGGTGCTAAGCGCAAGTGCCGAAATTGATTCGGACGTCGCTAACGCTGAAACAGCTGAGACTGAAACGAATGATGGCGATACCGCTGAAGGGGGAGTTGCGGATGCAGGCACTGTTGACGCAGATGCTGATGCAGGCACTGATGCTACTGAAACCGATGCTACTGAAACCGATGCAGGCGATGCGGCAGCGTCGAACTTTAGTCTCCAATTAGATACAGACGGTGTAAATCTTACTGGCTCGGTGGACGCGGCGACGCGAGATGCGTTGCTGGGCGCATCTGATGACTTAGTAGGGGCCGAGAGAGTGAAAGATGACTTAGATGTTGCAGAAGGAGTGGTCGCCCCGACCTGGTTGGGTAAGCTAACAACCTTACTGCCCAGGTTGAACGATGAAGTTACGGGCGCGGGCATAGAGCTTGACGGTGACCAGCTTGCGCTTCGGGGCGAAGTGGCTAGCGAGGCGCAGCGTACAGAACTCGAGGAAGCCCTGCGCAGCACCGTTGGCCCTGAGGTCACTGTGCTGAACGAACTTACCGTTGCCGAGGCAACAGCGGAAGCCGCTGTTGAAGATGCGGCTAGCGATGCTACAGAAGATGCAGCAATAGAAGATGCAGCTGTGGACGATGCAGCCTTGGACGATGTAGCTGTGGACGATGCCGAGAACATTGCTGAGTCTAATGAGGTCGCAGAGGCGGCAGACACTGCCGAGGCAACGGATGAGACAAGTACCGAATCAGCTGCTGAAGATGAAACTGAGGCAGCAGTTGATACTCAAACAACTGACGCAGAGACTGCATCCGACACCCCATCCGACACCGAGGTAACTGAAGACGCGGCAGCGGATACCATAGAAGATACAACCTCAGAGCAACCCGCAACTGAGGAAGCGAGTGCCGAAGCGGGCGATGCCGATAGTGAGGCAACCCCAGAGCTTGTAGAATCTGACAGTGCCGACGCTACCGAAGTGAACGAGGCAACTGCGGAAGCGGACAACACCGACACCACCGAGACTGATGAGCCAGCCTCCACAGATACGGACAGTGCTACGAACAGTGCAGAAACAGACATCGATGCCGATACTACTGACGCCGATGCGAATGCAGGCGTCGAGTCGATGCCGCCTGCTGAAACCGAAGCGGCGGCGCTGCGTGCGCCTGACATACGTGTGGCCCTTTTGGGTGACACGGTGGAACTGACAGGTTCCGTGGCTAGCGAGGAAGAACGTGCTCTCGCTGAAACAGCTTTTCCAGATAAAACGGTTGATAACCGCCTGAGCATTGACCCACAAGTACGGCCCACCGACTGGCTCGGTGACCTTTATGACTTGAGTACCAGGGTTGACGGAAACGTGACCCGCGGTGTTTTAGACCTTTCGGATGACCGCCTTACGCTGCGCGGTACGGTGGCGAGTGACGCCATGCGCGGCGCTGTGGGCGACTATGTAGGTGACGCCATGCACCCTAACCTAAGCAATGGAATCGACAATTTATTAGAGGTTCAGCCACTCATACCCTTTACTGAGGATGGTAAGTAATCATGAGCTACCTTATTATGCAAATCCTGTTTTGTCTTATCGTTGCGGCGCTGATTGGTTTTTTTATTGGTTGGCTGCTAGGTCGCATGCAGCTGGGGCGCTGGCGCACTGCTTATGAAGAGTTGGAGGTGGACCACAACGAACGCCGCGCTGATTTAGAAGATATGCGCTCGAGCTTAGCCGCGAAAACAAGCGGGCTAGAACGTGCGACCACCGACCTACACATTGCCGAAGAAAAAGCGGGCAATCTCGAGGCCGACGTAGAAGCGCGTCGGGCAACCATAACGAGTTTGGAGGCGCGTCTAAAGGCGAAAGACGCTGAGCTTGAGGGTTTACGCAAAGTAGAGGCCGACCTTGCGGAGCGCGATAAAACGGTTACGGGCCTAAACGCGCAAATCAGAAAACTCGAATCTGAAAAAGATGCTGAGCTAACGCGCTTGCAAGCTGAACTCGAGAAGCGAAGCGGTGACGAAAAGCGTTTGCTCGAGTTGCAAACACAGGCCACAAAACTCCAAAACGACTTAGCCGGGCGCGACAAGAGCGTTCAGGATTTAACCACACGTCTGAGCGCCGCCGAGACTGAAAAAAGTAGTGGGGACGAGGTGCGCATGCTCGAGTTGCAAAGTCAAGCCGCCACCTTGCAAGATACGGTAAAAGCGCGTGACGAGCGTATTAAAGAACTCGAGTCAAGTTTAGGCGACGCAACGTCACACTCGAGCAACGTCGAGACCCTGACCAATCAGCTAGCGAATTTGCAGCGTAACTATAGCGCCCAGTTAGAGCGCGTTGCAGAGCTTGAAAAAGAACTGAGCGCTGCGCAATCGGGTTCAGCGACAAAAGGCGACTCAGCAGCAAAGGGTTCACAAGACGAAGCGTTACGATCTCAAATCACCACCTTACAAACTGACCTGAAAACCCGTGAGGGGCGCATCAGTGAGCTTGAAGCAGAACTCGCCAAAGGACGCTCGGGGTCAGGCGATGTTGCTAGCTTGACTTCTCAACTGAGTTCCTTACGTGCCGACTTAGATACCCGCTCGAGTCGCATCTCCGCACTCGAGGGCGAATTAAACGACCCCGAGCGAGCGATGAGCGTTCTGGGTAATCGCTACACCCTGCAAGCCCCCAGTTTACAGATGCGCTTCCTCGGCAACCGTGTGCGTCTGCGCGGCACTCTACCCGAAACGTCTAAACGTGACCTCGTGCCACAGCTCGAAAATGCTCTTGGCGAAGGTCGCCTTATTGACGAACTACGCAGCAGTGACGTCGTTTCGGTTCCTAAATGGCTACCTGATGCCCTGCGCGTCACGCCCGATATTGCTGACGATTTACCCGACGGCAGCCTTAGCGTGCGGTCAGATGGCGTCGTGTTGAGCGGCCTTGTTGCAGAGAGTGCGCAGCGTGAACGCATTGAACGCGCGGTTCGCCAGCGTTTGGGCGATGACCTCCGCATTGACAACCGCCTCAAGGTCGTCGGTGACGATATAGAGGCCGATGACTTAAAAGACATCAAGGGTATCGAGACGGTGCTCGAGCCCATTATGCACTCCATCGGCGTGTACACCTTCCGGCAGATTGCTAACTGGACACCTGAAGATATCGAGCAGGTGCGCGATTCGCTGCAACAATTCAAAACACGCATTGAACGTGAAGATTGGATTGGTCAATCTAAAGAGCTTCACAAAGAGAAATACGGGGATGACCCGACAGAGCTGTAAAATCAGAAGAACAGATCAATCGGGGAAGTGTCTATACTTCCCCGATTTTTGTGTCCCCGATTTTTGTGTCATAGCCAAACCACCGAAGTCCCTACACTTTTCAGCAGTTCCGCAAACTGTTGAGACAACTGAGTGAGTCCATTTTTTTTCTTGTCCGTTCGCTCGAGCTATTAATTGCATTTCCATGAGTATCTGCACCAAGTCGTCTTTGGCTCCAAAAATATCCCGCGCAGTCTCCCTATGGTTGGAACAGTTCTATAGGGACAGCTTCTTTGTTAAGGGAGCCAATATAAAAAGCTGCCTCGAAAGCTCGGGGAAGTCCATTTCTCCTTCGTTAGCTCGCAACTTCTTCTAACATCTTTGTTGCGCTGCATGACTCCCGAACCACCAAATAGGTTGGTGTCATTATTTTGATGGGTGGGTCGCTCGGGTTTTCGATGCGCCTGTGCAACAACTCAGCAGCAAGCTTGCCCATAAGCTGTTTATGTACGTGAACTGTTGTCAGCGGCGGAAAGGTTCTGACAGACTCGGGAATATCATCAAAGCCAGTAACGGCCACATCTTCAGGAATGCAGTAGCCGTGTTCTTGAAGCCACTGCATAACGCCCAGTGCAATCATGTCAGATGAGCACATAATAACCTCAGGTGGTGGTGTCAGGTTCATGAGTTTTTCAGCCCCTTGCCGACTTATTTTGTAGGGAAAAAGCTCAACTGCTTGGTCCATTTCAAAAATGAGGTCGGGGTCATGGGCAAGTTTGTGCTGAGTGAGGCTCGATATATAGCCTTTCAGCCGACTATCAACGAGACCTGAGGGGCCGTTGCTTGCAATAAAAGCAATACGCTTATAGTTCATTTCAATGAGGTGCGTCATCATCTGCTCTACACCGCTCTGCCCATCGAACAAGATGCCATCACCCGTAGCAGCGGTAGAAACAATATGAGGAATGTGCTCGCGTAGTTTGCTGAGTTGTTCATCTTTTAATTCACCCAGAACGAGTAAACCCTCAATAGGATGACTTTCTATGAGGTCTTTAATAGCCTGCACGGAATCGACCTCAACAGACGTTTTTACAAATGCAGGATGATAACCGAGGCTCTGTAATTTTCTATCAGCGCCCTCGAGAACCTCGTTAAAAAAGGGATGGCTAAATTTTCCGTGCCTGTGCGCGAGCAAAATGCCTACATGTCTAAGGGAAGCTGTAGGTACTTTGGGCACGCTTACCCCGCCGTGTTGGCGCTGAATTAGGCCTTCATGGGCAAGTTCTTGTAAGTCACGCCTGATCGTAATTTCTGAAACGTTAAAGGTTTCAGCCAGGCTGCGCGTACTAAGGATATCGACACCGTTATTGCGAACAGTCTCGAGTATTTGGGTTTGGCGCTCTTGTTTTGTCATAATTCGCTCTTTACGTAGTCAAATTCGAAGCTACCGCCTATTAAACCCCGCTTGCCTCCAAAATTCTGTGCATATTGACAAATAGTGGATGGGATGATTTAATGACCATATCAAATGAACAAACAAACAAATTTAATGTAGCACTTGTTCAATTATTTATCAATATTACTTGGTTGATGCATTTTTTGGTTGAAGCATTTTAGGGAGGCATTGTTGGTTGAGCCCAATCAGTCGTTTTACGTGAATGGTTACTACTTGCTATACGAGCTTTCACATCAAGGGAGATATGTATGAAAATGTTTACGAGAACTGTTGTCGTCATGGTTACGCTGTTTTTGGGGTTTAGCAGCGCTCAGGAGATTTCATTTGCCGTTTCAGCAAATAGCACCGAAAGGGCGCTCTTCGACACTATTATTGAGGCGTTTGAAGCTGAGAATCCAGGTGTGAGCGTAGAGCTTGTTGAACGACCTTTTCAGGGCTACCGCGAACAGGTCATTGCTGAACTTGCAGCTGGGGAAGCGCCGGACATCATACGCGCTGGTTTCGTTGGGGACTTTGCATTTTACGCAGAGGCGGGCGGTACTATCGACCTGAGCCCCTATCTTGAAGAGGGCTTTGAAGATGACTTTTTTGAAGCTGCGTGGACCATTGTCACCTACGATGATAAACCTTACGGAATACCTTTTTTAACGGATACCCACGCACTTTTTTACAACACAGATTATATTGAGCAAGCTGGTATTGAGGTGCCAACGAGTATGGACGAATGCTGGTCGTGGGAGGAATTTTCAGAACAGTCTCGCATCGCTATGGAAAATAGTGACGCCGACTATGGTCACGCCGCGCTATGGAACGCCAAACGTTGGATGCTTTTCTTGTACGGCAACGGCGGTCAAGTGCTAAGTGATGACCTATCAGAGCCTGCTATGAATACAGAAGCTGCTACCGAAGCAATTGCCTGGACCAAGTCGTGGTATGACGATGAACTCGCACCCCTGAGCACCACCATGAAATTTTCAGAGCAGGCTGATCAACTCTTTATCAACGGTAGTATTGCCTTCTTTATTTCAGGTAGCTGGCACTTGCCAAACCTGCGCGAAAATATGCTTAGTTATGGTTGGGACGTAACCTATTTACCCTGCACTGAAAACGGTCAAGACGCAGATTTAGGTGGGAACGGCTTTGCCGTTACAAAAGATAGCGAGCACCCTGAAATTGCTGCGGAGTTTATTAAATTTATGACCAATACGGAGAACATGCGTACCTACGCATCAGAGGCTTTTTTCAACCCTGTGCGCAAATCGTCACTCGAGGGCCTCAGTTATCCTGAATTTAACGAGCAAATGCTGCTCTTTGCTGAGGTTGCCGCTACTGTAGACGCTCACCACGCCGCAGTACAAGGCTTACCCATTTTCCCGCAAATTGCCACAGCGATGGCAGATGAGCTAGATTTGGCCTTTGTTGGGGAACAGTCGGCTGAACAAACTGCTGAGAATATTTCCCAGAAAATTAGTGACATCTTAGCGGACGAGTAGGGTTTCTAAACAGATGCTTGTTCTGCGCCGATTTCGATTCCCGAGAAAGGCGCAGGACACTGCGAGTCTTGATGTTTGGCGCACTTACGAAGATAATCGAAAGAAAGATAATCACAATGATGATAATGTTTGAACCGGAGTTTGACTGTGGCCCTTCCTAGCAAACGGAGGCCCACCAATTTGAAAGAGTGGTGGAGCCTAAACCAGCGCAAAATCATTCCCTATTTATTTATTGCGCCCACTATCTCTATTTTTACGCTTTGGGTCTTAGCGCCGATTCTATATGCCTCGTACATGAGCTTTTTCGAGTGGAACGGCATTAGCGCCCCCGAATTCACGGGTTTAGCTAACTATAAGCGGCTTTTCCAGGATTCTATTTTTTGGCGGTCACTGAGAAATACCCTGATATATAGTTCAGGCGTCGTGCCGCTTAGCATGGCGTTGGGTTTGCTAGCTGCCCTTGGCTTAAACCGAAAGGGTCTGCGTGGGCGCGCTTTTTTAAGAACCATCTACTTTTTACCGTTTGTAATATCCGCAGTTGCAACGGGCACAACTGCGGGTTGGATTTTTGGTGATAGTTTCGGCATTATCAACAAAATACTCGTTAATGTCGGTCTCGAGAGAGTCAAGTGGCTCTCGAGCCGAGACACAGCTATGCTCACAGTCATTATTACCACTGTTTGGATTCGCTTAGGCTTCAATATGCTTATTTACCTTGCAGGTTTGCAATCTATTCCCCAAGAATTGGTTGAGTCTGCGCACTTAGATGGCGCTTCACCTAGGCAGCAGTTTCAATATATAACCCTACCGCTTTTAAAGCCCACGACATTTCTCCTACTTATTCTGAATATCATTTATTCTTTCGAGGCTTTCGACCTCGTCTTTATCATGACGAACGGCGGCCCCGGATATGCAACAACGGTTCTGACAGTCTTTATTTACAACACAGCGTTTCAAACCCAGCGCTTTGGTTACGCCAGCGCTATAGGATTGGTTTTTATGGCCATTATCATGTTGATAACCCTTATACAGTGGCGGCTCTCAAACGAAGGGGGGAGAATTTAACCGTGGCCCTGACGCAACGAACCCAGACGACGCGTAAACCCTGGTTTTCTTTAGCAGACCGCTCGAGGCTAACGACAATTCTTATTTGGCTGGCCCTGGTAGTGGGCGCAGTGATTATGTTTTTCCCGATTTACTGGATGTTTGCCACTACGGTCATGCCTAAAGAGGACGCTTATTCCAGGGAACTCATGCTCATTCCTCAAACCTTGATATTTGACAATTATGTGAACGGCTGGACCCAGTCGCCGTGGCTACGCTGGTACGGCAATACCCTCTTGATTGTGGGCGTGTCCGTTTTCGGCCTTACGCTATTTGGCCTTCTGGCAGGATTTGCATTTGCCAAGTATGAGTTTCGCGGGCGGAACCTATTCTTTTTGCTCATTTTGAGTACGCTTATGATTCCCTTACAGGTCTTACTGATTCCGCGGTTCTTACTCGTTGCTAATCTTGGTTGGGTCAATACTTACTGGAGTGTGATTGGTCCTCACCTAGCTGATTCGTTCGGCCTCTTTTTTGCCAGACAGTTTATGCTTGACATGCCGGATGAACTCCTTGAAGCGGCCCGGATTGATGGTGCTAGTGAATGGACTATTTTCAGGCGTATTGTGCTTCCCCTATCGAAACCCGCTATTGCTGTTCTGATCATTTTGGGGTTTACTGCCCGCTGGAACGCATTTGCTTGGCCTTTGGTAGCCCTTACTAAAAAGGATATGTATACCGTTCAACTGGGCATAAACTTTATGAAAGGGGAGTACTTCACGGACTTTCCCGCCATTATCGCCATGGTTGTTTTATCGGTTATTCCGATCATTATTGTATTTTTACTGTTCCAGAGATACTTTATTCAAGGTATCACCCGCACGGGCATTAAATAAGATAAACATTAAGCAAGAAAGGTTGACTATGAAACCCAACATCCTCATCTTCATGACCGACCACCAGCGCGGCGATACGGCGCTGCCTTCGCACCCTGCGATTACGCCAAACCTCGATAAGTTTTTGAAAGAGAGTGTTAGCTTTACAGAAGCTTACTGCCCCGCACCCCACTGTTGCCCCTCGAGAGCCAGCTTTTTCACGGGCCTCTACCCGTCGCAACACGGGGTATGGAATAACGTTTGCAATGAGCAAGCGCTCAGTCTCGGGCCGAAAGAGGGCACCAAACTTTTTTCAGATGGCTTGTTAGAAGCTGGCTATGACTTGTTTTTTAGCGGTAAGTGGCACGTGAGTAGCGTGGAACGCCCCGCTGATAAAGGTTGGCAAGAACTGTTTGTAAGCTCGGTGCCGGGGACGCATCACGGCAGAACTTGGGAAGGCTACAAAGAGGGTGTCGACGTCGCTGAGACGCGTAAAGAGGGGACGATTAAGCGCCCAGGCTACGGCGACTTTTTGGTTTACGGGACGGGGGATGGTAGCGGTGATACGCACGACGAAACGGTTGTTCGTGAAGCGGTTGGGCAGCTTGGCAAGCTCGAGGACGCTGAGAATCCCTGGTGCCTATACGTTGGCGTAAATGCGCCGCATGACCCCTATGTCGTGCCGCAAAAATATCTTGATATGTATATGCTCGAGGACATCGAGCTACCCGAAAATTATCATGACGACATGCTCGACAAACCAGGTTTGTACCGTCGTATGAAAGAGCAAGTTTTTGGTCAAATGAGCGAGACCGAAGTTAGAGAGGCCATTCGGCATTTTTGGGCTTTTTGCACTTACATAGACGATATGTTTGGGCGCGTTTTGGAAGCTTTGGATAAAACAGGGCAGGCTGAGGATACGCTTGTTTTATTCTGCGCTGACCACGGTGACTATTGCGGTGAGCACGGGCTTTTTGCCAAGGGGATACCTTGCTTTAAGGGCGCGTACCACGTACCCGCTGTCATCCGTTATCCAGCAGGCTTAGAAAATCCTGGTCGCACAGTGGATGAATTTGTTTCTCTCACGGACTTTACGCCTACCTTCTTAGATGTTGCTGGTATTGAGCCCTCCCAAGCGCTTGCTGGCAAGACACTGCTTCCCTTCTTAAAGGACAGCCAACCAGCTACTTGGCGCGACGCTGTTTATACGCAGTGCAACGGGGTAGAGCTTTACTATGTACAACGCTCCATCACGACCAAAGACTACAAATACGTGTTTAACGGTTTTGATTTCGATGAACTCTACGACCTGAAAAATGACCCCCTCGAGCTAACCAACCTAGCTGCTCAAAAAGAATATGAGTCTATAAAACTCGAGCTGTGCGAGCAGCTTATGCGCTTCGCCTATGAACACGATGATGAAGGTGTCTTACCCGCCTACGTCACCGTTGGATTCGCACCTATCGGACCGAGCGGTGCTTTCGATTGAGTGAAGAATCTCCTTGACAGCACTTGACCTGCGCACAACACCATGCTAGATTTGCAGCATTATTACTTAGGATGTATAAACATACATTCTTAGATTTAATCTTATGAAACTCAAGAGCCTCAACCGCGCCCGACGTCTTTAAATCACTTCTTATAACTTTAGAAGTGATCCGACATTGTGCGTATACTAATGGCTCTTGTCTTATTTTTAGGAGTTAACCATGGTGCCTAATCCTCTCCCACAAACCTCAGAACTCTATGAGGCTGCCCGTTTGCGTCAAGCCAATTTACAGGACGCACCAAGCCTAACTACGCTCTACAACCGCGCTCGAGACACTCAGGCTGAGACCGTACAAAGTATGTTGAGTTGGCTCGAGCACGGCGGTGCACTGCTGCTTGAGACGGATCAAAAAGAAATTCTCTGCGCCCTGCGCTGGCAAGAAGAGGGAACGGGCTGGCGTGTGGACCGCGTGGCGACACTCCCCGCGTCACGTGGACAGAGTTATGGACGCTGGCTCATGACCAAGGTAGAGGCGTTGGCGATTCGCACGAATATTTCTACCCTGACACTTACTCTGGATGAGGTACGCGACGACCTGCTCACTTACTATCAGCGTATGGGCTATCAAATTACAGAAAAAGGCGTGGAGAGCGTTACGCTCGAGAAGCGGGTGGGGGGAATGTGGCAATATAAGCAGTAATAGTGAGAGGTTGCTATGGAAATTGTTGCTGGTGTTATTGAGCTAAAGGCTAACTCTATTGAGAGGGTCGAAGAATGGGCTCAGACAATCAATGAGCACATTGGTGAAGCAGTCGAAACATGAAAGATGAAGGTGTA
>ENA-ORXM01004332-ORXM01004332.1-marine-metagenome-genome-assembly--contig:-NODE-4332-length-12603-cov-19.171403_pt1 | contig 12603 bp, 11 predicted proteins | sample MGYA00237867_ERZ511480 | MGnify/ENA primary metagenome ERZ511480 (study PRJEB26309, sample SAMN06266103) | marine metagenome | isolation source: Algal blade | place: United Kingdom:Sidmouth, United... | reverse complement strand
CCGGCGTTGGAATAGTAGGTATACGTTGGCTTCTCCCGCAGTGATTTTATCAGATCCCCTTCGGTTTCAATCACCCCGTAAGGAATCTTCACCTCGTACGGTACGGTTGCTACGACCATGTCGGCTTCTTTTTCCACCATGTCGGCAAACATGCCTTCCAGGTCGATGGTCGTGAGCAGATCGCTGTTCATCACCAGCATGTAGTCGTTGAATACGTCTTTCACTTCGGATACGGCACCGATGGTGCCCCGGGGCTCGTCTTCGGTTACGTATCCGATCTCCATTCCCCGATCCAACCCGTCTCCGAAGTAGTCGATGATCTGCTGCCCGAGGTACTTGATGCTGAGCGTCAGGTGCTTTACGCCGAAGGACCTCAAGCGGTCTACGTTGTGTTCCACGATCGGCTTATCGCCTACCGGCAGCAATGGTTTCGGTACGGTGTCGGTCAGCGGGCGTAATCGACTACCAAGCCCTCCGGCCATGATGACGGCATCCAGGGGAAGATAGGAACGCTGGGTTCGGAAATTAACGATGTCGACCACGCGGTTGTCTTTATCCACCACCGGGATGATGCGAAAGTTGCGCTCCCGCCATTCCTGCATCTGCGCCAGGTCATACTTCCCCCTTACGAAAGCTTTGGGAGACTGCTGCGTGAACTTCATCAGCGGAGAATCGAGGTCCAGCCCTTCGATCAGGCCCCGGCGGATGTCGCCGTCGGTGAGGGATGCCCGCAGAACGTGGTGCTCATCGATCAAAAACAACACCGCGTCGGCGGCCAGCAGATCAAGTTGCCGCAGGGCCTCGCGAACGGTCACCTTATGGTTGATCAAATGACGGCTGATACTATCCTGCATACTGTGGTTTTGTTCCTTTACCGGTTCCGGGACCGGGCCGCAAAGGTATTCAACGTACCGTTCCGGTGGTTTTTTTAGCGGTAATTTCTTGTTTCAGGATAAACAATATCTCCGCTGCCGCGCTGCCGTCCTTCACGTAAGCGTTCTTGCCTTCGTAGGACAACCCCCGGGATTCGACCCGTTCGATGGCGGTCATTATCTCTCCGGCATCCACCGGAACCGTGATCAGGTTGTCGCTGTGGGCCCTGCCCGCCTGGCGGTCGCCCAGATTGATGGCGTATTTGCCGAAGGAGGCTGCCTCAACGATCCCGCTGGAGGTGTTGCCCAGCAGAAAGGCGCAATGCTTCATGGCCGAGAAGTAGCCGATCTTACCGAAACTCTCGATCGTGATCACCCGGTTATTTTCCGCGGCCAGCGCCAGAAACTGCGCTCTCAGCACCGATCCCATCGTATCGGCGTTAGGCATTGTGATCACCACCTGGTAGCGGTCGGTGAGCTTGTTCAGGGCCGCGCAGAGTTCTTTTCCGTAAGTCTCGTTTTTTGCACGGGCGACGGTTTCGGGGTGGAAGGTGACCAGAATGGTCGGCTGTCCGAAGTCCATACCGAAGCGTTCCCGTACTTCCGCCACCGCCAGCAACGGCAGTTCCGTCAGGCCATCGAGGCTGGGAGCTCCCACGTAGTGAACGCCGTGGGTACGCCCCGTCAGGTGGCTTACTTTTTCGGCGTAAGCCGGGGTTGCGGTGAAGTGCAAGGCCGACATTTGCGTCAGCGCGTGGCGGAATTTATCGTCGATGGCCCCCAGGCTTGTTTCCCCACCGTGAAGGTGGGCAACGCAAATCCCGAAGGGTACCGTAGCGGCTACGGCGGCAAACATTTCGTAACGATCGCCCAGGGCGATGACCACGTCGAGCCGGTCTTCCCAGCGTTCCCACACGGCGGCAAAATTGCTGGTGGTCTTTCCCATCGCCCGGCCGATGCCCGCCGCGTCGTCGTTGGTGGGCATGCTGTCCACCCGTTCGTAGATCGGGTGGCCGTCGGCTTCGATCAGGCTGACCGTGCGGCCGTGCCCCTCGGAAAGGTGGGTGCCGAAAACGAAGAGACCAAAATCTGTCGCAGCATCCGCCGCCAGGGCACGGAGCAGCGAGTAGTAGATGCCGTAGTCGGCACGGGTGCTGGTAAGGACGCCTATTCTCATCGCAGGTGGCTGTATTCGATTTTTGTTTCGGCGGGCAGGTCGGCGGCCAGGGTGCGACCAACAACCAGTTGCATATCCATCGGTGAGATACCGTCGCCGGGGCGCTTCATCGCCAGATCGGCCGCAGTGAGGATGTGGCCGGCGGGCAGCGATTCGGTCAGGTGGACCGATTTGCGGGCAATGACCATGTTCTTGGCTTCGGAAGCGGAGGGCGCCTTGATGCCGTCGCCCAGGGCCGTTTCGATGTTACGGATGGCGGCGACCATCGCTTTGAGCTCGGCGGGTTCCAGGCTGGCGCGGTGGTCGGGGCCTTCCATATTGCGGTCGAGGGTAAAATGCTTCTCGATGCAGACGGCGCCCAGGGCCACGGCGGCGATCGGCACCTCGATGCCCAGCGTATGATCGGAGTAGCCGACTTTTACGCCGAAGGCCCGGCCGATGGTGGTCATTGCCCGCAGGTTCACGTCGGCCATCGGCGTCGGGTATTCCGTATTGCAGTGGAGAACGGTCAGGGCATCGCGGCGCAGGCCGGCCTCCAGCATCACACGGATGGCGGCTTCGATGTCGGAAAGGGTACACATCCCGGTAGAGAGGATCACGGGCTTACCGAGGCCGGCGATCTTGCGCAGGTAGGGCAGGTTGGTGATCTCGCCGGAGGGGACTTTGTAGAGGGGCAGACCGAGTTCTTCCAGCAGGTCGACGCTGTCGAGGTCGAAGGCGGTGGAGAAGAAGCGAATGTTCTTGGTAGCGCAGTAGGCGATCAGGATATCGTGGGTGTCGCGGTCCAGTTCCAGTTTTTTGATCATCTCAAATTGGCTCTCGGCGCCGTCTCCCGTGTTTTCTACCTGGTAGGCGGCCTTCACGGCCTGCTTGCTCACGAGCTTTTCCGTTTTGAAGGTTTGAAACTTCACGAAGTCGACCCCGGCGGCGGCGGCAACGTCGATCAGTTGCCGGGCCAGGTCGAGGCTACCGTTGTGGTTCACGCCGGCTTCGGCGATGATTAAAGTCTTTTTGTTCATGTTCTTTTTCTGGCGCGGACGCGGGGTGCAAAGTTAGTTTTTTAAAAACCAGGGTTGCCGCAACGATCGGATGCAGCATTCGAAGCCGAATAAGTTGTTGCGCAACATCCGCCAGAATATATGCTCACGCTCCGACGACACTAGTATTCCGCCTTTCAATTTATGATTCATGAGTAAGCCTTGTATAGCTTCAACTTTATGATAGGCGTTAATTTGACTTCCGTGTAGTAACCAATTAGCATACTTACGAGATTAGAGATAAGAAAACTAGCTCCAAAAAGCAGGTATGGATCACCTCCGTGCTCATCCGCATAATGCGCCTCAACAAAAGCTAGGATACTGTAATGGATCAAGTACAGCGTATATGAATAGCTGGCTAAAAAACGAATTATTTTTGTTTGTTTGTCACCAATTGTCGCCGTCCGGTACAGATCGATTACAACCCAAAGAATGATCGATAGAAGGAAGGCAAAAACAGCGTCGTAAGCATCCATAACTGCGTACGCCCTTAACATAGCCACACTTCCGAGTACGGCCACAATCAGCCACTTCATCCACCTGCTCATTTCTCCAAGCAAATTCTGGCGGTCGATGAAATAAATGGTGGCGCCCATCAGCCAGTAGGTCGTAAGACCGTTACCCCTTCCTATGATCAGGTTTATCATGGGAACAACGGAGAGAAACCCGAGCCATAGCCAATTCCATAAATTCTTGCTGTTTTTATCCTTGAGGAAGTAGAGCACAAAATAGCCAACGAATAGATAAATCCACCATTCGATGGCCAGAGTCCAAAATGTTCTTGCGGAGCCAAAACTGGTGACGATGGTACCTTTCAGCATCTTAAATAAGGGGTAATCCTGAAGCATTAGAATATTACCCAAAAAAGATGGCAAATTAAAAGCACTATCATAATCATACGCACCCGAATCCATTTGTTTGCTTACCGAATCAAGTAAAAGCACAAAAATCAAGGCAGGTATAAATGCAGTATAGATTCTTGAAAATCTATCAATAAAGTAATGCCTGAAGGAATAATTTTGCTTACTTATTTTCCTGGATATAGAATAACTTATCAGAAACCCTGATAACAGAAAGAAAATAAGTACTGCAATATTTTGCATCCACGGAAAATTCGGTTCGTGGAGAAAAGTAAAAATTCCAAAAAAAGACAAGCCATGTCCTATCACAACGAGTTGAGCACTCAGGCCTCTTATCAGGTCAAGAATCACGGAACTTCCGTGGCTCAACTTATAGTCACCTACTTTATTCATTGCTTGGAGTTGTGCGGTTTCTTTTTATCATTTACAAAAAAGTTCTGGATTTTCTAATCTCTTGATAATGACGGATTACTTTGCAGGCATTAACCTTCCCGGATTACCTACCATTCTTCTCCCTTCCGGAACATCCTGTAAAACTACTGTCCCCGCTCCTACAATAGCGTGTTCTCCGATTTTTACTCCGGGGTTTACCGTTGCGTTAGCACCTATGAAAGCGCCTGAGCCTACCTTGACGGCGCCGCAGAGAACGGCCCCCGGGGCAATGTGTACGAAGTCATTAATCATGCATTCGTGCTCAACAATGCAACCCGTATTAAGGATCACGCCCTTGCCGACGGTAGTAAAAGCATTGACCACTACCTTTCCCTGCACCTGCGTCCCCGCCCCTAAAGTAGCCCTTGAGGAAATGAGTGCGGACGCATCCACCGAGGCCAATGCGGCGTGAAAGCCCTTTTCGATCAGCTTACCGGTGATCTTAGCCCGTAATTTGTTGCTGCCGATGGTGATCAGAAAACCGTGATCTTTAAGGAAAGTCGCGGCCCCGGAATCGGTTTCCGCACCAAGGAAACGCAACGCGAGCGGGTTGGCGGTATTTTCTTTTTCGTCGCAGTAGCCGACTATTTTGCGGCCGGAAGACGAAAGGGCGTCGGCCACCACCAGGGCATGACCGCCGTAGCCAACGATGACGACATCATTACTCATCTGACTCATGGTGCAAATCATTTACAACTCCACCAAGGGCTGCCGGCCGCTCGGGCAAATCCGTAAATACCCGGTAGGGTAAGTCGCTCTCGGAAAAAACGATGGACCAGGCCGTCAGGACGATCAGCATGAAGTCGACCCAAAAAGATTTGTGCTCCTGGTACCAGAGTTCCAGGGCTCCTTTGTAGGGTGCGACGTACCTAGCGTAGTACTCGTGGGGCGGCAGGGAGGAATTGGAAATCAGGCTTTCTTCATCCCGGAAGATCAATGATCCGATACCGGTGATGCCGGGTTTAGAGTCATAGATGACGTTCCGCACCTCCTGAGAGTACGCGTTGAAGGTCTTGTCTACCAGCGGGCGCGGGCCCACGATGCTGAGGTCTCCGATCAGGACGTTGATCACCTGCGGCAATTCATTGATTTTGGTGCGGCGTAAAAAGCCACCCATGGGCGTTACCCGAAAGTCGTCGCGCAGCGTGATGCTGCCGGTGCCGAGGTTGGGGCTGTCTTTCAGCATCGTCGCAAACTTCCAGATATCGAAGTACTCGTTTTTGTACCCGATCCTTTTCTGGAAGTAAAAGATGTATCCCTCCCCCGTCAGCTTGAGGCCGATCATGATGGGGATCAGCAGGGGGGAAAGCACCAGCAAAACAACCAGCGCAAGGACTATGTCGAAGAAACGCTTTATCAGTCCGTACATAACTCATGTTGTGATCACATCTTCGAATCCAGGTTCTTACCGGTTTCGATGTGGTGAAAGTTGGGAATGATCTGTTTCAGTTGCTCCACCAGGGAGCTTTTGTTGAGAGATTGGTCCTTGAAGAGTTGCTCCAGATCGGCGATGACCCCGGCCATCTCCTCGATGGATTTAGCGGGATTGTTCCGGATGATGCCCAGCTGCTTGAACTTGTCCATTTCCAGCTGCTCTCCTTCCACGAAAAACTCCTCGTACAGCTTTTCGCCGGAGGTGTTGGAAGGGAAGTAGAAGACCGGATACTCTTTTTGGGAGTAATCGAATTGCCGCGCTTTGCTCCGCGCTTCTTCTTCGGAGTTGGTCACCAGTGGTTCCAGGCCCTGTTCGCGCAGGAAATCATCGGCGATGTCGTTGAAGAAGATCATCTGGTCTTCCGTAAGTTTCGGGAAGAAGATCTCGCCGGTATCGCCCATCACGCAGGCGATCAGGCACAACTGGCCGCTCTCTTCGGGGGAGACGAAGTAACGCTTCACGTCGGAGGGAGAAGAGAGTGGCTGCCGTTTCATCATCCGTTGGATGAAGCCGAATAGAAGGCTGCCGTTAGAGAAGGCAACGTTGGCAAAGCGAGCGGTAGAGATGGGTATTTTTCTGGAATAAGCCAACAGGACTTCCTCCATCAGTTTTTTGCTGGCCCCCATTACGTTCACGGGGTTGGCGGCCTTGTCGGTAGAGACGCTGAAGTAGCGCTCGGGGGGCATTTCCAGCAACAGGTCCAGCAGTTTCTTGGCTTTGATGACGTTGTTTTCCACCATCGCCTGGATGGAGTAATGATCCTTCTCGCTGCGCACGTGCTTATGGGCGGCAAAATTGGCGATGATCTCGAAGGGGCCTTCCAATTTGAGCATTTTTTCGAAAACGGGCGCGCCGAAGTCGATCGGATAAGTCTTAAAATCGTCGGGGATGTTGTATTCCGTGGAGCTGCGCAGGTCGCGCACGAGTTCCGTCAGGCCGTTCTCGTTGGTATCGACCACGTACATGCGCCGTGGCTTGAACTTCAGGGCCGCTTTGACGAAAGAGGAACCGATGGTGCCGGCCCCTCCGATCACAATGATAGACTTTCCGTCAATCCTTGAAGCCAACTCCGCGTCGTACTTTTTCAGGTCGGCGGCCAGAAGGCTGTCGCGCCGCTTGGTGATGTGCTTTTTGATGAAGGCATCGATATCAATTAACTGCATATTTTGTCTTTATTTCATGGATCTTCGGGCGGCTGCCAGAGTGATTTTGCCGGAAAAACCGGTCCCATAATGTTAGTCCGTACCAACTGCATATCCCGTAAGGCGGGATGTAAAAAAGGTGTAAATGAAAAAATGCTAAAGTTAGGTCAAGTCTGGCGGGTTACGCCCCCCATTGGGGGTAAAAGTTAATTAATGTAGTACTTTTTGATTCCTCCCAGCCCCCAGTGAATAAGATAGTACAGGCTTTTCAAGCGGGGTAGTTGTTCCCGTTCCCGTAGAAACTGGTAGTGCTGAAAAATAAGCTTATGTTTTTTTGCGGTAGAGGACTGGGAGTACTGCCGATAAAATCCCAATTCCCGATCCAGCGGATAAGCGAGGTGCCCTGCTTTGAGGATATCTAACCAAAGTGCGTAATCCTGGCCTCTTCTGAGTGCGGGCATATAAGTTTTACCTACTATTCTTACGTCGTACATGGCCGTAAGGCAACTGATTTCTGTTCGCTTAAGGGCGTCCTGGTAGGTTAGGGGATTGCGGCCTACCCGGTAGGTATCCCCGATTCGCTCACCACGTTCATCGATGTAACCGTAGGAGGTGTGGGAGAATGCAGCACCTTTATCCTTCATGTAAGCAAGATGTACTTCCAGGCGGTCAGGTGTCCATAAATCGTCAGCATCGAGAAAAGCAATCATATCTCCTGTCGCCTCGGAGATAGCCCGGTTTCTGGCTGGCCCCGCGCCCTGGTTTTTGGTCTGCTGTATCAATTTAATGCGCGGCTCCCGCTGCATGGCGGCTTTGATGATAGCTACCGATCCGTCGGAGGAACAATCATCGACAAGAAGTAACTCCCAGTCGGCGTGTGTTTGCGCTAGCACGGAAGCAAGCATTTCTCCCACAAACTGCTCCGCGTTGTACACCGGAGTGATAATGGAGACGAGTATTGGCGGGTTATTATTTTTGGTGGAACTCATCCTTCGTTAGTGATTGTCGGATACATTGACTTCGATCCGCGCATTGCCGCGGTATCGACCTTGATGCGGAGCAGGTAGCCAACTGCCAGTACGTTGATGAGCGCTACACTACCCCGGATGATGGTCCGAAAAGTAAAATCAATCATTCCCGTCAAAAAAAGCACGATGAAGAAGTTCCAGAGCAAAAAGTAGTTCACGCCGCAAAATTTCCGGATACTCTTTGCCACCAGGGCGACAAAGTAAACATAAGTGGTGTAGGCCATCATCGCCGCCAGGTAACCGTATTCGATGATCACGTTGGCGATGAACATCGTAGGGTGAGAGCCCCCTTTCAAGCCGTAAATGAAAGTATATACCTGGCTCTTGATGGACTCTTCCCCTCCTAGAACCAGAATCCCCTGCTTCATCATTTCCAGCCGGGCCATAAATCCTACACCCTGGGTAACGGAAAAGCGCCGCAGAGCGGATTCCAGCAAGGTAGCTATTACTTTCTGGTCGAAAGAAGTCGCTCCTTTTGTCAGTCCGTACACCAGTAAGAGGAAACTGCCCAGAATTACACTCGGCAGCGATAATCTGGCCTTGAATACGAAAAACCAGATGAAGATGTAAAAGAAGGCTACGAGTCCTTTATGCCCTCCCGCAACGAGTACCACCGTTATCAGCAACACGAATACAATGTGAACGCCCACGCTTCGAATCCGGTCGCAATAGTACAAATAGGACGAAGGGGCCACGACCATGTAGATGGAGGAAAACGTAAAAAAGAACGGTACGCCGCCCGTAGCATCCGGTCGTTCCAGCAACTCATTGGAAGTCAGGAGGGAGTACAACGGCAGTTCGTTCCGAAATACGATCAGGTAAAGAAAGATGAGTCCCATCACCGTACCGAAGTAGATATCCACCATCAGCGAGCGGCGTTCGTTCAGGCGGCTGAATCTTTTCAGAAAGGCTTTGAAAGGCAGTTTGCTGGTTGATTTCACCGTCAGGTAAACGATCAGCTGAACAACGATTACTACGGAAGAAAGGTACGTGTAGAACTCAAGCGTAGCGCGGCTGAATGAATTGGTATATATCTCGAAACCGATCTTGTAGTACAGGATGGGCAGGTAGAAAATGATCAGGGTGAAAAACACCATGATGGAAAACGCGGATTTATGGTCTCCGTTTCTCTTCAGGATATACAGGTACACGCAAAGCACCGAGGAAAGCAGGATGAATGGCTCGGGAGAACTGTACACTAGAAGAACTTTTTTTCCGCTTTCAGTTTCTCATAGTGGGCTACGTCGCGCTGAGAGAAAACCCTGGCCGGGTGCCCCCCGGCGATGGCGTATTTAGGAACATCATGCAGCACGAGGCTTCCCGCCTGAATAATGGCTCCTTCGCCGATGGTTACGCCCCCGAGGATGATGACGTTGATGCCGATCCAGACGTTGTCTTCGATCAGCACGTCCTTGGTGATGTAAGTGTTATCGTAGGGAATGGCGTTACCGGTATTGTAATTGTGGTTGGAGGTGATGATGTAACACCCGTCACCGGAGTGAAAATTATCCCCGATCCGGACTTCCCCCTTCCCGCTGATCTTAAGACCATTAAAATTGACGTTGTTCCCGAGGTAACAATTCTTGGTGGCGCGCGACAGGTGGTGCACGTTCAACCCCTCCCCGACCGCAGCGGCATCTCTTTTTACCACCCAGGTGAAGAATGCACGCCTGATTTTTTTAAAGGTTCTCAGTATCATCCCTAAATTTTTAAGGCTTTCAGCCAGGGCATGGGCATCTTACGCGTGGCAAAGCCCGCCGTGAGGAGAAAGAATACCGCAAAGGTAAACAGTGTGGTCAAAGCCGCCCCCATGGCACCGTATTCCGGAACAACCAGGTAATTGAGCAAGACGTTCAGCAGCGCCGAGCTGAGGGTGATCATGCCGATGATCTTTGTTTCTTTCAAGAAGAAAAGGTAATTGACGAACATTTTATAGAGCCCCAGAAAAACGTATCCCATAGCGATGTAAGGAACATAAACGATGCCGGATGCATACCGCTCGTTGATGAAATAGCCGTACAGGTACGGCGAGATCAGCACCAATACGCCCAGGCAAATGAACAGGCCGGTCGCATAACCATACGAAGCCCTCACAACTTTTAGTTTGGCACCCTCATTACCACTCTTCAGCACGTTGAGTACGTAGGGAGTGAAGGCCTGATTGAAGGAGATATCCACCAACATGATCACGGCCCCGATCTGATAAGCAATACTGTAGATACCCAGCGCATCCTTACCCACCAGTTCCGCAATAAAGAACTGATCGGAGGAATGCAGGACGATGCCCCCGATGGCGTGCGGCAACAGGGGAATACCGAAACGCAGCAGGTCCCGGGCGTAAGTACCCGCCCACTTGAAGTTGATCAGCTCTTTACGATAAAGGAGTACAAGCGCAATAAGGGCAAAAATCACCTTACCCGTCAGAATCCCGTAAATTCTTCCCTCCATTCCCATTCCTCGCGCGGTGATGAAGTAGAGAGACAGACCGATGTCCAGCAGGGTTAGAAAAAGCAGAAAGCCACCGAAAGCCACCGCTTTTCCCCTGATGATGTAATTTACTTTCAGCACTTCGACGCAGACGGTACAGAGGGCGATGAAGGGAATCAGCAACAGGTAGAAAGGGTCGAACTCAAGCAGCCTGAGTAACGGTGTCCTGAACAGTTGGAAGGCCAGGGCAAGCAGGAGAAAGGCTCCCCCCGACAAACACAGCCCCGTGAAGGAATAGCTACCGTAGTTTTCCGCTCCGTAGTCTTTACGGAAGTACTCGACGTTGATCGCTGCCGTGATCTGTAACAACACCAGCGGCGTGACGAGCCCCAGGGTGGTGAGGAACAGCGCAAGATTTCCCTGTTCGGTGGGCGTCAGGTAAGCGGTCAGTACGGGCAGGAGCAGAAATACGATTCCCTTATTCAGGAAATTTGCAATCGTGTAGACCGACATTTTTTTCAGAAAATTCACCGGTTCCGTTTAGTGATTGACACCTCTTCTCCGATCTGGCGAATTACCGCTTCCGGCAGTTCCACTTCTTCCAGCAAAACCGACGCGGCCTTCGATCCGGCGGCGGACGTTACTTCAAACCTGCCGGTCAGCGTCAGCGCTTTACCGGACAGTACGATGTTTGTGCCTCCGCCCCCCGGATTGTTGTTTGTAACAATGAGGTCATTCAGCTTCGTTTTATTTCGGGACACGACCGCCAATAGTCGCGTTCCGTCTTTACCGGTTATCCTGTTATGCTCGATCCTGAGTCCGTTAAGTTCACCACCCGGCCTTCCCCGGTGTCCGTTGTACAGGTATATCGCTCCGGGCGCGTTGTCCTTCCCGCTCAGGGAGCAATCATTATTGGAAATCGTGATGTCGTTTTTACCCCCGGCCAGCGTGCTTCCCCAATATAGATAGTTCGCACCAGTGATGATGTTTCCCTTCAACTCGGTTCCGTTTTCACGGTAGCCGAAGGAGCCGAAAGCGATGTGGTCGTTGTCGGAACGGGTATTGTTAAAACTGATTTGGTTATTTTGTACCAGCGCACCTTCGGTATCGTCGGTCTTTATGGCTATGATCCTGACTCCGTTTTTACGCCCCGTAGCACCGCTGATGATAATTTGGTTATCGGTTACGTTGAAGTTCCTGAGCGTGCGTTTGGAACGATTGCGCATGATGCCGTAATACTTGACGTCGGTAAGCCGGTTGCCGGTGACAACCACATTTTCCGGGTAGAAATCCTCGAAACCGGCCTCGTTGGAAACGTCGATCCCCCGGCCATTTTCAAAGTCGTTATCAGCGATGCGCACGTTGGAGGATTCGATGTTCAGACAACTGCCTCCACCGGCATCGTACGAGAAGAAACCGTCCGTCACGTTTACGGTGTCGCAGTACCAAAAACTCAGGTGGGTGGACAGTTGCCGGTGATTTTTGGATTCCATTCTTTCCACCAGAATGTTTTTACTGTCGTAGAACCATACGGCTTCGTTCGGCAGGGCCCTTAGCCGGAAGTCGGTCAACGTTATCCGGTTACATCCTTCAACCGAAAAGCCGACGCAGCTGCGTACTTCCTCGAAATTCGCCGCGGAATAAGGCGCCGGAATGTTGGAAAAATGATTGCGCAGCTCACAGTCGATAAACTTTACGTTGCGGCTGTTGCGCAAGCGAAGCGTATTTGCGGCCCCTTCGGTCTGAGACAGGTTTTTTTTCATTCCGGCCCCGTTTCCGTCAAAAACGATCCCTTTGATCACCACGTTCTCGACCCCGGTCTCCGGGCTGTCGAAGATCGTGACCGGGTAACCACCACTGGCGGTCCTGATCATTTCAGCTTTAAGAACGGTTTTATTCTCCCCCAGGAAAGTAAAGTCACTGGGCAGTAGGAATGTACTACTTACGGCGTGCGTTCCCGGCGGTAAGGTTATGGTGGTAAGTCCCCTGGCCCTCGCGTCCCCGACCGCCCTGGTCAGGCTTTGCGTAAAATCAGCTCCCTCTTCGTAGGCCATAACGTAGGTTTTTCCCTGCCTGCCTTTGAGGTTACAGCCCCAAAGGGTTAACAATAGCAAAACGTACGTCAGCCATCTTACCGGGCTCGGACTCCGTAACCGGCCGGTGAGGTGCAGTGCTGCCTGAAATGGTTTTAAA
>ENA-ORXM01004331-ORXM01004331.1-marine-metagenome-genome-assembly--contig:-NODE-4331-length-12611-cov-3.006542_pt1 | contig 12611 bp, 13 predicted proteins | sample MGYA00237867_ERZ511480 | MGnify/ENA primary metagenome ERZ511480 (study PRJEB26309, sample SAMN06266103) | marine metagenome | isolation source: Algal blade | place: United Kingdom:Sidmouth, United... | reverse complement strand
ATAGCTTTGATACTCAATTTTAAGCAGTCGTTTCTTTGAAGGCTGCGCCAGCTGCTGACTAGCCATTTTAAAGTTTTTTGGCTCAATTTGAAAAAGTATTTTGAAAAGCTCAGAAGCTTTTTTAGGCTTTAGCTGATAATTCTGATCAGCTATATTCATATCATATTTATCGTTGCGTAAATTGAACAATGACTGTCCTAGAAGTAGATTTTGGACTTGCTCAAAATCTAGATCAGTACCTAGCATATTACTTAGGTATGAAAAATCTCCATCAAAATAACTATTCTCTAATTTATTATAAAACGAAACTCTATTTGGGGTGATGTATGCTTTTACAACGCCAAATGGCGCGCTTATCCATATGGCCTTATTCTTTTCCATACGAAGACTTACAGCAACTGCTTGATTCGATTCTCCATCAGAATAATCGATTTTCATCTTACCGCTAATGGTTTTGAAATTCAATTCATTCTGGTAATGTTCTTTAATAATGGTTTTGGCAGATAGCTTTTTATCAATGGTACCATTGGTAAGCACTTTTCCAGATTTACAGGAAACAAAAAACATAATCAAGATGGCAACAATGCTTCGCTTGGGTAGTTTATCAAGAAATAAAATCATCATTAAAACCCAGGTTTTATCTTACGAAGATACATATTTGCCTTGACCGAGTTGTTAACACCATTATAAGCTTCTACCAATTCGGTGTAAATTTTATTTTCCAATTTAACATCGCCCACCAAATAATCAAGTGCCGCTTCAAGTACTTCTGCAGCTTCTCGATGTTTATTTGTTTTATTCAATGCGTACCCCTGCGCATAATAAAAATAGGGCTGCGATGGGTAGGTTTCTAGAGCCTCTTCGGTAACCTGTTTTAACATAAAATGATTATTTGTTTTTATAAGGCTTTCAATACGCATTCTATACCCTTGTGAAGGATCTGAGGTGCTCCTTGCTGTTGTTGTAAATGATGCCTTTTTAACATTTTTATCCCTTTTTTCGATAGAATCGTTGATTTTTTCTTCCAATTCTGTCAAAAAAGGAGATTTTTTAAGTTTTTTCAAAACGGTCAAGGCATCGTCATAATTACCTTTATTGAAGTATATCAAAGCTAAATTCTCTTGTAATTTGATGTTATCTGATAAAATACTCATTCCTAAATCTTCAAAAGAACTGCCTTGCTTATCAAGAGCGATTAGCAACGTATTTAAATACCACCGATTTTCTGGTGCTGCCATTAAAGCAGCAACCGCATAATCTCTTGCCAAATTGTATTGTTTGTTTAGGGTATATGCCTTCGCTAATTCATGATCTACCACGATATTTTCAGTATCTAAACTTTTGCATTCCAATAGCAAATTAATGGCTCGGTCATAATTCTCGATACCCTTTTGCTTTAGGGCTTCAAAAAAGCTTTCTTGGAATTCATCCGAATATTGTTCTAGAAAGACTTCAGCGCTTTCTTCAACATTAATTTCGTTGTCTGGTTCTTGGGCAATTACAAATACCTGACCAAACAAAACACTAAAGAAAAGAAACTTATAAATTTTCGGTAAGATCATACACTTTAATGGGTACTGTTTTATCTTCTTACAAAGATACAATTTGAAATTCTTCTACTTTTTCTAGTATCAGTAACACAGTCAACTTCTTTGCTACGAAAATGAATCTGCTTTTGGAGGCATGAAATACATAAAACCAAGCATGGTCAAAAAGTAAAGTACTGCAAATAGGGTATATGTAGAGCCTCCCCCTCCCTTTGGTGAAATTGGTAGTAGAATAAGAGACATATTTAACATGTATTGTAATAACCACACACAAAGTCCGCTTTTGGTTTTTTCATACACAATAGCGCACATACCTGCGGCTCCCATCATGTTTAAAAATAAGGGCCATACCGGCAAGTCTTCGATGACACCCACATTAATATAAACTGATGGTAACCACCAAAGTGTCCAAAAAATACCAATGATTTGACTTGCGTAAAATGGTTTCGTAATTTTTGATAATACCCGAACTGCATAACTAACCCAAACAACTTCACCTAGAAACGCCCAAGACACTAAAAAAATAGCTAGTGTGGCATTCGGATAATTTAATTCAAAAGAAAGCGTATCGACACTTCCGTTATACATCGCATTAAGTAATAATGTAACTACGCCTATTGTAAATGCAAATAGTAAAGAAAACAAATACCACTTCGGATTAATTTTCCATTTAAGCATGGGTCGAAATAGATCTAATATGCCATCAAATCCTTTCGTAAGCATCACGATAATTAATAATAAGAACAATAGCGCATAAAAACGGCCATTCGTATAGGTGAAGTAATTAATAAGACCATAATTACTAGCATAAGTCATAGCCGTATTCACTAGAGGTGCAAGAATTAAAAACACCCAAATTTCATATCTTTTTAGAAATCGTAACATTACTTCATTTAATTATGCGCACAACCATCCGTATGTGATGATCAACTTTTTTGAAATTTCCTGATATATTTATCTCCTATTCCAGAACGGAATAGTCACCAATACTAATTGCCTTAAAATCACCATCAAAAACAACATGATTACCAATCATGGCATTGTCTAAATGGGCATTTGCTATTTTCGAGTTGGTTTGAATCAAACTATTTTTAATTGTTGAATTTATTATGGCTGTGTTATTTCCTATGGAAACAAAAGGACCAATTGTAGTATCTTTTAAAACCACATTTTCACCTATAAAACACGGTTCAATTATATTAGCATTATCTAACTGAACGGAATTTGAAATCAAATTTTCTCCGTCTTTTTCTAAAAATCCTAGCATGCGCATGTTGGTTTCTAGCGTGACTGCTTTATTTCCACAGTCCATCCATTCATCAACTTTGCCAGGTACAAATTTCATGCCTTTAGCCATCATTTGTTTGATGCCATCGTTGATTTGATATTCGCCTCCGTTGATGATATTATTATCTAAAACCAGTTGCAATTCATCTTTCAACTGACCCACATTTTTAAAATAGTAAATACCGATTACCGCCAAATCAGAAACAAATTGTTCAGGCTTTTCAACCAATTCTATAATCTCTTGACTATCATTTAGTTTCACCACTCCATACGCTTCAGGTTGATCCACCTGCTTTACCCAAATCACACTATCTGCGGATTTATCTAAATCAAAATCAGCACGAATCAAGGTGTCAGCATAGGCAATTACTGCCGGACCGCTTAAAGAGTCTTTAGCGCACATTATAGCATGCCCAGTACCTAAAGGTTGGTCTTGTCGATAAATAGACGCTTTAGCACCTAAACCTTCCGCTAATTCTTTTAAACTTGCTACCACTTCATCACCAAAAAAAGCAGGGTCTCCTAAAACAAAAGCCACTTCTTCAATAGGTTCACCGAGTACTTTCGCAATATCACTTACCAAACGGTGCACAATAGGTTTACCTGCAACAGGAATTAACGGTTTCGGAACAGTTAAAGAGTGTGGTCGTAATCTCGAACCACGACCAGCCATGGGAACTATAATTTTCATAGAATATAAAGGTTATTGTATTGATGTAACGTTGATTTTATGCAGCGATTGCAATGAAGCGATGTTTTATTAAATGTTTCAATTACTTCACTCCTGTCGAACCAAATCCTCCGGCGCCTCGTTCAGTCGACGAAAGTTCTTCAACTTCGCTCCACTCCGCCCGTTCATGTTTTGCGATGACTAATTGCGCAACTCGCTCTCCATTTTCAACAGTAAATGGTTCGTTAGACAGATTAACTAAAATCATTCCTATTTCACCTCTATAATCAGCGTCAATAGTTCCTGGTGCGTTTAGTACTGTTATTCCTTTCTTGGCAGCAAGACCGCTTCTAGGTCTAACCTGTGCCTCTAGGCCTACGGGAAGCTCTATAAAAAGACCTGTTTTGATAATTGTTCTTTCTAAAGGATTCAGCGTAACAGATTCAGTAAGGTTAGCTCTCAAATCCATTCCTGCAGATGCGATGGTCTCGTAATGAGGAAGTTGGTGTGCTGATTTGTTAATAATATTTATCGTCATTTTGTTTCTTATGTTTACACTAAGTGGTTTTTTTCATATCTCTTGTCTCTTGTCTTGTCTCAAAAAATCAATCTTATTGCTTCAAAAATATTTGTTTGAGTTTGTCATTCTCTAGTTTATAAACCAAGCCTAAGAATAACAGTAATAGCGGAATGCCCGCATACAGACTTCGGTTAAATCCGTAAAATGAAATTGCCGAAAATAGAATTGATATTCCAAGATAAAATAGAATTTTTCTAAAATTATAAGGGACTGGATATCTTGATTTGCCTAAATAATACGATAATATCATCATGGTACCGTACGCTAAAAGTGTTGCGATTGCTGAAGCCATATATCCTATTTTCGGAATAAATATATAATTTATACCGATAGTTATAATCGCTCCAATAACTGAAATTAAAGCACCATATCGGGTTTTGTCAGTCACTTTGTACCACACAGATAGATTATGGTAAATGCCGAGGAAGAAACTTGCCAATACGATAATAGGAACGATAGTCATGGCTTCCCAATAAGCTTCATCTCTCACAAAGAGCACCTTTAAAACATCGGCAAAAACAATTACTGCAAGTAGTATGACACTTCCTATAATAACAAAGTAATTTGTGATTTGGGCATACGTTTTCTGAGGATTTTCACTATCAGCGTGTTTGAAGAAAAAAGGTTCAATGCCCATTCTAAAAGCAGTCGCAAACAGCGTCATGAACAATGCCAATTTATAACACGCAGAATACATCCCTACTTTAGCCTCTGAAATACTTGGGTCAAGTAATTTTTTCAGTAAAATTCTATCAAAAACTTCGTTAATACTAAAGGCGATTCCTGCTACGAGAACTGGCCAAGAATACTTCATCATATTTTTAAACAAGTCCATATCGAGGACATAAGAAGTTCTAATATAGGGTTTCAACATTAATAAAAACGTTATTCCGCTTGCCACCAAATTAGAAATAAAAATATACGATATCTGAAAATCTGGCTTATACATCCATCCAAATATCGTCTTCGAATCGTTTTCGGCCAGGCTGGGCAATATTAGAAGGAAGAAAATGTTAAGTCCTAGATTAATAGCAACATTGAGTATTTTTACAATAGCATAGCGTATAGGCTTCTCATTGGCTCTCAACCATGCAAAGGGGATCATAACTAAAGCATCAAGAGCCAAAATGCAAATGACGAATTTGATGTATTTTATATCAATCTCCAAAACATTGGCCAAGGCGCTTTGAAATAGCCATCCAATTACCAGGAACAAGAATGTAGTTACAACAATGGAGATTAATGAAGTTGAAACTACTTTGTTTTTATCTTCTGACTTTGTATAAAATCTAAAAAAAGCGGTCTCCATTCCATAAGCTAGTAGGACATTAAAAATTGCAAACCAAGAAAATATAATCGATACCTCGCCATATAGGCCTGGTGCCATTACGGCTGTGTATATCGGAACTAAAACAAAAGACAACATTCGCGGCAAAACCGTCGCTAAACCATAAATGGCGGTCTGTTTAAAAAGTTTCTTAAGCGGATTCAATAGTGCGAAGGTTAAGCTTCAAAATTAGACATTTAAAGCGGTCAAACAAAGTTTAGTTCTTGGTCGCTATTGCGGTATCTTCCTCTATATTCATTCGTTTCATGGCTAAAACAGCAAACAAAAAAGCAATTAATAAAAATAAAGCTGCCAAAACATACGGCGCTCCTGGAAAGTAAATTTCTGTTTCTGGGCGAATAAAATAATAAAAAACCGATGAGAATATGAGCTGGCCTAAGATTGCTGTAACACTAACCAAGCCCGTAATGGCACCTTGAAGATTACCTTGTTCTTTTTCAGATACTTGATTCGATATAATACCTTGAACGGTAGGGCCAGCAACTCCACCGAAAGCATACGGAATTAAAAACGCATACAGCATCCATGGCTCAGATGCCTGTGAGAATAGAAACATCCCTATCGTCCATAACATGAAACCAATAATCACCGTTTTTTTCTTACCAAATTTTTTGACTACAACACCCACCAAAAACCCTTGTGCAATTGCTACTAATAGTCCAACTACCATGAGGGAAATCCCTATTTCTTGGGGACTCCAATCATAACGTTCAATACCATAATATGACCATGTAGAAGGTAATGCCTGTCCTGCTAAATTTGCTAAGAAGAACGCAAAAATCAACAAAAGCACGCCTTTATAATTTCGTAGACTTACCAATGATACCCCTGGAATCATCTTTAAAACATTGATGTGCCTTCTATTCTCAGGTGTAAGTGATTCCGGAACAAAGAAATACCCAAAAACGAAATTGGCAAAGGTTAATCCGGCTGCGATATAGAATGGTAATCGAATATCGATTTCGCCAAAAAAACCTCCTATTCCGGGACCAATAATAAATCCTAATCCAAAAGCTGCTCCTATTAATCCGAAGTTTTTTGCTTTTTCTTCTTTTGTGCTTATATCTGCAATATAGGCCGATGCAACCGTAAAACTTGCTCCTGTAATTCCTGCTAAAAAACGACCTATGAACAACCACACAATAGTTGGTGCCCAAGCATGAATTAGATAATCAATACTTAAGCCTAAAAGTGCTATTAAAAGAATGGGGCGTCTACCGTACCTATCGGAAATCTCCCCTAAAACTGGGGAAAAGAGAAACTGCATTCCCGCGAAAGCAGTCGTTAACCACATACCATAAATAACTGCTTGGGCAGTACCCTCACCTGTTAATTCCATGATCAAATCAGGAATGATGGGCAAAATGATACCTATGCCTATTACATCTACCAGAATGGTAATAAAAATAAAAAGTAAGGCGGTTTTCTTTGCTTGCATGGGTTCGGCAAAAATCGGCTAAATAATTGAATAATTAGAATGGCTTAAAAAAAGAAACCTCACATTACGGTGAGGTTTTATTTTATATGGTGTTCGCTCTTAAGAAACAGATTGCTTCGCTCTGCTCGCAAAGACGTTTAGTTGTTTAAGGCTTCTGCACCGCCAACGATTTCAAGAATCTCATTGGTAATGGCAGCTTGTCTTGCTTTGTTATACGTCAACTTCAATTGATCTCTAAGGTCTGTTGCGTTATCTGTTGCTTTGTGCATAGCGGTCATACGTGCGCCATGCTCACTTGCAAACGAATCACGAATACCTTTATACAATTGTGTTTTTAATGACTTCGGAATCAACTGTTCTACAATCTCCACTTTCGAAGGCTCAAAGATATAATCGGTACTAGAATCTGCAGCACCTTCCATCGGAACGATAGGCAAAAACTGCTCGGTCATAATAATTTGAGTAGCAGCATTCTTGAACTTGTTATATACGATGTCAATACGATCATAATCTCCTGAAGTAAATTTCTCCATAAGATCTTCAGCAATTACAGCTGTATTATCAAAAGTCAAATCTTCGTAAAGTCCGCTATGATTGGCAAGCACCGTAGCTCTTTTAGCTAAGAAATCATTTGCTTTTTTACCAACAGCTACAAAATCTACTTGCTTACCAGCATAGGTCTCTTCTAACAAGATGGTGCATTGCTTTAGAATATTCGAATTGAAAGCACCTGCTAATCCTCTGTTTGAAGTAATGGCAACCACAAGCACTTTGTTTACTTCACGGTTATCTGAATATTTGCTTCCTGAATCTCCGTCTAAACTTGCACTAAGGCTTTGTAATAACTCCGTAAGTTTATCCGAATAGGGGCGCATCGCCGTAATAGCATCTTGAGCCTTCTTCAGCTTCGCCGCAGATACCATTTTCATCGCACTCGTGATCTGCATCGTCGAAGATATCGATGAAATTCTATTCCGTATTTCCTTAAGATTTGCCATCCTTTGTACTTATTACGCTGTACTTATTACTTTTTTAAGCTATATATTTTCCTGAAAGGTCTTTAGCTACTGTTGTTAAGACATCGATAACCTCATCTGTCAATTTACCTGACTTCAACGTATCTAAAATTCCTCTATGCTTTGCATTCAAGAACTCGATAAAATCAGTTTCAAATTCTTTTACTTTATCAACAGGAACATCTCTTAACAAGTTCTTAGAACCTGCATAGATAATAGCTACCTGATCTTCTACGGTAAAAGGATCGTTTTGCGCTTGCTTTAAGATTTCAACGTTACGACGTCCCTTTTCAATTACATTCAAGGTCGCAGCATCTAAATCAGAGCCAAATTTCGCAAACGCTTCTAATTCACGGAACTGCGCTTGATCTAATTTTAAGGTACCTGCAACTTTCTTCATCGATTTAATTTGAGCGTTACCACCCACACGAGATACCGAAATACCCACGTTAATCGCAGGACGCACCCCTTGGTTGAATAAATCTTGTTCTAGGAAAATCTGTCCGTCAGTAATTGAAATTACATTCGTTGGAATATATGCAGAAACGTCACCCGCCTGTGTTTCGATAATTGGCAAAGCCGTTAACGAGCCACCGCCTTTGACTAATGGTTTTAAAGAATCAGGAAGGTCATTCATTCCCTTTGCCAATTCATCATCATTAATCACCTTTGCAGAACGCTCTAATAAACGAGAGTGAAGGTAGAATACATCACCAGGATAAGCTTCACGCCCTGGAGGTCTTCTTAATAAAAGAGATACCTCACGATAGGCAACCGCTTGTTTTGATAAATCATCATAGATAATCAAAGCTGGTCGACCCGTATCGCGGAAGTACTCACCAATCGCAGCACCTGCCATTGGAGCATACACCTGCATTGGAGCAGGATCTGATGCGTTTGCAGCAACAATAGTCGTATAAGCTAGTGCCCCTTTATCTTCCAGAGTTTGGGCAATACCCGCAACGGTAGATGCTTTTTGTCCGATAGCAACATAAATACAATATACAGGCTCACCTGCATCGTAAAATTCTTTTTGATTCAAAATGGTATCGATACAAACGGTAGTCTTACCTGTTTGACGATCTCCAATTACCAATTCACGTTGCCCTCTACCTACAGGAATCATAGCATCAATCGCCTTTATGCCGGTCTGTAATGGCTCAGTAACAGGCTCACGGAAAATAACCCCTGGTGCTTTTCGCTCCAACGGCATTTCGTACGTCTCACCTGAGATAGGACCTTTACCATCAATAGGTAAACCTAAAGTGTTTACTACACGACCTGTAATGCCTTCACCCACATTAATAGAAGCAATGGTTTGCGTACGTTTTACAACGGAGCCTTCTTTCACATCACGTGACGGACTCAATAGTACCACACCTACATTATCTTCTTCTAAGTTCAAAACGATACCTTTCAATCCGCCTTCGAATTCTACCAATTCGCCATATTCAGCATTTGATAGTCCGTATACACGTGCGATACCATCACCAACTTGCAATACCGTTCCTACTTCGTCTAGAGAAGCTGTAGCTTCGAATTCTGATAATTGTTTCTTTAAAATTGCTGATACTTCAGCGGCTTTTACTCCTGCCATTTTATAAGACGTTAGATGTTAGACGCTAGACTTTAGATGTCTATTGTCTTCCTATTTATTATAGACTATTTGTAAATTCTCTTTTTAAACTGCTCAATTTATTCGCGATACTGGCATCATATTGTAAATCACCAACGCGTAAAACGAAACCACCGATAATACTTTTGTCAATTTTATTTTCTATGGATACGCTATTTCCTGTAAGCTCAGTTACCTTCGCCAGAACCTTTTTTTCAAGCTCAGCGTTTAACGGAACTGCCGTAGTTACAAAAGCAATATCTTTTCCTTTTAACTTTTCATTCAGGACAAGATATTTGGAAGCAACTTCATTGAGCATAGATACCCTCTTGTTGTCAACCAACATAGAGATTGCTCCTTCGGTTACCTTATTACTTCCTTTGAAAATAGCTAACAAAGCTTCTTTTTTTGCAGCACCTTTTATAACCGGACTAGCTAATATCTCACGAAGCTCATTGCTACCGGAAATTGTTCCAACGATATTCTGCATATCCTTTTCCAAGGCATCCGTAGCCTTATTCTCAACGGCAAGGTCAAGAATTGCTTTGGCATAACGTAAGGCTGCTCTAGAATCGCTCATGGCTTCTTAGTTCAATTTGATATCTCCTAATAAATCGTCAACCAATTTCAATTGCTTGCTTTTATCAGAAAGTTGTTCTTTGATTACTTTTTCAGCGATCTCTACTGAAAGATTCGCTACTTGACTTTTGATATCAGCAACAGCAGCTTTCTTTTCACTTTCGATGGCCGCCTGAGCCTGCTTCAACATTTTATCACCTTCAACCTTAGCTTGCTCTTTAGAATCTGCAATCAATTTATCTTTTATCTCACGAGCTTCTTTCAACATAGCTTCTCGCTCAGCCCTAGCTTCTTTTAATAATTTTTCGCTATCAGCAGTTACGTTCTGCATTTCTTTTTTAGCATCTTCTGCAGCAGCTAGTGCATCTTTGATACCATCTTCGCGTTCATTTACAGCACTTAAAATTGGTTTCCATGCAAATTTCCACAATAAGAAAAGTAACAAACCGAATAACAAGGTTTGCCAAAAAAATAATCCCAATGAAAACTCTTCTAATAATTTTTCCATTTCTATTTTACTTTATAAAAACTTTTAATCTTTAAAGAAAGTAACAGCTGCAACCAACCGTTGCAGCCATTACTTAAAGTGTTTAGAATTATACTGCAAATAATGCAGCAAATCCAATACCTTCAATAAGTGCAGCCGCGATTAACATCGCTGTCTGAATCTTACCGTAAGCTTCTGGTTGACGAGCAATTGCTTCCATAGCAGAGCCACCGATTTTACCGATACCTATACCAACACCAATTACAACTAAACCTGCACCTACCATTACTGGAATTTCCATAATATATATAGTTTAAAAATTAAAAATTCATATATCTAAATCATCCCTTTCTTGGGAAATTAAAAGCTCTTACAAATGCTGAATCTCGCCTTCATGTTCTTCTGCATGCTCATGAGATTCACTAGCAAAACCAAAATATAATGCTGATAACATCGTAAATATATAAGCTTGCAATAAAGCAACTAAAATTTCAATTAAGGAGATGGCAAAAGCAAGACCAAAAGATAGCGGACTACCCAACCAGCTTTTAAACAAGAACATCAAACCAATCAAACTCATTAAAACTATGTGACCTGCCTGCATATTAGCATACAAACGAATTAATAGAGAAAACGGCTTAATAAATATTCCCAATATTTCAATGGGAACTAATATAGGGTATAAGGCCAATTTACCATACCACGGCAATGTGCTACCTAGAGGATCGAAAATATGTAACCAATAGTCTTTAGTCCCTGTAAGATTGGTAAACAAAAATGTCAACAGAGCTAAAGCAAACGTAATTGCAATGTTGCCTGTCACGTTTACTCCAAGTGGAGTTAATCCAAAAATATTCAAAAACCAAATAAAGAAGAAAATAGAAAGTAAGTAAGGCATATATTTTTTATACTTCTTCTCACCAATATTTGGTCGGGCGATATCATCTCTAATATAAAGTACAATCGGTTCGAAGAAACGACCAACACCTGTCGGTATTCCATTATTCTTTGCGTAAGATTTTGCTAAGCCTCTAAATAACAAAAACATCAAAAGACCCGTAATGAAAATCATCACTACGCTTTTTGTAATTGAAAAGTCGATAGGCTTTGTGTTTGTTGGATGCTCGTCTTCGTCATAGTTAATGGTACCTTGAGCATCCGTCTTATATATTTTACTGTGATATAATTTGTAGTGGTTTCCATCTACCTCAGCTAAAGTCTCTCCATGATGAAATTTGGATGAAGAAAAAACTTTCAATCCATCATCCCATAAAATTACGGGTAGCGGAAAACCAACATATTTGTGCTCGTGAGCATCATTTGTATAAGAAAATAAAGAAAAATCGTGTGAATCTTTAAGGTGATGCTGAATGTATTCCTTAATCTCAGTTTTAAGGTCTTCTTTAGACCCTTCTGAAGTCTCTTTTTCTTTAGCAAAAGAATTTGCACTCAATAGTAGTGCTATAACTAGAAGAAATTTTGTAAAGTTTGTGCGCATATTCCTAAAAAATATCGGTCTCTAAAAATCGCTGCAAATGTACGGCATTATTGCAAAAAGAAAAAAGCATTTTAGATGTTTATTTCCAAGAAGAATAGTGGAAGAAAAATTATTAGAATTTAATCCAATTTTTGAAGCATTTTGGCTGTAAAAACTGTTTCTAAAAGCAAACAAATTGCATAGGGAGTGAAAAAAGCTGCAAATTCCAATTTACTCATATCTCCGTCTGCTTTATAACTTGGGTAGAATAGTAAAAAAAAGAAGATGAACTTTAAAAAGCTACCACCCATGAATAAGAATCCGATTTGATCTTTTAGTTTTTTTCGAGAGAGATACAGAAAAATGAAAATAGCTGCTGCCAGAATTCCGTTAATTAAATATGAGAGAACGATTTTGTTATCATACTTAGGGTGACCTCCGTTTTCTAATAACATGGTATGGACAAAAAAGGCAAATCCTAACGAACTTATAAGAAGCAATAGGAACCGAACTATTACATTGTTTTTTGGCATTAGTATTCAATTCGTTTTAATTGACGCAAAACTA